>Ga0247727_10004330_pt1 | contig 30193 bp, 33 predicted proteins | sample WisWelCaveWW1625_FD_202498 | JGI IMG/M metagenome (GOLD analysis project Ga0247727, IMG submission 202498) | Biofilm microbial communities from Wishing Well Cave, Virginia, United States - WW16-25 | ecosystem: Environmental > Aquatic > Deep subsurface > Groundwater > Cave microbial mat | place...
CCCTTCGTTACCGCCACAACTGATAAATATACTTGCGGCGAACCTTCTCCCATCCAAACCTGACGCGCTGAATAAGATTGGGAGGCGCAGATTGAATCGCTGACTGAAATGTCCCATTCTTGCTTCCCTGCTCGACCACCGGATCTTCAAGCCAATACCATTCAATGCCCAACTTGGGATCACTTGCATCAAAATGACAGTCGATCGCTCCTGCTATCCCATGCTGCTCCATCCATTCCACCCTAAGCTTTGCGGAATCAGCCCCCAGGATATAGGAATCTGTAAATCGCCCCTTGGAGGCCTTGTACAACCGTTGTCCGGGCACGCGCATACTCTGGGGTGTGTAAAAATTTCCACCGCTCCCAAGGAACACCACGTGAGGATGCATGATGGCCGATGATTCAGTGATCGCATCGCGGACCCCCTGGATGAAGTCCGAAGCCAGAATCACATCATCTTCCAAGATCAAGGCCCTGTGCCACTGCCGCTCCACCACAAGACGCATGGCTGCAAGGTGTTTCATCGCGCAAGATTGGTTGCCAAGATTGGGGTAAGGAACCGTGAAGTGTCGTTGAACCGTCGCAGGATCGAGATCACAAGCGTCGTAGGTGTGAATGAATTCATACGTCAACCCCAGCGACCGAAGTTGTCGCTCAATACTCTCTCGACGCTCAATGAAACTTCGCGGGTTGATGATTAGAATGCCGTCAACGGGCAGTACTCTATCGTGAGCAGACGCGGGAAGAGTCATAGGAGATCCTCATCACCAGCTGCCGTGCGTTCTGCCAGATGGACACCCACCATTGCGGAGATCATCAGCAGCCCCCAGAAGCCGAGGATTGCAAGCCGAGCGCGGTCATCACCCATCTGGTACCCCCCCGCCAGGACACCACAGAGCACCATCAGACCATATTCCGTGAGTACGGTTTTCCGGTGCCCCCAACCGCTGAGAACCAGCCGTTGATAATAGTGTGTCCGATGCGCTTGCCAAAACCGTTCTCCTTGCACAGCTCTCCTCACAAGAGTGACCGTCGCATCAACGATAAACGGCGAAAAAATGAGCGCTGGAAACCAGAGCGACCACGTTCCATCTCGCCAACCGATGAGGCCTAGTCCCGCCGCCAGAAACCCGAACGTCGTCGAGCCGGCATCCCCCAGAAACATCCGAGCCGGATGAAAATTGAAGAGCAGGAATGCCCCCGCCGAAGCCGCAATCACTGCGTTCACGAGAGCAAGCGGACTATTTTCGGCAAACCACGAGGCAATCGCAAGAAAGCCAAAGCCGAACACCGCCATGCCTCCCGCAAGCCCATCCATACCGTCCATGAAGTTATAGAGGTTTGTCATCCATACAATAGCCACGATCGCCAGGGGGACCCATCCGACCCCGGTATGATTGAGCAACAAACCGGCCGCCGCTCCACCAGCTGCAACAAAATGCACCAGGAGGCGCCCGATGATCGGGAGACCAATGATGTCATCGAGAAAGGAAATGCCCACGAGAAAACAGGCACCCAACCAGAGAGGCCACCACTCCAGCTGCGAGACGAACGGGACGCTCGCCGCAATCCCAGCCGCAACCCCTATTCCTCCTATACGTGGCACAGGCCGCTGGTGCAAGGATCGTTCATTTGGATGGTCGAGGATTCTGTCAGACCAAGTCCGAAGCACAATGGTCAACACAATCCACGTCAAGGAAAAAGAGACGAGAGGAATCACGTACGCCAGAGATGAGGGAGACCATGAGGTCATAGATCAAGCACGATCATAATTCCTAAAGTCCACCGTACTTATGAGGCCACCACCCGACCAGTTGCTTGGGTACGGAACCAGGCAGCGGTTTCTGAGAGACCGGCGTCGACAGTAAAAGGTGGATGCCAGTTCAGTTCTGTTTGGATCTTCGAGGAGTCGACCTGAAGCGATCCGACGAGCCGGTCGATCATCCCGCGTTTTCCCGCAACCTCACCCATCCAATAGAGAAATGCCGTCGGGCACGGCCACAGGCACACTCTGCTTCCCATCGCGACGCCAAGTCGTCGGACCAATTCAGGAGTTGAGAGATCCTCACCATCGCTGAGTAGGTAGGTTCGGCCAACTGCCCGTGGGTCTTGAATGCATCGAGACAAGGCATCGACGAGATTTCCGAGATAGACGAGACTGCGCTGATTGCGGATGCTTGCCAGTGGAAGAGGGATACCTCGGCGGAGGATATTCAACAGTTGCAAGAAATTTCCTCTGACCCCGGGACCGTACACAAGAGGTGACCGAACAACGACGGTCTCCATCCCCGTCTGCATCGAGACTCGATCAAGCGCCTGTTCAGCCTCCCACTTCGAGACTCCATACGGATCTTGCGGCTTCGGAGGATCCTGCTCAGCGAACGGGACAACAGTCCGCTCGCCGTTGACTTTGACGGAACTCAAATACACGAAGCGCAGGACGCCTTGTGCCGCCGCTCTGGCAGCCAAACGTTCCGTCCAAGCGACATTCACCCGCTGAAACTCTTGAAGCGGATTGGATGCATCATCGACCATGACATGAACCCGCGCGGCCAGATGAACCACAATCTGCACGCCTTGCAGAGCTTCATCGGTCTCACGTTCAGTCGAGCGATCATGAAGAAAGACCCATTCCAGATTGGCGGACTCAGGAATCACTCTCCGTGGTATCCTCGTCGAAGCTCTTACTACTCCTCTCACGGGATGCCCAGCTTCTAGGAGATACTGACCTAGCGCCGAACCTATAAATCCGGTTGCCCCGGTTATGAGGATACGATCACCCATAGTGTATCGATCAGGCTCACAGCTCCTCTAATAGGTGACTGCTCCAACCGGGGGTCCTTTGAGTAGCCCTTCACTTAACCAAGAACTCTAATAGCTTCGCAGGATATTTGGAGAAGATTTTAAGGACGTTTGTATCGATCCCGTTCTCACGGCATGCGCGCAACACTTCTTTATTGAGTAACAAGGTATTCCGCCAACCACTGGTGCTGATGCCGCCAATACGCATGCGCACGAGTGTTTCAGGAAGACTACGATAGACCAAGGTATTGCTCTGGAAGATGCGGGCACAATACTCAAAGTCTCCGGCAATGCGGTAGTCGGTACGGAAAACACCGAAGCGCTCGTACACGCGGCGTCGAAGAAAGAGTGCCGGGTGGGCCGGCATCCAACCAAGGGCAATCTTGTCAGGGCTGAATCGTGCTGAGCGGTACCGGCGTATTGTCCGTGTTGGATCATTTGGTCTGAAAAATTCCACATCACCAAATAAGGCATCCAGAGTCTCTCGTTCAATAATATCCACAACTCGAGTGAGAACATTTTTATCCGCATAGACATCATCGGCATTGAGGAAGCCGATGACATCACCGCTCGCAAGCTTAATCCCCTTGTTCATAGCATCATAGACACCGTGGTCCGGCTCGGAAAGCACGTGGGCAAGCCGGCCGGCGTAACGCTCGACGATCTTGAGTGTATTGTCCGTGGAAGCCCCGTCGATCACGATGTTTTCGACGTCGTGATGGCTCTGCATGGCGACGGATTCAAGCGTTTCGGCAATAGTACGTTCCGCGTTATAGCACACGGTAACAATAGTAATTTTCATGACGCTGCGTTCATGCCACACCCATCAACCGAGAGCGGGCAATCACCCTATCAACCACCACGGCGAAGTCTCGTGCGAAGCGGCGGACCTTTTCATCACTCTTGGCAAGTGGTTCTCGAGCCAAGGTTAGCGGGGGGGTAGCCGAGGCGATATCTCGCAGCTTCGCGGCCAAACCTTGCGCGTCATCGGGATTAAAATATGTCGCAACGTTTTCCATTTGCTCGCGGTGCACCGCGATGTCCGATAGCAGCATCGGAACGCCTAGCACACGCGCTTCTTCAACGGTACTGCTCCACCCTTCAAAGAACGATGGATTGATAAGCGCAGCACAGGTTCGCATCAACGAGATTACATGCCGCCTTGGCACCAAGCCGAGGATGCGGAAACTATCCCGCAGCCCAAGCGATTCGGTACGGGCATTCAATTGCCCAACGTATCCGGGGTGACGTGGATCGAGTGGATTACCGGTTACTGCAACAACAGCGTCGAACCCCTGCTGCTTCAGCAAACCAAGCGCCTCAATGACCACCATATGGTTCTTGTGCTTCCAGAACTGGTTGGGCAAATACAAGAACTTGGGGGGCAATTGGTATTCCTGCCTCACCTTTTCTGGAAATGCCTCGATCAGGTCGGCCGGAATAGAGGTGGCAAAGCGCACCACCGCTGTATTTCCGATCGCCCTCCGGTAAAAATGCTCGCAGTCCTTGCGGGCATCCTCACTACTCAACATGATAATCCTGCCGGATCCCACTTGCGCACGAAAGCCTAGTTCACGCCGCCAATACGCACGAAACCCAAACTGATTCCGCAAATGACGATGCTGGAAATCGGGCAACCATGCGATGGCTGGAATAGGAAAACGCCGCCCATAAAACGTCGCGTTTTCAAAAACAACATCGATCTTGTGTTGACAAAACAACTGAAGCGCAGTGGAATCCACCCCCAATAGAAATGCACGTAAGATGTTTGACGACTTCTTGTGCGTATCAAATATAGAAGAGCGAACGACTTCTATATCAGTCGCTTCAAGGAAGGCACGCAAATCATTTTCATCCGCATCTTCACCGCAAAACAGTATCGGGCTGATATGATCTGCCTCGTAATTCCGGATCGCCCTGAAAAGATTGAGCAGATAGTTATAACCGCCCGTCCATCTTGCGCTATCGATTAAGTTAAAGGCAACACGCATGCCTTATTCCCTGGCTTTAAACCAGCTAACAGCTTCACGAATACCTTCTGCAAGCATAACCCCGGGCTTAAAGCCAAGTTGAATTGCCTTCGTACAATCAGCGACCAGACAAGGCGGATCGCCCGCTCGGGCAATACCGCTAAATTCGACGCCGGCGCCCCCACCCCATGCCTCGCAGACCATCCCCGCCACCTCGCGTATTGAAGTGGCAACGCCCGTGCCTCCGTTTACCACAGGGCAACTTCCATCGCATTGCGCACGCGCCAGCCAGAGGAGCGCCGCCGCATCCAAAACATGCAACCAGTCGCGCAGCTCGCGCCCGGTACCGCCCAGCACCACCGGGCTATTCCCGGCCACTGCCAGCTTGCCGCACAAATCCCAGATCAACTGCTTTTCCAGCCCCGCGCCATACACCGAGAACATGCGGACAATCGCAACATGGAGCCCGAAATTCTCCGCGTAGGCGCGACACAGACTTTCCATCATCGCCTTATGTGAGCCATACGGCGAATAGGGCGAGAGGGCCGCATGCTCCGGAATCGGCCAGGCAGGCGCGACCCCATAGACTGCGGCGCTGGATGCGCTGACGATGCGGGCGTCCGGCGCGTTGAGCCGCCACCATTCAAGAAGACGCGAGGTACTCTCGACCGAGCGGCAAAAGTCCTCACGGGGATTCTGGAATGACGCACCGACCGACGAGCCGCCTGCCAGGTGATACACTACATCAGGCAATCCGGAATCCTGCGCCAACTGACTGAGATTGGCCACCTCAATCTCACCGTTACACCAATCGGCGTAGCCCCACTTTCGGGCTTCTTCAGCAGGCCATAACCCATGTCCAATGCCACATACCCTGTTGCCATGCCCGGAGACCAACCGAGCCAGATGTTTGCCGATAAAACCCTTTCCGCCGGTAATCCAGATCGTTGTCACGATTTCAGCTTAGTCCTGTGGTTTGCTGCATATAAACGAATACAACCGGCCCGGCCGACGGTCAACGCGCGACAATATGGCAAGCGATATATCCAGGATCAGTTCGACATCGAGACACCATCCCGCAATACTGCCCAGCGGCAAACGTCTCAGTCTGCGCTGGAATTCCTCCCGTAGCGAATCCCGTGTTTGAGGCGCGTAATTAATCACGCTGTCGAATGAGCGCAACATCTGCTCCACACGGAAGCCAGTAGTCTGCATTGCATCCAGATATTGACTTGATTGCAACGCGTTTTCCCCGCCATATAATTGGTGCAGCGGATGAATTTGCAAGAACGCTGGCAGGTCGCCAGGAGAAGTAATCACATGGTCGCGCACTGCGATGAATTTCCCTCCCGGCTTCAGCACACGAAACACTTCCGCACACAAGGCCTGCAGATCACGCGCATGGTGTAACACCTGGCGGGCAACGACCAATTCGAAAGAACCTGAATCACGCGGTATACACTCACCGAATTCCTCCACTACCTCGATCGGCAGCCCCTTGGAATGCGCGATTTTCTGAATGGCTCCCCTCCCGACGAAATCACTGGGATCAGGTTCTATCGCCACGACACTCCAGCCCGCTTTCGCCAATGCATAACTGGCAATGCCTCGCCCAGCCCCCACGTCCAACGCCCGGCCAGGGACGGACGGCAACAAGGTACGGATCGCTTTCCATTCGTCGCTCTGCGAATAACGCTCGGCTGCAGCTTCCGGTGATGAATCAAAGTAACAATCCCGCACCAGTTCCTGCTTGTCCGGTTGAGCCACCAACCAGGCAACCGCTTCTTCCCAGGACAAATATTTATCGCTCATCTGAGTCGAGTTCCCGAACAACTCTGGCGGGATTGCCTGCAACGATGGTAAATGGCGGAACGTCCTTGCTCACGACGCTGCCTGCCCCCACAATTGCACCTTCACCTATCGTCACACCCCGCAGGACAATTGCGAGACAGCCAATCCATGCATCATTACCAATGTGTACCGGAGCCTCCGCTAACTCAACTTGGTCAGGATGGCCATGTGTAATGATTTGCTGATAGTGCCGATGGCGTTCTACCGGACTGACAGGATGGGTAAGACTATCGAAAATGTTGACATTATGAGATATCAGTACGCGGTCGCCGATACTAATATGTGCCGCCGACCAGATATGACTCTGCTCTCCAACATAACAATATTCGCCGATCGATATTTCCCCACCATGAGCAAACGTGAGCAACTCCCCCTTGAGATGCGTATTGGCACCCACTCGAATTGCCTGCCGCTGCTTTCTGATATTTTGGACGGTCGCCGTCGGATGAATCACGGCCTTCGCATCCAACACCATGTGGCGAGACAAGATAATTCGCTTCATCATGCCGATAAGCATGACTACTTTCTTAACTCCAGGCAAACAACGGCTCTGGATGCAGCCGCGAAGTCGGCATCATAGTGTTTCTGAGTGTGGATATCGAAGTATGTCGCATCCGAGGACTGTTCCCGATCCGACACGACCCAGCCGTCTGCTTGATACCTGAAATGAGATTCGCGACATTCCACAGGTCCAAAGATCTTGAGAATACGATCCACCATTTCCGCATCGAAAATCTGAAACCAGCCATGGTTGCGATGACGTCCAAAAGGCATGCTGAGAAATAACCTTCCGCCAGGCTTCAACACCCGTCTAAATTCCCTAACCGCTGCGAGATACGCATCATGATCGTTCTCACGCTTTGCCGCATCGTTCGTGTACAACATGGTATTGTCCAAGCCGATATGCTCGATGGTAGAGAGGCACGCCACCCAGTCGAAATAGTTGTCACTGAAACAGGAATCCCGCAAGTCCTCAAAAACGTACGATACCGATTTACTCCAGTAACATTCACTTTCCGGGGCCAAGGTGGAAATAAATACTTGCTTGTTGGCCAGGGATGGCTGGCTTAACAAAAATTCATAGTTCAGAACCGATCCTGCATCCAGCAACTTACCTGCATCCGAAGGAAGCCGTGAAAACAACCACGGATACTCGACAATTCTCTCGTCCAACCTATAGCCATGACCAACCGGCAGAACGCCATCGCTCAACACGCCTTGCGCTATCGCGCGACGAATAGCTGCAAATTTGTATGGCGCATACCCAAGTTTCCAGGGTTTCATCCTGAAGACCGGGTACAACCAAGCCCCATAAGAGCGGTAGAGTGATTTGAGTATTTTATTCACTGCAGATGCTTTTAAAGAGATGCCGCACCTTGTTCGACAAGGTCTTGATATTCAGTTTTGGCTTGGGAAGCCTCTGCAGGATTACCTCGTACCTATCCGATACCGACATCAGTTTCGGCATCGTAATCACGCGGAAGTGTCGCTCTATCGCGCCCCCTTCAATACTGCTTGCTACACAATTGACTCCGCTGCCGTCGAAACCAAAATTACCCACCAAAGTTTTCTTCGGATACAAGGTTAATCCGTTCATCAAAAACACACTGAGATACCACCTGATCGCCCAGGAATCTGTTTCTCCACGCAACTGCGATCCTAACATTCTGAAATAGCCATACTTCCCGTTTAAATCGAACCTTCGCCTCAAGCTTTGATCTTCCAGAAGACGCAGGTATCCAGCCCCTGTAGCATCAAAAATCCGCCAAGCGCGTTCCCACGTGGCCCAACCCCAGGAAGAAGTAAATGGCAGGAACAATGCATCTTCTTCCAGTTCAAGATTGACCGGAAACATATAGCCGGCGATCTGCATCACACGATCTTCATGTTCATAACGCGTCAGAGCATCATTCATGTACGACAAAAAGTGCGGCGAAGTGATCAGGTCATCCTCCATCACGATCACACGGCCGTACTCTTCGCACAGACGTGTTACACCATCGATGATGGAACGGGCCAACCCAAAGTTCGTTTCGCGCTCAATGATAGTGACGGAATTGAAGCCGGCAATGTTTCGAATATAAGACCGGACTTCTGCTACCGCTCGGCTTGCCGCTTCATTCCTGGGTGCATCAGAAAATACATGGAGTGGAGTCTCATTGGCGAGCGCGTTCGCCAGCAATGCCTCGATAGTCAGCCGGGCGTGACCTGGGCGGTTATAGACAAATAGTGCGACCGGTGCGATCATTAGCAAGGTACCTTTGCTGGGGCAGCTTTCCGCCGTAACGGATGGGGGGAACTATGCCGATTCAGGAAACGCTTCAATGTGGACAAAGAAACACGTGTTAAATGTCTTGGCAAATGACCGGTAGCCCTGCTTATGCAGCAACTGCGCGGTCGGATGGCTTGCCAGATTCTCAATTCCGGTATTTAGCAATTCGACCAGCACCATCCGCGGCCGGTAGCGGTTCCAGTCGTTGGAACAGACAATCTCGTGGTCGAACCCCTCCGCGTCGATGGTCATGAAATCGATTGTGACGCCGACGGGTAAGTGCTTGTCGAGTATTTCTGTTAATGTCACCACGGGTATCTGTAGCGTCTTGACGATGTGATACGGGTGCCGGTCCTTCTTGTGCGCTTCTTGCTCCGAGAAGGTATTGAGCGCAGGTTCGTTGAAGACGAAGTATGTCCTCACTCCCGCCTGTGCGCCGACACCGCATTCCACCGTGACATCTCTTGGCCGCGTGCGCTGAAATAAGCTTGCAGTACCCGGGAGCGCATCCACGTTAATGCCGCACCAGCCGCGCCGGTAGAAGTAGTAAGTATTAGAAAACCGCGTCGGATGGTGGGCGCCGACATCAACGTAAAAGCCGGACGAGGTGTTTGTGCCAAGAATGCGAGCCAGCACTAGATCCTCGCCTTCCTGCGCATAGGAAAGACGGCCGATCGGCACATAATTTCGCAGCCACACTCGCGCTGCGCTGATCCATGCCGGCCGGCTGCTCATGAACCTGTCACCCTCGTCTCAATCACCAGTTTGCTTTTCCTGATATGCCAGATCTCATCTCTCGGTTGAATAAAATGGGCGTCAGGAGTAATAAAAAATGGTCTTGTCACGAAACACCTCCCGAAGATGCTGCAGCACGTTATTCCGCGGCTGGCCGTCGAACGCGCTGGTGCTTTCAGCTAGTAGGAACCTGTCAGGGCAGCCTGACAGCGCCCAGACCAGTCCGACCCGCAGGCGTTGAACTCCTGCACAGATGCTCTCCTGATAATTAAAGCGGTCAGGGAGCCCTACGGTATCCCTTGGATCACGGTGTCGAAGCAAGGCAGCTCCCCCTGCACCAATATTCAAAACCTTGGCGGACATAATTTTTCGAACTGGAAAACACGAAGCCAAGTTCTACCGGCCGCTCAATGAACCCCTGAGACGCCTGATACTCATAGTTGCGTCGATACAGCTGCCGAAGATTTATGCTTCCAACTTTCTGTATCGAGCATCATTAATTGACGCACATTTCTTTTCGAAGGGCGAACTAGATTCTTAGGCAGTTGTCCTGCTTATAGAATATAGTCGTGCGCCAAACCGCAGAGTTAATTGGTCCGGGGCCACGAAAATGTAGGAACTTATAATTGTTCGACAATAAAAACTGCAGTCCCTCACTGTATTCGGAAACATCACTGTTGTCCAAAATGACCACCCCGTTCGGCCTGAGTGCACCGAGTGACTGCTTGATACAGTTCACCCGATCCCTGCCATCAATAAATATAACGTCAAATTCACGGTGAAACTTGGCCACCAGTTGAGAATAGGTCCCCTCACGTTCAAGTGGAATGTGACGCAGTTCTACGTTACTTGGCATAGTCTTTTTTACCTCGTCATACCATGATTGGTCGTGCTCACATGAAACCACACGGTGCACTCGTGATGCCCACCAAAGGGTTGAGTTACCGCATCCGTACTCAAAAACATTCATGCTTGACTCTAGTCTCTCCTCAAGAAAGGAGAGGCACGGATACGTGATCCATGGAATCGGCTTCCCATCACGGCCAATAGCCTGCTTTGCACGAAAGCTTTGAAACCACCCCATCTCAAACAGATAGCCTCGCGTATAGACTAAATACAGCCCGAACAGTTCGCATCGGCCAAGAAGCTTCGCGAGTGTTAATTTGAGTGCTTTGAAAATGGTGCTTCTCTCTCGAAAACAGAGGGACCGATTGGGGGTCAACTCAACACAAGGGTAGAAAACAGTCATTCACCTCTCACATTTCGTACCCCGAGATCTACCTGAAACTTAAAATCTCCATTCAAGCGGATTGAGGGAGCGCAACATCATGACTGTCTGCTGCCGGCCTTGCACAAATACGCCCATAGAAATGGTGGCAAGCGAATAAGAAATTAAGGTTGCAACGGCGGCGCCCAACGCACCGTACTTTGGAATCAAGAGCAGGTTCAACCCCAGATTGCACATAAGGCCTATGGTCGTTCTGTACATTGAAATCTTTTGTAAATTCTCAGCGATTAGGTACTGACTGCTAGCGACTCCCAGGGAAACAGCCACTGCGGCCCAGACATGTACAACCAGCACTGCTCCTGCAGCTTCATAGGACTGACCAAAGAGCAGCCGAACAAGCTTATCCGCAAACAGCGTCACAACCGTTGCCACGGATATACTTAACGCCGACATGAGATTATAAACATTGCGAAGTCTGGCCTGAAACAACTCTTTGCTATGCTCTTTAGCCTGCATAATTGACGGCTGTAGGGACGCAACGAGCGCCATTGGAATAAAATACGACGCCTCGGATATTCTGGTCGCAGCCCCATAAATCCCAACTGCGGCCTCGCTATGCATTTCACCCAACATGACCACATCCATCCGCAGGTACAAGACAGCCGTTAACGCTGCAATCATTAGCGGCCAGCTTTCCCTCAGTAAGACTTTGGCTCGGTGCAAGTCGAGCACCCACCTACTGATACGCTGCCCAGTTACATGATAGACAAAGATCAATGCAAGCGCAGATAACAATGCTTCGGCCAGGCCTGCCCATGCAAAAGCAACAATGGGTGCGTTGAGTAAGACGAGCGTCACTTTGACCGATGCCATGATAAGGACTGCGATGCTCTTCGCCCAGACTGTGTACTTAGACTGCACCTGTGCTTGAAACCACAGAGGAATAGTTTCCATCGCCTGAAACATGATCCCAACGGCCAAGATAATGACGAGCCATTTTACCACTGCATCTTCGGGCCGCAGTATTATAATGGCTACCATGCATAGAGCCGCCGCTAATAACCCGCCAAGAAACTTGAGAAATGTTGCGGTACCCAAAATCTCGTCCTTTGCCGAAGGTACTTTGACGATATCGCGCACAACATTGGCATCAGCTGCTAGCGCCCCGACCACACTAAAAATAGTGACAAAGGCTAACGCAAAACTGTACTGCCCGAACTGTACAGGGCCTAGGTATCGTGCGATCCACACACCCACGAACAAACCCACAGACATACGTAGCAGACTGTCAACGAAAAGCCACGCAAGATTGTCGATCACCTTCTGAAGGGACTGACGTCCCTCAATGTGGATGCGAATGAATCCGGGAAGATATTTAATCCAAGGAGTCAGCAAGGCAGGTTTTCGATATGTTGTGGTTGGTACTCGTTAAGAGATTGTGCACGAATGAGCAATTCTCCCCCTTTAATCTTTCCACCAAAAGCGTCGTAAGATCTCTGCGACATGAATGCAGCTTAATCCCCCATTTTCCATCAATTCAGAGACTCCTGGGTTACAAGACCTCATGAAGACTCTCCGCTGGCATCAGCAGATTTTGAGAACAAAGAGCCAACACTTCCTACTACGCTCTCAGACGGTATCCATATCTTCCACATTGATCTCCGCGGCGACTACTTACTTAATGAGGCGAACACCCAGCACCAACCGGTGGCGCTTTTCTTTGCGCAAGATAATTCCGTGAACTTCTTACAGCGTCCTCGGACCACTGGGATCCGTTAACTACTCTCAGGCCTCGACGAATGGTCATCGGGGTAATCTAGCAGCAATGGCTTTGGCGAATTCGCTGAAATCACTTAAGTGATGCCAGGCAATATTATGAACTATTGCCCAGTCGATTTCTTCGTAGTGATGCACGGCAATATTCCGAAAGCCCACCGCCTTTTTCAGTTGTTGGCCCAGGCGTTCAGAGATGACATCGGCGTGAGCCAATACATCGAACGTTTGGCCCATCGTATCCGGTGGCGACACATCAGGTCGGCAATGAGATGGGCGCCAAGGTCCACGCACAATTGTACGGCTCTACTCAAATTGAGGGTGACGATATCCTGGAGATTGGGGTCTCGACCCAGCTTGTCCGGATCGGATGGACATTTCTCCTCGACGCGCTGGAGACAGCGGCGCAGTGTTTCGAGCTTATGCTCGATTACTTCCCGATCCACGCCCGCCTCCTTTCCGCAAGAATTCTGTTGCGATAGGGCAGATAATCCGCCTCATCGAAGAGGTGCCTGCGGATGAGGTCCGCGTAGCACGTCTCGCTCCCCAACAGCCTTTTCCCATGTCGGAGAATCTGGCCTAAAAGAGGTTCGCCGACGGCCTGAAGGTCTACCAAGTCCACCGGCCGGCCCGTTCGTTCGGCCAACTCGTTCATTAGCGCCAGTTTTTCACCCGCCGTGAGGCGGTGTCCGGCGTCTATCGCCAGGTCCAAATCGCTGTCCGCCCGTTCCCGGGCGACAGCCAGCGAGCCGAACAGAATACCCAGTCTGATCCCCGGCTGTGTGTCAATGGCCGCCAGGATCGCTCGTGTGAGATTCTCGTCTTGCGTGAGCATACCTACCCCTTGGTTACACGACACGCGAAGATTGCGCCACCGCACCTGGTTCTCGTCACGCCGGCACCACATCGTTCACGTCGATCTCGACAGCCGCGGCCTGCTGGATGAGACGGACCCCGAGCACTAGACGATGAAGCTTTTCTTTGCGCAAGAGAATTCCGTGAACTCCTTGCAGCGGACCTCGGACCACTTCCACTTGCATGCCTTCGTGCAGATACGGGTGGGAATCGTAGGGCAGCACACTGGTTATCAGGGTCTTGATCGCCGCGATCTCCTCGTCCGCGATCGGCTCGGGGCAATGGCTAGCGCCAACAATGTCGACGACTCCAATTGTCTTGAGCACCGGCAGTTTTTGCTCCGATGCAAAGCGGACAAAGCAATACCCTGAAAAGAGAGGGACCTCGATTTCCTTCTTCCGATCCTTCCATTGACTCAGACGCTTGACCGTCGGCAACAACGGTTCAAGACCCTGATTCGCGAGCTGATCGCGCACAACCTTTTCGTGACGCGACCGCGTCCGTAATGCGTACCAACGAAGATCGTTTGTTTGGTTCATTTCGTTGATTTGGTTTGTTTGGTGCGCAGGTATTTGATGAGGCCAGAGATAATTCGTCCCACTTTGTCGGCCTGCGCGTAAATCGAATCAAATGAGTCCTTAGACAAATATCCTTGGTCCACCGCGATATACAAATGGCTTCGAACTTCAGCAGATGACGACATGGCAATGAACAGAAACTGAATAAACTCTTTGCTTGATCGACGCACAAACCCTTCAGCTATATTGGCCATCACCGAACCAGACGCGCTCTGAATCTGACTGCAGAGCCATGCATCTCTTTTCCATGCAGAGTTCTGCTCAATTGCTTCGTAAACTCGCCGCTTCAGCTCCCGAGCTTCCTTCCAACAATCGAGATCCTCAAAACGAGTTAGCTTCATAACAGAATCGGTTCGTTTGGTTTGTTTTGTTCATCTGGTTTATTTGGTTGGTTCGTATTGTTGATTACTGCACCTTGTTTTCCAACCAGACAAACCAAACAAACCTCTTCAACCAAACAAACGCGCCCTTCGGGCGAAGCTCCGCCCTTTCACTTACAAATCCACGTCGCACACACCACACAAGATGCCGGTCAGCGCGGAAGCGCCACGCCTGATTCGCGCAGGCCGAGCCTCAGTACCTTTTCCCGTGGCACTCCCGACTGCACCAACTGTTCTTCACAGGCAGCCGCATGTTCGAGATCGGCAATCAATACCCAGTTAAATTGCCTGCCGGCAATCCCATCCGGCGAAAAAACCGGGCAAGAGAGAAACGACTCGCGCGAGCTTCCATCAATGAATCCCACACAGTCGATATTCATTTCTCGAAGCGACAGATAGGCCAATTCGGCTAACTCGGTCGTCCCGTAGATCACAACCCGCTGGCCATGAGAAGCATCCAACGTCGACAGCATCTCTTTTAAGCGAGTACGCATGTCACGGTAGTAGGAGAGGGAGTACTGCATATAGAGATAGGTCAAGCGTGACTTTTCCGTGAAGCCCTGCGGCGTCAGGAGATACCTGATTCGACTGCGCGGGATGGTCGTGATCTTGATGTAGCCCTTGCGGGCCAAACGTTTGAGATAGAGATTGGTCAGGCCGAGCGCCACACCAAGCTTCGTGGCAAGAGTGCGTTGAGTGGCCCTGCCATCTCGATCGAGCTCGCTCAGGAGTAGAAGGTCTCGTTGACCTTGTATATCCATGACTTAGACGGATAAATTATCAACGTGTTCACAATATGAACATGTAGACCCCCCTCTGTCAAGCAGAAAGTACGTTGCCCGACCTTCAGCCTTCAGCCTTAACCCCTGTAGTTCGCCTTCTGGCAAGGAGTAGCCGCTGGGCTGCAGCAAACACCTCATCGACTGCAATCAACCTCATGCAATTCTCCTCGCCTCTCGTACAGGTCGGGTGAAAGCAGATGCGGCAATCGAGATCCTTATAGAGTACCTCCACAGGACCACCACGAGGACCCCACTCGCGAGGGCTCGATGGGCCAAACAGGGCCACCACGGGAGTGCCTACTGCGGAGGCAATGTGCATCGCGCCGCTATCGCATCCCACGAAGAGCGCTGATTTTTTAGCGATGGCTGCGAATTGTTTAATGGTTGTACGGCCTGCCATGATGATGGGGCTACTCTTTGCCGTCTGTCGAATCTGTTGCGCGAGATCGATGTCTTGATGGCTGCCTCCGATCAAGACCTGACAACCATATTGGGACGTGAGCTGATCGGCCAGCTCCGCAAACCGCTCCGGAGGCCAAGCCTTGAACCAGTACCGGGCGCCGGGCTGCAGGATCACAATCGACCACGATCGTTGAACTCCGAGTTGATCCAACAGTTGATCCGCACTGTCCAGCTCTTCCGGCGTCAGCCGAAGTTGAAGATCCTTTGAGCCGGCTTGGATGCCCAGGGGCTTGAGGACTTCCAGATCCCGGTCAATCCGGTGCCGTACATCTGGCACAGGCTGGACCACGTGCGTGTAATACCTCCCCCGCCATCGATGCTCGTCGTTGAACCCGATCCGAACTAACGCTCCGCTGATCCAACTCAACAATGCCGACCTATCTCCATCCGTCAAATCGATCACCGTGTCGAATCGCAGACGACGCAGCCCGGCAATGAGCCGCCATTGTGCAACCAGAGATCCCTTATCGAGGACCACAATCTCGTCCAGGTCTTGGTTCCCGGACAATATGTCTTCCGTCCCCTCATTTACCATCATCGTGACCCGGACATCCGGTCGTGCAGCTTTGATGGCACGGACGGTCGGTGTCGCCAACAAGACGTCGCCGATGTAGCGGAGTTTGATGATCAGAATGTTCTTCACGCGTTACATGCTGACAAGAGTCAAGCTGACAAGTCGTTCGTCACCTTTGACAGAACATCTCATCATGTCAGCTTGCCCGCTTGCTTACTTGTCAGCCCTCTGCACAGACTTGCCGATACAACTCCACCGTCTTTGCTGCCGCCCGCTCCCAGGGGAACTGATTGGCGCGAGCGAATCTTTGATCTTCAAGGCGTCTCGAAACGGCTCATCGGCAGGCCGAAGGCTCGTCGTAGCAGCGGATCGGCGATTGCAGCAGAAGCGCTCATGAATTATGCGGGTTAAGACGCCTTGTGAGGTATTTGCCTCTTATAAGATACACGTTTTCACCTTGCTTCCACTCATCATCAAAACCATTTGATCCGTTATAAAAGTTACGATTGCAGCCTGATTTCATATCCTCATGCAGTTCAATGATTAAAGCCTCAACTTTTCCAATCCACGATGAAGTGTCTTCAAATACTTCTTTTTCCGCTCCTTCAATGTCAATTTTCAGAATGTCGATTTTGCTCAATTGATAGTCGGCGATTATCTTGCCGAGCGTCATTGCCTTCACTGTGTGGGAAAACTTACCTAACGTTTCTTCTGATTTATTTGTTTCCTCCGTCATAAAGCCCCAATATCCTATTCCAGGGTCAACTACATTTAGTGTTTCATTTTTGTTCCATAGGGCGGAATGAATGGGAATAATATTTCGATATGGCTCCACATTTCTTTTCAGTAATTCGAAATTGTCTTTTCCCGGCTCTATCGCAATAATCATTGCCCCCGGGTACTTGTTTGCAAAATATACGGATGCAAGCCCAATGTTTGCTCCTGCATCGACTATAACTTTTGGCGGTGTTTCTACTGAGAAATCGTAGTCTTGATTTATAAAAACCTGCTCGTATGTTGGAATGTCCGACGAGGGAACTCGCAGACTAATAGGAAATTCTACATCTTTCCTATTCATATTTAATGTCACTTCAGAACTCATGACTGTGCCTTTAATGGCATAAAAAAGTCCGGCAAAACCAGCCACCCTGAGGGATAGTTTAATGTCTTTAAATTGGTTTCTAGGCCGCCTCATTAATCTCTGAACTCCATATATCAATCCCTAGAAGTGGCGCAACGTCACAGAATCTAGCCGCATTATGAAAGAGTGGCACCACCGCTCAAGGGCGCCGAACGAGTTCCCAGAATTTCGCGTACTTGATGAAGGTGTAATAGGCATAGAGTCCGGAAAGAATCAAACCCGGCCTACCATCGAGGAAGCCGGCCCGTTGCACATACATCTTGAGAAACGCGCCGAGCGGATGGGTGATCAGTTGATGGGAGGAAAACCGCCGGCCCTGCTCCACCATGCGATGGGCCATCAGGGCTGAGTAGCGATCCTGCTTCGCCACATAGTGCTCGATGTTTCGAAACGGATACTGCAGCGCGGGACTCTTGAGAAACCCGACCGGCCCGTCACAATCGAAACTTTCATGGACAAGTTCGTTGCGATAACGGAACCGCCCCCTTCGAAACAACTGCGGTTGCCGATAATCGGGATACCAGCCGCAATGTTTGATCCACCGACCTAAGAAAAAGTTCTTTCGGGGAACAAAGTAGGCATCCGCTTCCGGTCCGCGGTCGAGCACCTGCCGAATCTCTTCCCGCAACTCAGGCGTCATCCTCTCATCGCTATCCAGACTGAACACCCACTCATGGGTCGTAAGTGCGACTGCCTGATTGCGCAGATCTCCGAATCCTTTGAAGTCAACTTGATGGACCTTATTCGTAAACTCGCGACTGATTGCAGCAGTCTGATCCGTACTGTGGGAATCAACGACGATCAATTCTTCGCCCCAGCCGGCCACAGACTCAAGGCAGGCCCGCATATTGGGTTCGTCGTTGTACGCGATGACATAGACCGACAATTTAGACATGTACGATCCTTAGCGGAGCAGGCTGTTTCGTGACCTCCAATACTTGTTGTACCACCGTCTCCACCGTCAGCCGGTCGAGACAGTCCCAATAGGGACAGGCCTCGTAAATGCATTTTTCGCAAGTCGGCACATCAGGACGCAGAACGACTCCCTTGCCGAGCGGTTGCCAACGAGTCGGAAGATTGTTGCGCCGAGGATCGAACAGGCTGACATTCGGAACCGCGCAGGCTGCGGCAATATGGGCCGGACCTGTGGCTCCGGAGACCACCGCATGACTCGCCGCAATCACGGCCATTAACTCGCGCAGCGATAACTGCCCCATGAGATTCAGGACCGAGGCAGGAAACGGCGCGTCACTCATCACTTGTTGTTTGAACATGTCTGCTTCTGTCTGGCTTCCGGTCAACACCACTCCCACGCCTTTCCGATGCAACTCACGCACCAGCGAATGATAGTGTTCAACGCGCCAGTGCCGGGCAGCGAACCCCCCCGGATGGAGCGTCACCCTGAGCAGCGGCATGCCACGCAACCGCTCTTGCCCCCATGCCCGTTCTGCATCAGTCAGCACGAGACTCGGTGGAGACACGATTCCAGGCTGCAATCCAAGCCCCGCGAGCATGCCGACGTTATACGCGGTTTCATGCTTGGAAAAATCTTTCCGATGTTCATAGACCCGGCGATTCGCCAACACACTATACCAGCGGTAGCCTGTCGCTACTCGAATCGGAACCCGCGCAACGAACGCCGCCCACATGAGATGCTTGAACGGCTTAAGAAATACCACCGCATCGACGGCCCGGCGAAACAACGCCACCAGATCGCGTGGGGATTCCCGGCCCGTGACCGTCCAGACCTCGTCGAGATCGGGATGGTGAGCCAAGAGCGGGGCTGCATACTCGCTGGACAGGAAGGTGATCCGTGCCTCCGGCAGGAGCCGGCGCAGGGCGGAGGCGACCGGCAGACACAAAATTTCATCGCCGATCCCGTCAGGCCGGACTAAGAGGACATTCATCGGGGAACCATTTTAACGGACCGATGCGCTCGAGCCGCCGCCAATACTTGTTGTGGCGACACCATTCTCAAACATTCCAACGGCAGAGTATTGTGGCACGTCCGACTGAAACAGGGGCTGCAGGGTACCTTCCCCGTCAGTACATCATGGCCCGCCCCATAGGGACCGGTCCGCGCTGCACTTGTCGGCCCAAACAAAGCCACCACCGGCGTGCCGACCGCGGCCCCTACATGCATCGGACCTGAATCGTTCGTAATCAGCAGCGACGCTCTGCTCAGGAGGGCCGGCAGCAACCCCACCGTCGTAGCTCCGGCCAGATCGACGGCAGGGGTCTTCATCATCCCGCTCACCGCGGCCACATCGGCTCGTTCCTCAGGGCCACCGATCATCACCACCGCGCCACATCCTTCTTGCCGCAGCCGATCTGCGACTTCGGCGAACGACGCAGCCGGCCACCGCTTGGTCGGCCACCGGGCAGAGACATTCATCGCCACCCAACTCGTTCCCGGCGTCACACCGGATCGGCTCAACAGGCGATCAACCTCCTCATAATCGGTTTGCGGGATGCGAAAACGGAACACCGGCGCACCGGACTCCACAGCCCCTACGGCCTTGGCCACAAGCAGGTAGCGATCGACCGCGTGCATTTCCTCTTGTGGAACCGGGACGCGCCTCGAATAGAACCAGGGACTCCCTTCCCGCCCATCGGCAAATCCCACAAGCAGGGGAGACCCGCTGAACAACCCGATGGCGGCGCTCCGAAAGAGACCTTGAAGGTCCACGACGAGATCGAAGCGCTCTGCACGAAGGGGGGACACCTGGGAGAGCCATCCCTTGAACGTCGATTTCACCGGCCACACCCGATCCACCCCATCGATGCGCTCGACGAGGCCGGCCCATTGGCGCTTGACCAGCCAGGTGAGGTGAGCCTTGGGATAGGCTCGACGAATCGCCGCACAGGTCGGCATCGCATGCACGATGTCGCCCAGTGAACTCGGCTTGATAAACAAGATGTGGCGATAGTCTTCCATCATATATGCCGCGCGAGACTGGCGAGAATTGCGAGACAGGCGTGACGCGCAACATCCACGAGTTTCACGAGACTTGCGTCTCTCGCTTTTCCCGCTCGTCGCGCCCTTTCTGGCTCTTGGCCGCATCGGCCAAGAGCCAGTCAACTGCCTCAGCCATAGACTTCGCCACGGCATCCGGCATGGCCTGTTCAACCTTGAGCCTATCCAACGCCTGTGCGTCCAGCAGCCCTGGTGAGAGGAGAATAGCCTTGGCGCCCACCCTCTGTGCTAATTGTATGTCTCGCGCATGATCGCCGATCAAATAGGAACGCCGGAGATCCAGTTGTAACTCTGACACAGCCCGCTCCACCATTCCGACATTCGGTTTGCGACAGCGGCAGCCATCGTCTGGATGGTGCGGGCAGAAATAGATCGCATCCAACGCCGCATCCTCCTGTTCCAAAAGACCCTGCAATCTAGCATGGATTGCTTCCAGATCCTTGAGGGTAACAATTCCACGGCCGACACCGGATTGGTTGGTTACGACCACTAATCTCGCCCCAGCCCCTTTCAAACGCGCCAGGGCCCGCCCGACCCCCGCCAACAACTTAAGCTCCGCGGCGACTTTCAGATAGCCTGGATCGTAGTTCAACGTTCCATCTCGATCCAGAAACACGGTGACACCCTCCAGGGGGGCGCGCCCCGCTGGAGGCGCGAGGCGAGAGGCCCGAGGGGAGAAGTCGGCCCGTATATCCTCTCGCCCCTCGCCCCTCGCCCCTCGCCGCCCAAGCTGCCCGACCGCGGCCTCATAGACTTGATCAACCGTCACCCTTGTCATGCACCGATGGTCGATGGGACATTCACGCAACAGGCAGGGAGCGCAATCGACCGGTTGCCGCACAACGGCATGGGCGCTCCCAAAGGGTGATGTGGTGCGCCAATCGGTCGGCCCGAAGATCGCGACGACCGGTACCTTGAACGCGGAGGCGATGTGCATGGGGCCGGTATCATTCGTGAGGAGCATGGCGCACCGTTTCACCGCCGCCATCAATTCACGGATCGTCGTCGCCCCGGACAAGACCAGGGATCGCGACGATAGACGCGCAGCAATTTCCTGGCCCAAACGCTCTTCCCCCTTTGCCCCGAGAATAACCACGCCCACTTGTTGTTCGCGAGACTCGCGAATCGTGCGGCACAGTCGTTCCGTAACCTCGGCATACCGTTCGGGCAACCAGCGTTTGGCCCCGCCGTAGGTCGAACCAGGGTTGATCCCGACGACGACATCCGTGGCAGTCAATCCGCCCTGGGCAAATCGCCCCGCCATCGCCTGTTCCTCCTCAGGGAAGACGACGAGTTCCGGTGCGGTAGGATCGCCCGTGAGACCCAGTGGCTGCAACAAATCCCAATAATAGCGGACTTGATGGACGAGTGTTCGACGATCCGGCGCGGCGACAGGATCGGACAACAGCAGACTTCGTCCGTCTGTTGCATACCCATAGCGCCGAGGCGCACCGGCCAGGTAAGTCAGGAAGGCCGCTTCGAACGCATTCTGAAACAATACCGCCAAATCGAAGCCTTGCCTCCGTAACTGCCCGGCCAGCGCCCACTTACCGGAAAGCCCCGCATGACGCCCGTCGGTGTCGTAGGTCAGCACGCGCGTCAATGCCGGATGCCCCCCGAACAAATCAGCCACAGCCGGCTTGACCAACAGTGCGATCTGAGCGTCGGGAAACAGCCTCCGCAATCCACGGAGCGCAGGTTCGCACATCACCGCATCGCCAAGCCAGTTGGGTCCACGCACAAGAATGCTTTTGATGGCTTCTTTATCCACAAACCTTCAGCCTTCAGCCTTCAGCCTTGCCTTCTCACCAGCCTCCAACACCAACCGCCGCAATCGCTTTTCCCCGGCCATCACATCCGTGGTCAGTCGGATTGCCCACCAGCTATCGGTGGGTTGGAGCAGCGCAACCAATTTACAGGCATCTTTCTCAGTCGTCACGACCAGCTCAGCCTGGAGTTCAGTCGCTCTGGCGCTCAGGCGCTCGACATCCCGTCTCGTATAGGCATGGTGATCGGCATAGACCACTTCATCCAGAATCCTGACCCCTAATCGCTCGACGAGGGAGCGAAATGATCCGGCATGTCCCACGCCACTACAGAGCAGCGCTGTCTTTCCCTTGGACCAGGAGAGCAGCTGCGACGCTCCGGTCACCACCGATACGAGACTCTCTGGACGAAAGACCACTTGGATCGGGTCCGGCATCGAACCGAGCGTTGCCTGCAGCCTGTGACATATCTGTGTCACTTGAGCCGGCACGTCCGCTCTCGTGACCACGATCGCGGTCGCGCGCGCCGCCGCCTGCAGCGGTTCCCGGAGCCTGCCGGCCGGCACCAGGGCCGCGAGTCCCTCAGCATCCGTAGCATCGACCAGCAAGAGATTCACGTCGCGATACAGCCCCAGGTGCTGGAATCCATCGTCGAGTATCAGGCAATCGATCGGAAATTGATTCAGGACCCAAGCACCGAGCCCATAGCGATCGGCGCCAACCGCAACGATCGCCTTTGGACAACGCTGCGCCATCAGCAACGGCTCATCGCCTGCCTCGTTCGGGCCGACCAGCAGGCGCTCGCCATTCGACACCAACAGGTACGGATCAGTACTTGTCCGTCGATAGCCCCGGCTGAGAATCGCCACCCGTTTCCCCTGTGCCAGGAGCCAATCGGCAAGCACAATGACCACCGGCGTTTTCCCGGTCCCACCCAGCGTGAGATTCCCCACACTCAGCACAGGGACCGGCAATTTCCGCTGAGTGAACCAGCCCCAGTCGTACAGATGCGCGCGCAGCCGCGCAACGACTCCATACGGGATTGCGGCCCACATCAGCCACCATCTGACCTTTATCCCAGGATTCAACACTTTTTTTATTATCGTCCAGCCATGAGGGGAAGCGACCGGTCCGCGAGAGAAGACCCGCTGGTGCCTTGCTGCGGCGTCAGCAGCCTGTCGATGGCCTCCAGCGTTTGTTGCAAGGCACCCTGATTCTGTTCCACCACCTGACGAGCCGACCGGCCCATCCGCTCCCGTGCCTCGTCATCAGAAAGGAGGGCCATAACTTGTTGCGTGAGGTCCTCCGCTTGGAGAACCCGACGGCCCCCTCCCGCCTGAATTAACAGGTCTGCAATCTCCGCACAATGGTCGGTGTAGGGACCGAACAACACCGGCTTTGCCCACTGAGCCGGCTCCAGCAAATTATGGCCACCAATCGGAACGAGTGTGCCTCCGACGAACGCCACCACGGCTTCCCGGTAGATCGCAGCCAATTCGCCCCGCGAATCGAGCACCACCACACGGGGGCCGGTAGACCGCAGCACGCCGGCCTGCCTAATGGTACTGCGTCGCTGCACGACGAGCCCACGCGCCTGAATCATCGCCTCCACCGATTCCGCTCTTTCAATGTGTCGAGGAGCCAGCAGCATGACCGCTGAGGGACACTTTGTCACGAGCGCCCGATAGCATTCCACAAGGGTCTCTTCTTCACCGGGATGGGTACTGCCTGCCACAAACAGCTGTTCCGTACCCTGAAGCCCGAGATGAGCCCTTGTCGTCCCACCGTCCGCGACCTCTGATATCGGCTGATCGAACTTGATATTCCCTGTTCGCCTGACTCGCGAGGCCTCTGCTCCCAGCGCGATGATACGGTCGACGTCCCGATCCGACTGCATCAGGCAGAGGCTGAGCGTTTGCAACATCGTCCGATAGAACGATCGCACGGGCACCCATTGCTGCCGCGCAAAAGATCTGGTTGAGAGCCGGCCGTTCACGAGAGCAGCCGGCACTCCACGCCGACGCAGATGCCACAAGAGATTGGGCCAGAGTTCGGTCTCGACGAAAAGATAGAGGCAGGGTTGCAGTCGTTCGATGAAACGGGAGACGACGCAGGGGAAATCGAGCGGCGCGTAACAGTGATCTGCCACGCCGGCCAACCGTTGCTCCACAGCTTCCCGCCCGGTCTCGGTCACCGTTGAGACCACCAGGCGGCACTCGGGATGACGGCGATGCAGCTCGATAACGAGCGGTGTCACTGCCACTACTTCACCGAGAGAGACGGCATGAACCCAGATAACTGGTTGATTTGGTTGATTTAGTTCATTTTGTTCATTTTGTTTATTCCCTTCGAAGCCACCAAACAAACCAGACAAACCAAATGAACCCTCTGCCAACCCGAGTCTTTGGGGTAACCCGCGACGGCACCGTCGCTTGGCCAGCAGGACCGCCACGATGATCGGCGAAACGACCAGCAACAGAATATTGTAGAAGAGACGCCACATGGCATTGCGCATTAGGCGTAAGGCGTGAAACATGAAACGACGAACCTGGCCCCCTTACCTCCAACATCTAACAGGCTGCGGAGAAACCATTTCGGCGTAGCAGAATTTCGATAGTCTGCACGTCTGGGGGAAGAGCAGAACACCCATGCAGGATGCTCAAAAAGTCCGTCCAGCAAGGCCGCAGCGAGCGAAGAGGCGAGGCGTACGCTTCGGTACGTTGAGCCTCTGAGCGAAGTGAGAACACCGCTGGCGGAATTTTTCAGCATCCTGCTCACGTTTAACGTTTCACGGCCGCCTCCGCGTGATCAGTCAGTCGATTCAGGGCCGTCTCAAGCTCCAGGCATGCCGCCTCCAACGCCTGTTCATCAGCATCTCGTGGAACCCAGATGGGGGTGCCCCACAGATAGAGACCTCGAGACCATGGATACGGGACCATGAACCGGTCCCAGCTCGCGAAGAGTTTTTTTTTGAGCAGCTAAAGGCCAGCGGCACAATCGGAAGCCCAGTCGCTTTCGCCAACTGAACCGCCCCGAGTTTCGCAACCTGGCGAGGCCCCTTGGGTCCATCGGGAGTCACCACAAGATCGGCGCCGGATCGCCCAAGACGGATCAACTCCCGCAAGGCAAGCGCCCCTCCCCTGGTGCTTGATCCGCGAACCGCCCGATGGCCGAATCGAGAGACGATGCGCGCGATGATCTCGCCATCCTGATGCCGGCTGATCAACACGTTGGCCCCTGGTCCACGATAGCCCGTTGGGATCATGAGTTGCTGCGCGTGCCAAAACGCGAGGATGATATGTCGGCCCTGACGGTACAATGCATCCACCTGCTCGTGGCCCTGCGAATCCATCCTCATCGACCGCCCCAGCCCTCGAATCACCGCAGCTCCGATCGGAGGAAGCACGGAAAGCTTCAGCCATGTCCCGATTTGCTTCTTCACGCATGCTCCGGTTCGGCCCTCATCATTCATCACCGATCACACATCACCGTACTCTTACACATCGGGCACATCCTGGAACTGCATCGCATGGAGCCGCTGGTACTGTCCGCCGCGGCCAAGCAGCTCGTCGTGCGTCCCAACTTCGACGATCGAGCCTCGGGCCAGGACTATGATCCGATCGGCCCGTTGAATCGTGGTCAATCGATGGGCAATGACGACTGTCGTCCGATTTTTCATCAAGTTGCCGAGGGCCAGCTGGACGACCCGTTCGGACTCGGTGTCCAACGCCGATGTCGCTTCATCGAGGATGAGCAGAGGCGAATCGCGTAAGATCGCGCGGGCAATGGCCAAGCGCTGCCGCTCCCCGCCGGAGAGTTTCACTCCTTTCTCTCCCACGACCGTCTGGTACCCCTGCGGAAGGTTCTCGACAAAATCATGGGCATAGGCTAATCGCGCCGCCCGGATAATGTCTTCTTCGGTCGCGTCCTCCCGTCCAAAGGCGATGTTGTTGCGAATGCTGTCGTCAAACAAGACGACATCTTGGGACACCATGCCGATCTGCGATCGGAGCGAGCGGAGGGTGTACGACTGAATATCGACCCCGTCGATGAGAATGCGACCGGCTGTCGGCTCGTAAAAGCGCGGGATAAGATTGACCAGAGTCGTCTTTCCGCTGCCGCTGCTGCCCACGAGGGCCACCATTTCTCCGGAACGAATCGTCAGGCTGATGTCGTTGAGAGCCGGTACCAATTGGCTCTCATAATGAAACGTCACATCGTCAAACGTCACCGACTGCGCGATGCGCGGCAATTCCAACCGGCCCTTCTCTGCATCCTGCTCGGTCTTGAGGTCCAAGACACTAAAAACTCGTTCCGCCGCAGCCAGGGCCTGCTGGATCACATTATTGGAACCGGACAATTTACGAATCGGCGTATAGGCCATGAACATCGCTGTCAGGAACGAGAAAAACTCTCCCGGCGTCATGGAGCTGTTGATCACGAGGAAGCCGCCATACCAAATAATCGACGCAACTCCCACGACACCGATCACTTCCATATACGACGACCCGAGGGAGAAGACCTGAATTCCCTTCATCGTCGTACTGAGGAACGAGCGGTTGCTCCGTTGAAATCGCAGCTCCTCTGCCGCTTCGCGTCCATAGGCCTTCACCATGCGTATGCCGGAAAACGTTTCCTGAAGCGTGGAGGCCATATCCCCCATCCGCTCCTGGCCGCTTGCCGCCAACGCCCGCAACCGCTTCCCCATCCGCACCACCGTAAACACGGCCAAGGGAGTCACGATCATCGAGAGACCGGCCAACCGCCAATTCTGATAGAAGATCACGCCCATCATGGCCAGGAACGTGAGCCCCTGCTGAAAAACATCTTTCAGCACTCCCGCCACTGCGTTGGCCATCAACGTGACGTCGCTCACCACGCGGGACACCAACCGCCCCGACGTGTTCACATCGTGATAGGGAACGGGCAGGCGAATGAGTTTCCCAAACAGCTCCTGTCGAACGCCGGTGACCACCTGATTCCCGACATAGTTCATGAGATAGTTTTGCCCGTAGTTGAAGACGCTCTTAAACACCGCCACGGCGAAAAGCGCGAGCGGCAGGACGAGCAGGAGGCTTTCGTTCTTGTTGATGAAAATCTCGTCGAGGACCGGCTTGACGAGCCAGGCATAGGCGCCGGAGAAGGCCGCCACCAACCCCGAGCACAAGAACGCCGAACCCAACCGAACCCGATAGGGCCTCAGGTAGCGGAACAATCGTCTTAAGCGAACTAGAGTCGACATTCAGACAATACCACCTGCGCAGCTCGGCTGGAGGCACCGGGTCCCCCCAACGATTGCCGAACCTGTCGCAGCCCTTCTTTCATATCATTATACGCCAACGGATCGCGCAAGAGGCGCAGGATTTCTTGGCACAACCGTTCGTCAGTCGCCTCATCCTGAATCAGTTCGGGCACGATCGATCGACCGGCCACCAAATTCACGAGCCCGATCCATTTTACAGTAATCAGCCAACGCGCCAGCCGATAGGTCATTGGCGACGTCTTGTACAGCAACACCATGGGAGTCCCCACCACCGCCGCCTGTAAGGTCGCGGTCCCCGACGCAATGAATAACACATCGGACAAGGCCATCACCTCACTGGCTTGGCCGTGCGCCACGCGGACCGGCACAGGGCTGTGCTGCAGCAGGGCCTGGATCAGATTATCGTCAATTGAGGAGGCCTGCGCCAGGATAAACTGCGTTCCCGGTTCGGCCACGACCAGTTGAGCAGCCGCCCTGAGGAGCACCGGCAAGAGCATTTCGACTTCGCTCTTTCGACTCCCCGGCAACAATCCGACGATGCGGGCGGACTCGGCCAAGCCAAACTCCCTGCGAAGCTTCGCACGATCATAATACGGCGCCACCGAATCAAGCAGTGGATGGCCGACGAACGTGCACCGAACTCCTGCCCTGCTGTAGAGCTCCGGCTCGAATGGGAGGATGACGACGACATGATCAACCCGGCGCTGAATCCACTTCATGCGCCCCGGCCGCCAGGCCCACACTTGAGGGGCAATGTAATAGAGCACGCGTCGACCGGCGGATTTAGCAACACGGGCGAAATGAAAATTCAGTCCAGGATTATCGATCAGCACGACCAGATCCCATGCCTCTCCCTTCAGCACTCTCCGAATGGCGCGTACGCGCTGAACCATAGCGCGGATGGCAGATAGTCCGATCAATCCCATCACGTCCAGTTGTGGGATCCCCGGCACAAGGCTGACACCAGCAGCCCGCATCGCAGCCCCGCCAACGCCGACCAGCTGGGTCTTGGGGTCGAGCGCCATGATCGCTTTGGCCAAATGAGCCCCGTGAAGATCGCCCGAGGCTTCGCCTGTTACGATCAGAATTCGCATAACTTCGGGGAGGGGGTACGTGGATGGGGTATGGGGGCAGAGGGATAACGGGGTAAAGGGGTTAAGGGTCTGCAACTTCTATCCCGCTATCCCGACTACCCCTCTATCCCATTACCCCGTATGCCCCGCTACCTTCGTATCCCGACTACCCCCTCCTTCATGCCGAGCTGCAAAGGCCGCAATGGCTTGCAAGACCTGATGCGCCACAGCCACTGCCGCCGCACCATCCTCACCAGACACCACCGGCCTCGTGCCCGTGCCGGCTGCGTGAAGAAACGATTCAAGTTGGAGCTTCAACGGTTCTTCGTCTCCACCCTGCAGCTGCTCGACCTCGACGGTCGGCCGCTCCCCTGTCTTGGCGTTCCGCCGACAAATCATCCCTTGCCTGGTCTGGAAATCGATCGACAGATAATTATCTCGTTGGAAGAGGCGCAGCCGGCGCATCTTATTCGTCGACACGCGGCTGGAGGTCAGGTTGGCCACACAGCCGTTCCGGAACTGAATGCGGGCATTGGCGATATCGATCGAGGAGGACAACACCGCCACCCCCGCAGCGCGCACTTCTTCAACGGGACCTGGATTCAAGGACAGCACAAGATCCAGATCGTGAATCATGAGGTCCAACACCACATCCACGTCCGTCCCCCGTTCACTGAAACTGCTGAGACGGTGACATTCGATGAACACAGGCCTGCCGATATGGGGGCGCATCAGCGCCATCACCGGATTGAACCGTTCGCTGTGACCGACCTGTACACAACAACCCCGCTGTTTGGCCAGTTGCACCAAGTCCTGTGCCTCTCCGGGCGTGACGGCAATCGGCTTTTCGACCAACACATGTTTGCCAGCCTGCAGACAGACTTTTGCAACGGCATAATGGCCTGATGTGGGCACTGCCACGCTGACGACATCGACATGCGGCAACATTTCATCAGCCGTTCGAAAGACGCGCACCCCATGCCGATCTGCGACCGTCTGCGCACGCTCGACCGACTGATCCGCCACACCGACGAGTCGCGCCCCAGGCAAGGAGGCATAGAGGCGCGCATGGTGCTGCCCGAGATGTCCGACGCCAATAACCCCGGCACGGACCGGCTTCATAGGATACCCCGAGAGTGATGAGCACTACTCACCCATCACTTCTCCTTGATCCCGACAATTGAAATGCGGGCAGACCGGGCCTTCTCCAACATGATCTCACGATCCAACAGGATGGTCCGACCGGCCTCGATCGCCAACACTGAAGCCTTGACCGAGGCCATCACTTCGATGGTCCGAGGTCCCACGGCCGGGAGATCGAACCGCAAGTCCTGTTGCGGCTTCGATCGCTTGACCACTACCGCGCCCTCCTTGGCCAAATCGCCACCGCGCTTGATGGCTCCGTCGGTGCCTTCGACTGCTTCGACGGCCACGACCACGCGATCTTTGATCACGACGCACTGCCCGATATCGAGACGCCCGATGCCATGCGCCACTTCCCACCCGTAACGGATGTCCTCCCACTCTTTCTCCGATGGGGCCCGTGTGGTCAACGTCCCTTCTTCCACGAGAATCCCCTGAAGTCCGAAGGTCGATTCACAGATAGCAATCCCTTCTCGCTCAAGCTCCTTCGCGAATTCACGCAGAATGTCATCGTCTCTCCAGAGCGCCAACCGTGTCGCCAACGCCAAGGTGCGAAAATCGGGCCGCATGGTGGTAAAGACATGAGTCTTCTTGATCCCGCCCAACATCACTGCCTGATGGACCCCGTC
>Ga0247727_10004331_pt1 | contig 30189 bp, 25 predicted proteins | sample WisWelCaveWW1625_FD_202498 | JGI IMG/M metagenome (GOLD analysis project Ga0247727, IMG submission 202498) | Biofilm microbial communities from Wishing Well Cave, Virginia, United States - WW16-25 | ecosystem: Environmental > Aquatic > Deep subsurface > Groundwater > Cave microbial mat | place...
GAACTTAATTGGAGATAGAGGTTCTTATGATGCATCGGCAATGCAAGTAAACATTGCAAAAAGTTCTGCGAGAGGCCTGGCTTCAATAGCCGATGCAGGCGTGGAATTGATTGCAAATACTTTTGTTGTGGTTACCCGGTTTAATTACATAAGTAAGAAGCAAATTTATGATGCCGCTCAATCTGGTAAAAGTCTTGTAAAAGTAAATGTAAAAGTTTCGGCTCCAACTCCAGCAGCGCAAGCAGCCATAGATGCCGCTTATAAAAAGGCAACTGAAGGATATATCGTTCAATGCACATCTTACCTTTATCAATTAGTTTGGAACGACTCAGTCGAAGCCGTTTTCTATAATGACTTATGGATGGATGATTCTAAAATTGATGCGAAAAGAAAAGAAGCGTTTGATAATTCAAATCTTTTCAGCTTAAAGTTTGTTGGAGATGGAAAAGCATGGGCTCAGGTTCCAACATCATTTAAGAAAAAAAGAACCGAAGAAGAATTGATTTCCATCGCAACACAAAATGCTTCAGACGCTGTAATTGCAAAACTTCAGAGGGACTATGAAGTTTTCAAAACTAAGATGCCTTTGTTTACTGGCTTACCCATCACTGCAAAAATAGGTATGAAAGAGGGCTTGGAAGCAGGAGATAAATTCGAAGTTCTTGAACAGACAATAGATGAGAAAACCGGCAAGACAAAATATGTATCAAAAGGAAAAATTAAAGTCGCGAAAGATATGGTTTGGGATAATCGCTTTAATGCCGGTGAAGAACAACCCGAAGAAACTCCTGCATTAGATAAAGATGGCAAACCACTTCCGCCAAAACCAATACTTGACCGCACTACTTTTTCAGGCGGAAAGAAATTTTACGATGGAATGTTAATCAGGCAAGTGAAATAAATCTGTAATTTAAAAAACAAAATACATCATGAAAAAATCAAAATCAATTGCGTTAACATTAGTTTTATTGTTAACGTCTGCATGTTTTACTTTCTCATTTGCACAAGCAGGAAAGAAAGCAGACAAAGACACAGAAACATGGCGCTATGAAATAGAATGCGTTGGCACCGGAACCGATGGAACTTATTTAATCAAAGTTTGGAGTTATTCTAAAAAACCAACCGTTGCGATTAACCAGGCAAAAAAGAATGCCATTCATGGAATCGTATTTCAAGGTTTTGCCGGTGGCGGAAAAGGATGTGTTTCTCAAAAGGCATTAGCAAGCGGTCCTGCTGTAGAACAAGAGAAAGCAGATTTCTTTAAGGACTTTTTTGCAGATGACGGAAAGTATATGAAATATGTGGCAGTATCGGGTGACGGCTCCATTGCCGCAGAAGACAGATTGAAAGTTGGAAAAGAATATAAAATCGGAGTGATTGTTTCTGTACAAAAAGATGCTTTACGAAAAGATTTAGAAGCAGCAGGAATTGTTAAAGGATTAAGTTCAGGATTTTAAACTTTTTAATAATGAAATCACTACCTACATTCACATTAGCGTGTTTGCTTGTAGCAAGCACAATTCACTTCACCTCCTGCGATCCGCAGAAAAAAATCGCAGGTAATTACACCTATGAAACAGAGTGCATGGGTGTTGAAATGGATGGCTCACAAACACTAAAAGCCTGGGGCTCCGGTAAAAACAGATGGGATGCCGTTGACCAAGCGAAAAAAAATGCCATCAGGGATGTGCTTTTTAAAGGCATTAGACATGGTAAAACAGAATGCGAAGTTAAGCCGGTGATTTTTGAAGTGAATGCTCAGGAAAAATATGAGGACTACTTCAATAAATTTTTTGCTGATGGCGGTGAATATAAAAACTATATAAGTATGAAAGATGAATCTGTTATGCCGAAAATTACTAAAGATAGAAAAGGCGCAGGTTCCGAAGTAACAGAGGGCGTGATAGTCAGAGTTTTAAGATCTGAGTTAAAGAAAAAAATGATTGCTGATAAAATAGTTCCTGGCGCTAACACTTCAACTACTCAAGGAGCGGTAAAAAAGGAAGAAGAAAACCTTTCCCGCGGAAGCGGTGACCCCCTCAAAGGGCTTAATGTTTCACAGGTAAAACCAATGACCATTGGAAATTATTATGCCTTAATCATCGGGATAGATAATTACAAAGGAACCTGGGCCAAATTAAAAAACGCTGTGAGCGATGCAAAAGCAGTCGAAGCATTACTGAAATCAAAATACAAATTGGACGTTTGCAAAACACTCTATAACGAAAGCGCAACCCGCACCGCCATTATTTCTGAACTTGAGTGGCTCCAGCAAAATGTGAAAAAAGATGACAACGTGCTCATCTACTATTCAGGGCATGGTGAATACAAAAAAGAAAATGAAAAAGGATACTGGGTTCCTGCAGATGCTGCAACAAATTCAGTTGCGGGATATATTTCCAATAACGATTTGCAGTCATTTCTAACAGGAATAAAATCTACACACACCCTCCTTGTCTCAGATGCCTGCTTCAGCGGAGATGTAATGCGAGGAAACACCATCTCTACCCCTTTTGAGGACTCACAAAAATATTACGACATCGTTCATGGCAAAGCATCAAGGCAAGCAATCACCTCGGGAAGCATTGAACCTGTGATGGATGGAGGAAAAGACGGACATTCTATTTTCACCTACTATTTTCTTAAAACACTCAGCGACAACACAAATAAATATTTTGATTCAAGTCAACTCTACGAACAAATAAAAATTCCCGTTGTAAATAATTCCGACCAAACTCCCCAATTCAACGCAATTAAAAACACAGGCGATGAGGGAGGGCAATTTATTTTTATTAAAAAGTAAATACTAATTCCTTAAAACCATACACATGAAAAAAACAATACTAGCATTAGGATGCTTTCTTATGATTTCAATTGCCGGATTTAGCCAGGCAAAAAAACCAACCATTATGATATTGCCCAGCGATGTTTGGTGCAACACAAATGGCTTTATGCAGGAATACGATAATCAGGGAACCAAAGTAAAAATACCTGATTACAAAAAAGCATTTCAGACAAGCGCTGATTTAGTAAATGTAATCAGCAAGATAAATGGGCTGATGGCTGACAGAGGCTTCCCATTAAAAAATGCTGAGTCCGCTTTAAAAACATTAGAATCCGAAAGCGCGGAAAACGCAATGCTGACTAGCAAAGGCGGTGCAAGTGTTGCCGAAAGCCCAATTGATAAGTTGAAAAAAACTGCTAAAGCAGATATCCTAATGCAGTTGACATGGACTGTGAATACCACAGGTCCAAAAAAATCCATCACCTTTAACCTGCAGGGATTGGATGCATATACCGACAAACAAGTTGCCACCGCTGTTGGAACAGGCGCTCCGTCTTTTTCTGCTGAACTGGCTGTGCTGCTGGAAGAAGCCGTGCTTGCACACTTAGATAATTTTAATGCTTCGCTTCAAAAACATTTTGACGACATGTTTGAGAATGGACGCGAAATTATTATCCGCGTTAAAAAGTTTGATTCCTGGGATGGAGATTTAGAAAAAGATTATGGCGGACAAGAATTAGGAGATGTTATTGAAGGTTGGTTAAAAACAAATACAGTTAAAGGAAGATTCAGCACCACTGACGCAACTGAAAACATGATGCTCTTTGAACAAGTAAGAATACCTTTATATGATGCAAGCGGCAAAGCAACCGATGCGCGCGGGTATTGTAAAGATTTGCAAAAGTTTTTAGCCGCTCCTCCTTATTCAATAATAAATAAATTAATGATGAAAGGATTAGGTCAGGCAACAATCGTTTTAGGAGATAAATAAAAATAAAATTATATAAAGATGAAAACACAAAATAAACAATTTACCCCTGCCCTAAAGGGGGAAAACAACAAAAGTTCCTTTAGGGATTTAGGGTTTCTGCTACTAATCCTTCTTCTCCCTTTAGGGTCGGGGTTTCTTCACGCCCAAAACACAGCAGGCAAATCAGATGATATGGGGCGCGTTACCTTAGCGGCATACGTTGCTCCGCAGATTTCTCAAATGCCCGATGCGGCAAGAAGCATGCTGACAAACAAACTAAACCTGATTGCTTCCCAAAACGGATTGGGAGGCAGCGCCAAGAACGAACGGTTTATTATTACAGCAAATATTAATATCCTTACAAAAGATATTATTGCAGGTCCGCCAATGATGAATGCCCTCACGCTTGATATCACCTTATACATAGGCGATGGCGTTGCAGGAACAAAATTCGCAAGCAAATCTGTTACGGTAAAAGGTGTTGGCACCAACGAAACAAAGGCATACATCGAAGGAATTAAAATGATTAAGCCATCCGACCCTTCCATTCAATCGTTTATTGAAGAAGGCAAAAAGAAAATCATTGAATACTATAATACCAAATGTGATTTCATTATTAAGACCGCACAAACTGCCGCTTCTATGAATAATTATGAAGAAGCGCTTTACCAACTCACCACGGTGCCCGATGTGTGCAAAGATTGTTTTGACAAGTGCATGACTGCCGCAGGACCCATGTATAAAAAATATATGGACAGGCAATGCAAAGTAAAATTAGCAGATGCAAAAACCCAATGGGCTTCCACTCAAAATGCAGATGGCGCTGCTGCTGTTGCTGCCATATTAGGAACCATTGACCCCGATGCCACTTGCTATAAAGAAGCGATGGCGCTTAGTCAGGAAGTGGGTAAAAAGATAAAAGAACTTGACAAAAGAGATTGGGATTTTAAAATGAAAGTTCACAACGATGCAGTGTCCATTGAGAAAGCAGCCATTGGCGCATACCGCGATGTAGGAGTTGCCTACGGCAATGGTCAGCCCAATTCAGTTACCTATAATGTGAGCGGCTGGTGGTAGGAAAGAAGTAGTATTGCCTAATTGCGGATTTAAAATTCTGGATTGGCTGGTTGCCTGTCTGAAATTTTGTTCAATCCGCACTCGGCAATATTAAAACGCACCTTGTATTTTCTTAACGTGACAGTTGCGCACGGACAATCAAGTCCTACAATCATTTCAACAGGAATTGACTTCTCTTTTGCTGTATGTAATAATAATACTACTTGGGCGTGGGGAAAAAATTTCTCTGGTCAACTTGGCTTTGGTAACAATAATGACAGTATAAATTATCCTATTCCAAATTCTATTACAAATATTATTTCAATTGAAGGTGGTGGCGACCATTCATATGTACTAAAAAATGACAGTACAGTCTGGACATGGGGTTCTAATGGGTGGGGGCAACTTGGCAATGGGAGCACTGTTACTGTCAGTTATATTCCTGTTCAAGCAAGTTCTCTTAATGGTATCACAGCAATTGCAGGAGGAGGATATGGTCATTGTCTTGCGCTTAAAAATGACGGAACAGTGTGGGCTTGGGGAAGAAATATTTATGGTGAACTTGGAAATGGAAGTTATACGGATAGTAATATTCCCGTACAAGTAAATACACTCACGGGAATCATTGCGATTGCAGTAGGGAATTATCACTCCTTAGCATTGAAAAATGATAGTACGGTTTGGACTTGGGGCTACAATGGCTTTGGACAACTTGGTAATGGAACAAACACTACGAGCAATATTCCAGTCCAAGTTACTGGGCTTTCAGGTGTGCTTACTATTTCAGCTCATAGTTACGGTCATTCTTTAGCATTGAAAAAGGATAGTACAGTATGGGCTTGGGGGTATAATGCCAGTGGTGAACTTGGAAACGGAACCAACACTGACAGCAATGTTCCTGTTCAAGTAAGTTTGCTTACAGGTGTTACTACTATTGCAGGAGGTGGCGACCAATCATATGCAATCAAGAATGACAGTACTTTTTGGGCTTGGGGATTTAATGGGAATGGTAATTTTGGAAATGGAAACAATGCCAATAGCAATATTCCCTTACAGGTAAACTCTCTCACAGGAATCATTGCTATTTCGTCTCTAGGTCATTGTCTTGCACTTAAAAATGACGGAACAGTATGGGCTTGGGGTGCAAATCAATTTGGTGAATTAGGTAATGGTACTTTTACATATAGCAATGTTCCTATCCAGGTGAACGGTCTGTGTAATTCTCTATCAGTGACTCAAAATTTGTTAAAACAAAATATTTCAATTTCACCAAATCCCTTTTCCTCTCAGACAGTTTTGCAAACGGACAATTTTTTACTTAACGCAACTCTCACGGTGGACAACTGTTTCGGGCAGACAGTTAAACAAATAAAAAATATCAACGGCCAGACAGTTCTTCTCTCGCGTGACAATCTTGCAAGCGGACTGTATTTCGTTCGGCTGACAGAGGACAATAAAACTTTTGCGACAGAGAAACTTTTAATCGTAGACTAAAAAGAAAAAGGCAGATGTTACTCTGCCTTCTTAGATTCTTCGTTTTGCTCAGAATGACAAAATCAATCCGGCTTATCGTGCAGGAAAGAATTATCAGGGCGCAAACTTGGGGTTTTATTTTCTGTGGCAAGTGTGAGGCGCGATATTTCTGACTCGGAAGAAAGAGGCGTATCGGTAAGTGTATAATTCTTTCGCTTGTAGGCGGGTTCGTTTTCCAATTCCGCAAGCCCTCCGGGAGTTTTCACTTTGAAACTTAATTCCCGCAACTTCTGAATTTTTTCCTGCGCTCTTTGTTTGGCTTCTGCGTCAGATACTGGCGGCTGTGAGTTTAAAGTTATTTCTGCAATCTTTGTCACCTTTGATTCACCTGAATGGTTATCATTTGCAGATATGCTTGAAGAAGGAATGAACGCGCGCTTCACATCCATATTCACAGCAGAAATTTCAATCTTCTCCTCAACCTTAATCTCTGCTATTGGCTGTTCCTCAACCTTTACTTCTGTACTCGGAACTTCCGTCAAATCAAATTCAAAACTTTTTTGTTCCTCTTCTTTCACAACTAAAAATGGAGGAGTAAAAATTTCGTCCTCTGTTTCTTCAACTTTATTTTCTACAACCACCGGAGGAGTTTCAACAACAGGAGGAATAACCTCAGCAACTACAGGGTCAAGTTTCACTTCAATGTGTTTTACTTCCACAGGTTTCTCTTCTATCTTTTTCAATTCAATCAGTATTTCTTGTTTTTTTATTTCAGCAACAGATGGAGTTTCTTTTTTGTCGGCTACCACTTCCGTTTTGAGCATTGGTTCGGTCATTTTTGAAACTTCCACTTTCGGTTCTTCTTTAATCTCAACCTTATTCTCTTCGAGATGAACCATTTTTATTTCGGGCTGCTGGGGAGTTTCAAATCCAAGTTCGGGTGCTTTGCGCACAAATCCGCTGGCGATAATCGTCACGCTCACTTTATCTCCAAGCGTTTCATCCGTGCCATATCCTTTAATCATTTCTGCCGTTTGTCCCGCTGCTTCCTGTATATATTCAGTAATCTCTCCAAGTTCATCCATCGTGAGTTCGTCTTTTCCAACTCCGCAAGTGATGCTCACCAAAACATATCTCGCACCACGAATGTCATTGTCATTTAATAAGGGAGAGTTGAGCGCCTGCGTAACTGATTTGAGCGCGCGCCCTTCTCCGGATGCCATCGCAGAACCCATAATCGCAACACCGCTTGTTTCCATCACTCTGCGCACATCGTTGAAGTCAACATTTATTCTGAGTGCGACATTTATTAATTCTGCAATGCACTTTGCTGCGGAAGTAAGCACATTATCCGCATGGGCAAATGCTTCGGTCACTTTCAGATTGTGGTATATCTCTCTGAGTTTATCGTTGAGAATTACAAGAACCGAATCAGAATATTTTTTCAGTTCTGCTAAACCATCTTCGGCTTGTTTTCTTCTGAGTTTTCCTTCCCAGGTAAAAGGAAGCGTGCAAATAGAAACAGTAAGTATTCCCATCTCTTGCGCAATCTTTGCAATCACGGGCGCTGCACCTGTTCCGGTTCCACCGCCCATTCCCGCAGTGATGAAAAGCATTTTTGTTTTCGCGAGTGCTTTTTTTATCTCTTCCTCATTTTCAAGCGCTGCTTTTCTTCCCATTTCAGGAAGAGAGCCCGCGCCCAAACCTTCGGTGAGCGCTGCGCCCAACTGAATTTTCAGAGGCACAGGACTTGCATCAAGCACCTGCCTGTCTGTATTGCACACAATGAAATCAACATCCTTGATTCCCTGTTTGTACATGTGGTTGACAGCGTTGCTGCCTCCGCCTCCTACTCCAATCACCTTGATGATGGAAGATTTTTCTTTCGGTAAATCAAACTGCATAGTGGTTGTGTTTTTTGATTGCCGTAAAATTACATGGAGATGACGTTGAAATCAACTTATGCGCTTTGACTTATTCACCGTGCATTGTGAATTACTATGAATGAGAAAAAAAAGAAATTGTCATTCCAATTGTAACAGGAATAACAATTAACTCGGAAAGCAGTTACTGCTGAAACTCATCATCCCCTTCTTCAAAAAGTTTTTTTGTTGTTTTGAAGAGCGAGTCGAAGAAGTTCCCTCTCGATTTTTTAGAATGTGTGGTGATGATTGCTGAATTCGGGTTACGGGCTTTTTCCAATTCAAGTTCTTCAAATCCCTGAAGCACAAGACCAACACCTGTAGAGAAAAGAGGACTCGTTACATCTTCAGCGCTTTTTGAAAGATGCTCGTTCGGGTAGCCGATGCGGGTATCCAATCCTATGGTATATTCTACCAATTGTTTCATGTGTTTCAACTGCGCACCACCGCCTGTAACCACAACTCCCGCAATCAGTTTCTTCTCGTAGCCCGAATTTTTTATTTCAAACGCAACGAGTTCAAGAATTTCTTTCATCCTCGCTTCAATGATGGACGCGAGATTTTTTGTAGAAATCTCTTTAGGAGTTCTTCCCTTCAATCCGGGTATCACAATTATTTCATTATCCTGATTTTCTTTCGCAAGTGCCGAACCGAACTTTATTTTCATTTCCTCCGCGTGCTTCGCCAGAATGGAGCATCCTTCTTTTATATCTTCCGTAATGACATTTCCTCCGAAAGGAATTACCGCGGTGTGGCGGATGACGTTGTCATAAAAAATGGCGATGTCTGTTGTTCCTCCGCCAATATCCACGAGCGCAACGCCTGCTTCTTTTTCTTCTTCGCTTAATACGGCAGCGGAAGAAGCAATGGGTTCAAGTACCAAATCCACCACTTGTAGTCCTGCTTTCTCCACACACTTCTTAATATTTTTTGCCGCAGCCATTTGTCCTGTGATGATGTGGAAGTTTGCTTCGAGACGAACGCCTTCGTGCCCAATCGGATTTTTTATTCCTGATTCGCTGTCAATTGTATATTCCTGCGGAAGCACGTGAATGATCTCTTCGCCAGGCAGCATCACGAGTTTGTACATGCTGTCAATCAACGAGTCCACATCCCTTTGAGCGATGGGTTCATCAATGCTTTCGCGGATGCGCGAGCCGCTGTGTTTCAAACTTTTTATATGCTGCCCTGCTATTCCTACATGAACTGCTTTTATTTCTACGTTGGATTTTTTTTCTGCCTCTTCCACCGCAGCGCGGATGGCAGCAACAGTTTGCTCAATGTTAGAAACAACTCCGCGTCTCACTCCAAGCGATGGCGCTCTTCCCACTCCAAGAATTTCAATCTTGCCAAATTCATTTTTATGCCCGACCAGCGCGGCAATTTTTGTTGTGCCGATGTCTAACCCAACAATAATATCTGGATTTGTACTTGATGTAATTAATTTTTCGGGGTTTGACATGATTAATGAGTTGAGATATTATTAGTTTTTTGTTTTACTATTGGTTTGAAATTTTTCTTTGAGCATACTACCTGATTATCGAATTTCAGATTCAGCGTATCGTAATTTTCCCATCCGGTATAGTTCAAACCTTCTTTGTAGAAAACTTTGAGTTTCCAGAACTTCTCTTCCATTTCATCTGAAGTTCCAAAAATAATTTTGTGGTCGCCCACCTTAGGTACCAACTCAATCTCGCCATGATTACTTATATAAATCTGTTCAACATGTGCTGACCAGAATTCATCCGCCAAGATAAACCGTGTCATCGTGTAAAAATCATCAAGCATAGTGAGAGTTTTCAGCGTATCGTTGTTAATTAGTTCATCCATGCTTGTGCGATACCATCCCTCATAATTTTCTTTTATGTTTCCGCTCGCGATGAGGATTCTCGGGGTGAAATTAGGTGACCAGAGCATGAGTTTTCCGTTCGAGTCCATGTAAAAACTTTCCTGCACTTGGTTGATGATTCTGAGAATCGGCTGGCGTTGTTCGATTTCGATGTCCACTACTCCATTAATCGTAAGATAAACATCCGCACGCGAAACCCAAGGGTTGGTGTAACATAAACGTTCGAGATAATTAACGTCAATATTTTTCAGCGGTATATTTTCAACCTGCCCAAAGCGTTCAGCAATCAACTTACGGATATCATCTTCTTCCACGAAAAAGTTTTCATTCATCGGATCTCGTTCGATGGAGATATTTACTTTACTGCAAAGCGTTTCGTTCTCCTGCTTCTGCACAAAAGCAAAAACAGTTCCTAATCCTGCTACGAGCAGAACCCAGAATGTTATTCGTACTATTTTTTTAAAGAGTTCCATATTAATTTTTCTTCACTCTCGATAAAAGTTCATTTTTAATCGGCTCAACGAGCGTATCAATATCTCCCGCACCTAATGTGATTAAAACTTCTACCTCTCTATCTTTTATTTCTTTTATCAATTCTTTCTTAGAAACGAGTTTTTTATTTTTCGTTCTTACCTTTTCAAGAAGCATTTCTGATGTCACACCTTCAATCGGTTTTTCACGTGCGGGATAAATGTCAAGCAGGATTAATTCATCAAGCAATTCCAAACTTCTTGCAAACTCATTCGCAAAATCTCTCGTACGCGTAAAAAGGTGTGGTTGAAATACACCTGTGATTTTTTTCTGCGGATACATTTCTTTCACTGCTGAAATGCAGGCACGCAGTTCTTCCGGATGATGAGCGTAATCATCTATGTAAACGAGATTGCTTGTCTTCACGTGATATTCAAATCTCCTTTTCACGCCTTTAAAAGTCGCCAGAGCATTTTTAATGTTGCCTGAAAAAACATTCATGTGCTGAGCCACCGCTACGGAAGCCACAGCATTTTCCACATTGTGCTTGCCTGGAATTCCCAAAACTATTCCACGTATTGCCTGTTCAGGCGTTACCACATCAAAAATATATTCGCCTTTCTTGATAGCAATTTTTCTAGCGTAATAATCCGATGAATGCTGAAGCGAGTACGTTACCTTGTTTTCATTCTTCTCCACAAGAAGAACTTTATCCACGCCTTTTTTAATCACCAGCAATCCTCCATCTTTCACTTGCTTTGCGAACTGAGCATAGGATTCTTCCATTTGTTTTTTATCTCCATAAATATCAAGATGGTCAGCGTCAACAGATGTGATGACGGCAATATCAGGATGAAGCGTGAGGAAAGAGCGGTCATATTCATCCGCCTCAACAACTACGATCGGTTTTATTTTTGATTTTTTCTTTTTCAGTTTTTCGCTTAGCAAAAGATTTGTTCCGTAATTCTGCGTAATGCCTCCGAGAAACGCTGTGCAGTCCACCTCGGAAGATTTCAGAATATGCGCGATGAGCGATGATGTAGTTGTCTTTCCGTGCGTTCCTGCCACAGCAATCGTGAATGATTGCTCCGTTATCATTCCAAGAACTTCCGCTCTCTTCTTTATTATATAATTGTTCTTCTGAAAATATTTTAATTCGGAATGTTCTTTGGGAATTGCCGGAGTGAAAACAACTAACACTTCTGACTTCTCTTTTTTTATTTCAGATTTTATTGATTCGATATCATCATCAAAGTGAACTTCGATTCCTTCAGAAACTAATTCATCTGTAAGCGAAGTTTTTGTTTTGTCGTAACCGCTCACCGATTTTCCCATCGCATTGAAATATCTTGCAAGTGCACTCATGCCAATGCCTCCTATACCGAGGAAATAAACATATTTTATATTGTCAAAGTTCATGATCTGCTTTGTGCTAGTTTGACTACTTCCTTTGCAATCACCTCTGCTGAATTTGGAAAAGCAAGTTTTGAAATATTCTCGCTCAGTTTATTTTGCTTCTGCACATCATTCATCAAAGAAATTATTTCTGCTCCGAGTTTTTCTCTTGCTTCTGAATCTTTAACAAGAATAGAAGCGTCATGCTTCACCAAAGCCATTGCATTTTTTGTTTGATGATCTTCCGCCACGTTTGGTGATGGAACGAGAATGCATGGCTTCTTTACAATTGCCAGTTCGGAAAGCGAAATTGCACCAGCGCGTGAAACAACAATATCGGCACATGCGTAAGCCAAATCCATTCTTGTAATAAATGGGCCAAGCCAACCATCCGTATCGCTCGGAATTAAAGCATCTTCTGCTTTATCAATATAAGATTTGCCCGTTTGCCAAATAACATGAATATTATTTTGACCGAGCAAATTCAAACACCCCGCAATGCTTTCATTGATAGTACGCGCACCTAAACTACCTCCTATAACAAGAAGAACTTTTCTCTTTGGATTTACTTTGAAAAATTCTAATGCCTCTTCTCTTTTTCCCTCGAGAGAGAGAATATCCTGCCTCACCGGATTACCTGTAATAATAATTTTTTCTTTCGGAAAATATTTTTCCATTCCTTCGTAAGCGACACAAATCCTATTCACTCTTCCTCCAAGAAGTTTATTTGTGATTCCTGGAAATGAATTCTGCTCTTGTATCAGCGCTGGAATTTTCATTCCAGAAGCAACACGCAGCAGCGGACCGCTTGCATAACCGCCTGTGCCTACCGCTACATCAGGTTTAAAACTTCTTATTATTTTTTTCGACTTCATCAAACTTGATATCACTTTAAAAGGAAAAGACAAATTATCTATTGTCAATCTCCTTTGCAAACCGCTAATCCACAGTCCTTCTATTTTATATCCTGCCGCAGGAACCTTTTCCATTTCCATTCTTCCTTCGGCTCCAACAAAAAGTATTTTCACATTCTTATCAATTACTCTCAGCGCATTCGCTATGGCAATGGCAGGAAAAATATGCCCGCCAGTTCCGCCACCACTTATAATTACTTTCACAATATATATTTCTATGCTGCTGCAACAGCAATATCTTCTTCTTCTTTCGGCTTAACTACTTTTTCTTTCTCCAATTCCCGGCTCGCACTCAGTATCATTCCAATCGCAATACTTGCAAACCACATGGATGTTCCGCCCATGCTCACAAGCGGCAATGGCTGACCGGTTACAGGCACCAGATTCACAGCGACCGACATATTTATCATCGCTTGAAAAACCAGGATGAATGAACATCCTATCGCCAGCATACTCGGAAAAATCTTTTGGCACTTCGTTGCAATTCTTACGGCACGGTGAAGCAATACGAGATAGAGAAATATGACAAAGACCGCCATCCACAAACCGTATTCTTCTATGATGATTGCATAAATAAAATCGGAATAAGGATGCGGGAGAAAATTCCGCTGCGTGCTTTTCCCCGGGCCTTTTCCCATAATTCCTCCAGTAGCAATCGCAATCTTCGCCTGCTCCACCTGATAATTCACTTCGCTCTTTCCGTCAACAAAATTTTCAATCCTTGCTTTCCATGTAGGACCACGATGAATTACATCCGGGAAATTCCAAATCAATACGCCAAGTAAACAAACCGCGACAGCACCAATGCCAATCACCGACAATATATATTTAAAATTTATTCTTCCTATGAACATCAGCACCAAACAAGTTGTGAAAAGCATTGCAGCCGTAGAAAAATTCGCAGGCAGGATGAGCACGCAAACAACTACTACGGGAACAATTATGGGAAGGAACGCGCTCCTGAAGTTTTTAATATCGTCCTGCTTCACTGCCAGTGTGCGAGCCACATACATGATGAGGGCGATTTTCGCGAAGTCAGAAGTTTGAAAAGTTAAATCAATCACAGGAATTCTCAGCCAACGGCTTGCTTCATTGATACTTGAACCAGAAAGAAGCGTCAGTAGTAAAAGAGGAATCGCAATGATTAAAGCAATGAAAGCAACACGTGAATAGAAACCGCTTCTGACTTTATGCGCGAGATACATCAAAAATAAACCACACAAAACAATGGTAGTATGTTTGAGCAAGTACGATTCTGTATCGCCCGCTTTGTATTTATAAGCAAGCGTGACGATAGAACTATACACTGCGAGAATGGACAAAATAGACAGCAACACTACAACTGCCCAGATTGTTTTATCTCCGTTTATTTTTTTCAGAAAGTTTTTCATACTAACATTATTTCATTCAGTCACATCGAGTAGTTCCGCTTTTGGAACGTATCGAGATGTGATATTCTGTTCGTTCTCTATACGCTTCGCTACTCGAACTGACAATTCTTAAAGCGACTTTACCGCATGCTTAAATTTTCTTCCACGGTCTTCGTAATTATCAAAAAGATCAAAACTTGAACAGCAGGGAGAAAGCAATACTGTGTCGCCTTTTTTCGACATCCGCGAAGCCGCTTTTACTGCTTCATCCGCTGAAGTTGTTTCTACAATCACATCAACGAATTTTGAAAATGCCTTGATAATTTTTTTGTTATCAGTTCCCAAGCAAACGATTGCTTTCACTTTCTGCTTCACTAATTCCTGAAGCATTTTGTAATCATTTCCTTTATCCACTCCTCCAACAATCCACACAGTCGGGTGCTGCATACTTTCAAGCGCATACCAGGTGGAATTCACGTTGGTTGCTTTTGAATCGTTGATGTAATCTACACCATGAACTTTGGTTACAAATTCAAGACGGTGCTCGATATTTTGAAAGTCGGATAGGCTTTCGCGAATCTCGCTTTTGCGAACATCAACAAGTCGTGTGGCAATTCCTGCCGCCATCGAGTTGTACTGGTTGTGTTTTCCCTGTAGTGCTAATTCTTCTACGAACATAGTTAGTGGTGTTTGTGATTGATTTATATTGATTTTTATTTTATTCTTTTCTAAGTGCGCTCCTGTTTTTACTTTTCTTTTTATTGAGAAAGGAAAAAGGCGGGCGCTGAATTTTCTTTTCTTAATTTCTTTTGCTATTACTTTATCATCCGCGCAGTAGATGAAAGCGTCTTCCTTGGTTTGATTCTGTATTATGCGGAGCTTCGAATTAATGTAGTTCCGGAATTTGTATTCGTAACTGTCGAGGTGGTCAGGGGTGATGTTGGTGAGGATGGCGATGTTGATTCTCGTCTTGAACATTCCATCAAGTTGAAAACTGCTCAACTCCAACACGTAGTAATCGTGATTCCCTTCTGCCACCAGCATTGCAAAACTTTTTCCCACATTTCCTCCCATCGCTACATTGTATCCCGCATTTTTCAGGATGTGGTACGTGAGAGAAGTAGTAGTTGTCTTGCCGTTTGTTCCAGTAATTCCGATGAGCGTTGCGTTAGTATATCTTGACGCAAACTCAATCTCAGAGATGATTGGAATTTTTTTCTTCCTTAGTTTCACCATCATTTCCGCATTCTCAGGAATGCCAGGGCTTTTAACCACTTCGTCCGCATTCAGAATCAGGGAAGCAGTGTGCTTTCCTTCTTCATACGCGATTCCATTATTTGAAAGAACTTTCTTGTATTCTGCCTTTATCTTTCCTTTATCCGAAACAAAAACTTCAAATCCTTTTTTCTTCGCCAGCACTCCTGCTCCTACTCCGCTCTCTCCTGCCCCGAGCACAACAATTCTCTTCATCGCTTATCGTAGTTTCAGTGTTACAATCGTCAGTATTGCGAGCATGATTCCCACAATCCAGAAACGCGAAACAATTTTCGATTCGTGCATTCCGAGTTTCTGATAATGGTGATGAAGCGGTGACATTTTGAAAATTCTTCTTCCTTCTCCGTATTTTTTCTTCGTGTACTTGAAGTAGGCAACCTGTATCACCACCGATAAATTCTCTATGAGAAAAATTCCGCAGAAGATGGGAATCAATAATTCTTTTCTAACTGCAATGGCGAATACCGCGATGATTCCGCCAAGTGCGAGACTTCCTGTGTCTCCCATGAAAACCTGTGCGGGATAAGCGTTGTACCAGAGGAAACCTACGCACGCACCGATGAGCGCACTCGCGAACACCACGAGTTCTCCCGTGTGAGGGATGTACATGATGTCGAGATAATTTGCAAAAATGATATTGCCCGATACGTAAGCAAAAACGGCAAGCGTTACTCCGATGATGGCAGAAGTTCCTGTAGCAAGTCCGTCAATTCCATCAGTGATGTTTGCTCCGTTTGAAACTGCAGTCACAATAATTATTACGGCAAGAATGTAAATGATCCAGGTGTAGTCGCGCATTTTTTCTCCGAACACCGCAAGCACAGATGAATAATTGAATTCATTATCTTTTACGAAAGGGATAGTGGTATTCGGCAGTTTTCTGTCGAGCATATAGTGCGTTTTGGCTTCGCTGTCTACAATCTCTGTGACTTTATCTTTCTCTACTCGCGCAACTAATTCCGCAGGTATTTCAACTTTTGTCTGAACATCAGGATGGAAATAAAATGCAATGCCTACAATCAACCCCAATCCGACTTGTCCGATAATTTTGAATTTTCCTGCGAGGCCTTTTTTATCTTTCTTGAAAACTTTTATGTAATCGTCTAAGAAGCCGATGAGTCCGAGCCATACTGTAGCAATGAGCATAAGGATGACATAGATGTTGTGAAGTTTCGCGAAGAGAAGTGTGGGAATAATTATCGCTGAGAGAATAATGAGCCCGCCCATCGTTGGGGTGCCGTGTTTTTCTTTTTCTCCCGCCAATCCTAAATCGCGGATGGTTTCCCCAACTTGCTTTCTTTGAAGCAGGTTTATTATTCTTTTTCCGAAAAGGAGAGAGATAATAAGCGAAGCAATCACCGCCATCGCAGCGCGGAAAGAAATATACTGGAACACTCCCGCTCCGGGGAAGTCATAATTTTCATGCAGGTATTCAAATAAATAGTACAACATTATCCAGCGAACATTTCTAAGTTTTCAGTTAATATTTTTACATCGTCAAACTCGTGCTTCACACCCTTTATCTCCTGATATTTCTCGTGCCCCTTGCCTGCGACCAGAATTATATCTCCTCCTGTCGCAAGCGAACACGCAGTTTTTATTGCTTCTCTTCTATCGGTGATTGACAAAACTTTTTTCTGATGAGTGCGGTCTACCCCTTTCTGCATTTGTCGGATAATTTCATCTGCGTCTTCGCTCCTCGGATTATCGGAAGTGAGAATCACTTTATCGCTTTCTTCACAGGCTATTTGCGCCATCACAGGACGTTTCAATGCGTCACGATCTCCTCCGCAACCAACTACCGTGATAATTTTTTCTTCGCTCACGCGGATTTCCTGGATTGTTTTCAAAACATTTAACAAAGCGTCAGGCGTATGAGCGTAATCCACAATTCCTACAATTCCGCTATGGGATTTTATCTGCTGAAATCTTCCATCCACAGAGCCCAGCGCGCTCAGTGCGGTGAGTACTTTCAGTTTTTCTTGTCCGAGTAAAATTGCAGTTGCATAAACAGCAAGAAGATTATATGCATTGAAATGCCCGATGAGTTTGCTCCACATTTCCGAACCTTCTACATTCAAAAGCATGCCTGCGAATTGACTTTCCATTATTTTGCATTTGAAATCCGCAGAAGATTTCAGCGCGTAGGTTTTCTTTGTTGCATTTGTATTTTGCAACATCACTATTCCGTTCTGGTCATCTTTATTTGCCAGCGCGAAAGCGTCATTCTCTAATCCATCAAAGAATTTTTTCTTTGCTTTCAGATATTCCTCAAAAGTTTTGTGATAGTCAAGATGGTCGTGTGTGATATTTGTGAAAACTCCGACTATAAATTTTAATCCTGAAATTCTTTTCTGCGCCACTGCGTGCGAACTCACTTCCATAAAACAATACTTGCAACCTGCGTCAACCATTTGCTTCATCAATTGGTTGAGTTGAATGGAATCGGGAGTAGTATGAGTCGCAGAAACTTCTTCGTTATTGATTTTGTAAACAACAGTTGAAATCAACCCTGAATTAAATCCGAGTGAGAGAAAAAGGCCATGAAGAAGAGTTGCGGTGGTTGTCTTTCCGTTTGTACCGGTGATTCCAACGAGTCTTAATTTTTCGGAAGGGTTATCGTAAAAATTTGAAGCGATAAAGCCAAGCGCGTATTCGCTGTTGATCACCTTTATATAGGTAACGTTCTCTTTTAATTTCTCGGGGAATTTCTCGCACACGATTGCCACTGCTCCTGCTTCCGCAACCTGGGGAATAAACTTATGCCCATCGCTTTGAGTTCCTTTTACTGCAATAAACAACGAACCTTTCTCAATCTTGCGCGAGTCAAAACAAATGAAAGAAACAGAAACATCAGTCGAACCAATAACTTCAACGAGTCCGGCCTTGTATAATATGTCTTTCAGCAATTTCATTATGATAATTCCAAAATCAATTCTGTTCCTTTAGAAAATTTTCCTCCTGTTTTTATTGATTGCTTTTTAATCATTCCGCTTCCGATAATTTTCACTTTCAATCCTGCGTTCTCAAGTAAGTAGAGCGCGTCTTTCAATCCCATTCCCAGAACACTGGGCATTACATGATCGGTCAATGATTGATTGGGATTACTGTCCATCACAATCGTTGAAGAATCTTTTTGCATTACAACTTTCACGTATTCGGCAGAGGAAGAATTTGTATTCGCGGAAATATTTAAGTCGCGGCAAACAGTTTGAATATCTTTTCTTGAACCATTTTTTATAAACGGTGTTTTTGCCTCAGCAAACTGTGTTGCCTTTACTTCGCTGTGGATATCTAGCAGCGTTGAATAAACTTTGTCAGCGATTTCTTTGAAGATGGGACCAGCGACAGCGTTACCGTAGTAAACTCCTTCCGAAGGCGCATTCACCACCACAATGCAGGAATATTTTGGATTGTCCGCAGGAAAATACCCTACGAAAGAAGCCTGATACGTCTGACTGTTACTTCCTTTTTTATTTCCATACCCTCCACCGCTTTTCGCAATCTGAGCAGTGCCGGTTTTGCCTGCTATTTTGTAATCAGCATTTTTCAGATTGGTTGCTGTTCCTTCTAACACAACTCCTTCCATCATTTCTTTCGCTTTCTGAATGGTGGAAGCAGAAGCAACATGCGGATGAATCACCTCAGGCTCGAATGCTTTTATCGCTTTTCCCTGCTTGCGGACTTCGCGAACGAAACGCGGTTTCATCATCACGCCATCGTTCGCAACTGCGTTATAGAAAGTGAGGATCTGCAGAGGAGTTAATCGCAACTCATATCCGAACGACATCCAGGGAAGCGAAACTTTTGACCATCTTTTATCTTTCGTGGATTTTATGTCCGCATTTCCGGTACCAGGGATGTCAAGTTCAGGGCTGAGATTGATCCCCATTTTGCAGAGGCGGTCAACAAACTGCTGAGGATTTTTTCCATAGTATGTGTGGATAAGTTTCGCAGTGCCAACGTTGGATGATTTTTCAAAAACCTGCTTGACAGAAATTTTTCCGAATCCACCTTCGTGTGAATCTTTTACTTCCTGAGTGAGAAATTTCCATTTGCCGTTTCCTGTATTTATCGTGTCGCTCAAATCAAAATATCCATCTTCCATTCCTGCCATCAGCGAAGCAAGTTTGAAAGTGGAACCTGGTTCCGTGCTTTGTCCGATTGCGTAATTGTAATTCTCTCGGTAAGTCGCTGTGTCAATCTTTGAAAGATTCGCAATCGCGCGTATCTCTCCCGTCTTCACTTCCATCAACACCACGCAACCCCATCCTGCTTTGTGTTTTTTCAACTGCTCGTACAACGCGTTCTCCGCAACATCCTGAATGTTAATATCAATCGTAGAAACAATATCGCGTCCGTCCTGCGGCTCAACTTCGTTCTCATCGTTCACGGGCATTTCGATTCCACCTGCAATTCTTCTCACCAAACGTTTTCCGCCAATGCCGGTGAGTTGCTGATTGTATGAACCTTCCAGTCCGACTTTTATATCCTCGGTGGAATATCCTATTGTGCGCGAAGCGAGAAGTTGAAACGGAAGTTCTCGTTTGCCTTTCTGCGTATAAATCAATCCTCCTTTGAATCTTCCTTTGCGGAAAAGAGGAAATGTTTTTATCTGCTGAAGTTCTTTATAGGAAACATTTTGCCGAAGCATGTAATACCTGTCACCGGAATTTTTTGCTTTGAGGAGAAGGCGAGCGAACGCAGGTTTTGTCCTGTCATGGAAAATACTTGCGAGGCAGAATGAAAGCGAGTCAAGATTGTCTTCGAAGATTTCATCTGTGATTGCTTCAGAATTCATATCCACCGCCACATCGTAATAAGGAAGAGAAGTGGCGAGGAGTTGTCCGTTCACATCGAAAATATTTCCGCGTAACGCTTCAATGTTTGCATAGCGAACAGTGAGTTCGTTCGCGCGGGCTTTCCAGAATTCTCCTTCGCTGAACTGAATCTTTATAACTCTTACCACGATGAATCCTGCAAGAAGAAATATAAAGAGATAGACTAAATAAATTCTCCACAGTATGTCTTTTCTTACGTCTAAAGCCATCTCAGTTTTTATTTTCTTCTTTAGTGTTTACTTTCACGACAATTTTTTTCGGAGGCGTGGTTGACTCTTTCAATCCAAGAGGCGCAGACGCGCTCGCCACTTCGCTCTGGTTGCTCATAAACATGAGTTCAGATTTCGTAGTGATGTATTCTGATTTGAGTTCTTTGAGTTCTGTGTTGATCCGGCTTATCTCGCGCACAGATTTTTCCGCGTAGTAGCCATTGGCAATGTATCCGAGAGCGATAAGAGTTAAAAAAATAATGAAAGGAAGTTGGTGAATTACATTGTCTTTCGAAAGAAAATTACCGCTGAAAATGTTTAGAAAGGAGCGGGCGATTTTATTGCCCCGGTTTTTCGGGGAGGATTTTTTTTCTGCGGGTTGTTCCTGGAGTGGAACCTCTTTAAATTTATTCATACAAAAATTAAAATCTCATTTATCTATTCTTTAATTCGCTCTGCTATTCTGAGTTTTGCACTTCTTGCCCTGCTGTTCTGCTCTATCTCTTTTTCATCTGGCACTATCGGTTTTTTGCTTATCACTTTGAATGGTGTTTGCACATTTCCGTATATGTCCTTCTCTGCTTCTCCTTCAAATTTTCCTGAGCGAAAAAAGTTTTTTACCAATCGGTCTTCGAGCGAGTGATAAGAGATAACCGCCATCCTTCCACCTTCTCTCAAAACATCTTTGCTTTGCATTAGCATTTCTTTCAGCGCGCTTAGTTCATCGTTCACTTCTATCCTCAATGCCTGAAAAACTTTCGCGTAGAACTGATTCTCTTTTCCTCTCTCGGCACAACTTGCAATTGCATTCTTCAAATCATTCACGGTTCTTATGTTGTTTCGGTTTGCCACAACTTTTTTCGCGACTTGATTTGCGTTTCTCAGTTCTCCGTACTCTCTGAAAATCTTTTTGAGATTTTCTTCCGAGTATGTTCGGATGATTTCTCCCGCTGATGTTTCACTTTGTTTATTCATCCTCATATCGAGTTCAGAATCAAAGCGTGTGGAGAATCCTCTTTCGGCTGAATCAAACTGGTGCGAGGAAACCCCAAGGTCAGAGAGCAATCCGTCAATCTCAGTCACGTTATGCGCGAAGAGAGAGTTTTTTAGTTCGGAGAAATTTTTTCGGATGAGCGTGAAGCGTTTGTCGTCAATCGCATTCTTCGCAGCATCTTCATCCACATCAAACACGAATAGTTTTCCATTCGTCAAGTGTTTGAAAATTTCCCGCGAGTGTCCTCCTCCTCCAAAAGTTGCGTCAACATAAATTCCGTTTGGTCGGATGTGCAGGGCTTCAATACAAGAATTCAAAAGAACAGGAGTGTGATAGGCACCTTCCTTCATTCGCGTCATTGCTTTTTTTCCTTATTACCCATCACCTTCTCAGCAAGAGAAGCATAGTCAATCGATTTATCTGTCATCATCTTGTTAAATTCTGCGAGCGACCAGATTTCTATTCTGTCCGCATACGAGTAAAACACTATTTCTTTTTTAATTCCCCCATGAACCAACAGGCGCTGTGGAAGAAGTAATCTTCCTTGTCCATCCAAAAACATTTCTGTTGCACCGTTATGAAATCTTCTGTAGAAATTCCTTGCGTCTGTTTCGAAGAGATTGAGTTTACTCATCTCAGCAGTAATCTCTTTCCACACATTATATGGATAGAGGTTGAGATGTTTTTCGAAACCACGATTAAGAACAAACTTATCTCCCGCTTCCGGAGAAACCTGACGCTTGAGCGCTGAAGGAAACAACACTCTTCCTTTTGCGTCAACGGTTGCTTCAAATTCTCCTATTAAACTGGTCATAGATTTTTCGGTGGTTCTCTGGGATTTTTTGTTGCGCCAAATGTAAATATAAATTTACCACAAAATCCCACTATGTTGATAATATTATAAATTTTAATATAATAACTGTACAGGATAACTAATATTGCTCTATGTAAAATAAATTAAAATCAAAGTGGTAAAAAATGGGATTTTAATGTTAATAACGTGTTAATTAGCGTTTATTCAATGTTAATTGCATTTTTGATGAAACATCACCTAGACAAACAATTACATTTGTAGAGAAGAAAAAATTATGCTGAAGAAGATTGACATTGACGGAGTATTCAAAAGCAAGAACCCGGGACTTTACAAAATCCTTCCATCATTTATTATTTCGTATGTAAAGCGGATTGTTCACCAAAATGAAATCAATGACTTCATGGAACGAAACGCCAATAAGTATGATTTCGAATTTGTAAAAGCGATTATTGATGAGTTTGAAATAGATGAAAAAATAATTGGTCTGGAAAACATTCCTCCCACAGGCGGTTCAGTCATTGCTTCTAACCATCCGCTTGGCGCGCTTGACTTTATGGTGATGATGAATGCAATCGGAACAAAAAGGAAAGATGTGAAAGCGCTGGTGAATGACATCCTGCTGAATCTTCACCATCTCAAAAATCTTTTTTCCGGAGTCAATAAGGTTGGGAAAACATCAGCAGAATCACTCTTGGAAGTTGAAAATGTTTTTGCTTCAGAAAATCTTGCCATCACCTTTCCGGCAGGACTTGTTTCGCGAAAGCAATTTCCAAACGGCTTCTTTGGCAAATCGGTTATTGAGGATCTGGAATGGAAAAAAACTTTTATCTCCCGCGCAAAAAAACACAAGAGGAATATCATACCTGTTTTTATTGACGGGAAGAATTCTGATTTTTTCTACAATTTATCGCTATGGAGAAAACGCTTAGGAATAAAGGCAAATATCGAAATGCTTTTCCTGGTCAATGAAGTGTTCAAGCAGAGAGGAAAAACAATTTCTGTTATATTTGGGAAAGAAATTCCGTACGAAACATTTGACAAACGATTTACAGATGCGCAGTGGGCAGAGAAAGTGAAGAGGCACGTGTATGAAATGGGAAAAGAAAAAAAGAGTTTACAGTTTACGGTTTAGTGTCTACGGTTAAATACAAATCTGGGATTTAATTTATGAAGCCAATCATTCCACCAGTCGATAAAAACATTCTGCTGAAAGAGTTGACGAGGGAAAGATTCATGCGTAATACGAATTACGGTTCCAACGAAATTTATGTGGTGGCGAATAATGATTCTCCGAATGTGCTGAGGGAGATTGGAAGATTGAGAGAAGTTTCTTTCCGTGCTGGAGGAGGAGGAACAGGACTGGATTGTGACCTCGATAATTTCGACACAGATAAAATCTGCTATAAGCAATTGGTGGTCTGGAATCCTGAAGACAAAGAAATTGTTGGCGGTTACCGCTTCATACTCATACGTAATGCGGAGATAGACGAAAAAGGAATTCCAAAACTTTCCACTTCGCATTATTTTAAGTTCAGCGATAAGTTTGTGAAAGAGTATGCGCCTTATACGATTGAACTCGGGCGTTCTTTCGTTCAGCCGATGTATCAGCCCAGCGCTGGAAACCGAAAGGGACTTTTCTCCCTTGATAATTTATGGGATGGGCTTGGGGCGGTGCATGTAGATAATCCGGAAATAAAATATTTATTTGGGAAGATGACCATGTACAAGAATTACAACCAGCACGCACGCGACATGCTTCTTTATTTTCTGGATTTATATTTTCCGGATAAAGAAAAAATAGTTGTGCCGAAACATCCGCTCGGTTACGAAACAGATATTTCAGAATTCAAAGCGCTGTTTAAAAAAGATATGCCTTACAAAGAAGCGCATGCTATTCTCAACCAAAGCGTGCGCAAACTCGGAGAGAACATCCCTCCCCTGTTCAATTCCTACATGAATATTTCCCCGAGCATGAAAACATTCGGCACTGCTGATAATCATGATTTCGGGGGTGTGGAAGAATCAGGAATACTTGTTACGATTGCTGATATTTATCCCAGCAAGAAGGAAAGACATATTGTTTCTTACAAGAAAAAATAAAGTTTGTCGGGTACGAGATTTATTTATGAAAATTGTTTTTTCAACAATGGCGCACTAAGCGGAACTTAGCGCATACAGAGAAGCCAGACCTTCGCGACTATGGGGGTGAAGTGAAAAAGAATGGGTAAGTTTGTACTCGTGCTATTATTACAACGAGTTACAAAATGAAAAAACTTTTTCTCATCTTGACAGTTTTACTTCTGACATTAACTCAATGCAAAAAAGACAATTGTAAAGAAAGAACAAAGAGTAATTGTTATTGCACTATGCAATATGACCCTGTTTGCGGATCTAATGGCAAGACATACGGAAATGCTTGTGAAGCCGGATGTGACGGAATAACAAATTATACAAAAGGAACTTGCAAATGAAAAAAGTTTTGCTCATCTTATTTGTATTCGTCATTGCGAGCGGAGCGAAGCAATCTCATGGGCAGACGAATGTTTATCATCCGTTTCCGGATAGCAATTTAGTTTGGACAGAAATAGGTGCTACTCCAAGTACGCATTCACCAATACTCTATGCAATTTGGGGTGATACCGTCATCAACTCTTTAACATACCATAAAATATATTGGCGTTATCATAACAGCGGAGGAGATACATTAATAACTCCTGCCAACTCAACTTTATCAGGTGCTATCAGAAACGATAGTTTGAAGAAAGTATTTTATTATCCTTTCTCTTCTAATTGCACGCCAAATAAAGAATATAAACTATATGATTTTTCAAAAACAAATGTTGGGGACACAATACAATTTTATACCTCTATCCCTGACTGCTACGCTTTACCATATCTAACCATTGATACGATAGATTCAGTTTTAATTGATAATAATACATACAGAAAGAGATTTTCTTTTCAGGAAATGGACGAAACATGGATTGAAGGAATTGGAAGTGTGAGAAGCGTATTTTCAAGCATCATCGGCTATCCCACATGTTTTTGTGTAGTCGAATTAGTATGTTTTAAATATAATGATACAACTCTTTATCATAATGCTAAATACTTTGACTGTTGGCCCCAATACTATACATCAGTAGAAGAATATTTGAAAACCAACTTTATAATTTCTCCCAATCCCTTTTCCACACACACAACTTTGCAAACAAACAATCTTTTAAAGAACGCAACTCTCACGGTGCACAACTGTTTCGGGCAACAAGTAAAACAACTGAAAAATATTAACGGGCAAACAGTTGTTCTCTCGCGTGACAATCTTCCAAGCGGGCTGTATTTTCTTCGCATTACCCCCTCCCCTTCGGGCTCTCCCCCTAATTTAGGGGGAGATAAAGAGGGGGTCGCGACAGAAAAATTAGTAATTACAGACTAAGGAAGGCTAAAACAAAACCCAGCCGAAGTCGGAGTTTTCCTATCCAAAACATTATTTATCTTCGCTTTGCTATTATTGGCACAATATATGTATTAGGTAGAAGTTATAACCAAAAAAATAAAACTATGAAAAAATTATTCTTCATTTTAATCCTCGCAACGGCATCGGCAGGAAACATTTCGGCACAAAAAACCGCTTATGTTGATTTGGATTACATCCTATCGAGCGTTCCGGAATACAAAAGCGCGCAAACGCAGTTAGACCAGATTTCGCTGCAATGGCAAAAGGAAATTGAAGTTCGCCTTACCGAGGTGGACCGCCTGTACAAGGCGTTTCAATCGGAAGAAATCCTTCTTACGCAGGATATGAAAAAGAAGCGCGAGGATGAAATTATAGCAAAGGAAAAAGAAGCCAAAGAACTGCAGAAGGCGCGCTTTGGCGTGGATGGAGACCTGTTCAAAAAAAGGATGGAGTTGGTAAAGCCCGTTCAGGACAAGGTGTATAACGCCATAAAAGAACTTGCCGAAAAGCAGATGATTGCCGTTATGTTTAACAAATCAGCCGAGTTGAATATTCTCTTTGCCAACCCTAAATACGACAAAAGCGATGAGGTGCTGGAGTCCATGGGCGTTAAGGTGGGGGGTGCGAAAGATAAGTAGGCACAAGAGAACAGTTATTAGGTATTAGTCATTAGTCATAAGCCATTTAAGAAACTCTTTCTGTTACATATATTTCTATTATATTTGCCGCTCATTTAAAAATTCTATTCACTATGAAAAACCTGAAATCATTTCTCTTAATCCTTTTTGTTTCTGTTTCATTTGTTTTAAGCGCACAAAAAACCGCGTTCATTGATCTCGATTCGCTTCTTTCTGTGATGCCTGAAATGACAGAAGCAAAAAAAGTATCGGCTGATCACTACAAGCAATTGGAAACCACGCTCACTGCCATGCAAAAAGAATTGAATGACAAACTTGCTGAATATCAGGCAAACGAAAAAGTATATACTGAACTTATAAAAACAACTAAGCAGAAAGAACTTCAGGATTTGAACCAACGCATACAGGATTTTCAGGTTCAGGCGCAAACTGATTTTCAGAAAAAGAACGATGACCTTACCAAGCCCATCAACGAAAAAGCAAAAAAGGCAATTGAAAAAATTGCAAAGATGAAGGGCTACAAAATGGTGATTGACTCCAGTGTGGGCGTGCTTCTCTATACCGAACCTGCTGACGATATTTTTAATGCTGTAAAAGCAGAACTCGGAGTCAAATAATCATGCATAAAAGGGATACATGTATTATGATGAATCCAACAGGAATCTTTTTTTATCAATAGCAGTATCCTTTTTTCTTCTTTCTTTTTTTTCTTTTTCCTCTTATTCTCAAACTGCTGAGAAAGCGGATGCTATTTTCATTTTGAAAGGAAATACCAAGTTCCTATCCGGAAAAGCAGCCGAAGGCGTTGATATGGAACTGAAAAAAGATGGAAAGACCATTAACAAAATCATATCCGAGAAGAATGGGAAGTATTACATACAGATGAAAGTAAGCACTTCAAATCCAAAAAATGAATACATCCTGAATATTTCGCAAGCCGGAACAGTTCCAAAATCGCTCAGCATAAATACTTACATCTCGCAGGAAGAATTCAACCTGTTTACATATACGCGCTATGACTTCGACCTGGAAATAAAGATGAATGAAACAAATGTGAAGGACATAGTGCTTGAACGCCCTTCAGGAAAAATTAAATGGGATAACATCGAGCATAAATTTGCGTTTGACCAGGTGTATGCCAAAATTATGCAGAAGGATGAAGAAAAAATGAAAGATGAGAATTACCTGCGCGAACTTGCTGCCAAAAAGAAAAAGGAAGAGGATGAAATCGCTAAGAAAAAAGCGGATGAAGATGCAAAGTTAAAAGCCATTCAAGATACCAAACTAAAAGCGGATGAAGATGCCAAACGCCTTGCCGAACAAAAAGCCAAGGAAGAAGCCGAGAGAATTCTCCAGCAAAACCTTGAGGCGATAAAACAAGAAATGAGAAAGCAACGCATGCAGGATAGTTTAGATAGTTTAGCGCTCGTTGCTGCGGGAAAAACCAATATTGAGATTACAAAATTTGTGAAACCTGTTTCCCCGGAAGATGTTGACCAGAACGCTTTTGACGGAACACATGCCTACTCAATTAATATCGCTAAGAAATATTTGAACGCAGCAAAGGAAAAAATGAATAAGGAGAAAGCACAAAACCTTTCTGCGAAATATGAAACAAATAATACGCTCACAAGTTTATTGAATATGGTGGACGAGCATGATAAAAAGATGAAGAAGCAATGAGAAAGATGTACGATATGAGATGTACGATGTACGATGTAACAGCCAAAATATTTTTGGTTTGTTTTTTTTTAAATTTTAATTTCCCCTTTTTAATTGGACAAACGCTTAACCTCAACCAATTTGGAATTGAAGAAGGTTTGCCTCAATCCAGCATTTACACCATGCTCCAGGATAAAGATGGCAACATCTGGGTGGGAACGATGAGCGGTGTGAGCAAATATAACGGATTGAATTTCGAAAACTTTAATAAGAAAAATGGATTAGCAGAAAACCGCGTAACATCATCCTTCCTCGATAAAGACGGCAACATTTGGTTTGGACATTGGTCAGGAGGAATTTCAAAATACAATGCGGCTAAAAAACAATTTGAGGAAATCAGCCCCCGAAAAATTGAAATCAAAAAAACAATCAACTGCATTCTGCAGGATAAAAGTGGAACTGTTTGGTTTGGAACGGAAGGACAAGGCGTTATTAAATCTGAAAATGGAAATTTCACGCAGATAACTTCAACCGATGGATTAGCAAGTGACATAGTGAACGCACTAATGGAAGACAAAGACAGAACACTTTGGATTGGAACATCAAGCGGAATATCTCAAATCAAATCAGGGAAACTTTCTTCCTTCGATGCAACTATTCCAAGCAATTCCATTCGCTCTCTCCTGCTTGACAGCAAAGGAAATGTTTGGATTGGCTCCACTGATAAAGGAGTTTTCAGAATCGGCTCTGATAAGCAAATAAAAGTTTACAACACATCAAACGGATTGGCAAATGATAACGTGCGCGTGATTTTTGAAGACGCAAACGGAACTATTTTCCTCGGCACGTACGGAGGCGGTGTTTCAAAATATCTCCCACAGTTAGAAGCGAATAATTACAAAGGTCCTTTGTTCCAGACAATTTCTTCCAAGCAGGGATTAAGCAACGACCGCGTTCTTTCTATTATACAAGACCGAGAAAAAAATATCTGGATTGGAACTTACCTCAACCTGAACCAGTATTTTGATGAGCAGTTTGAAATTTATGGAAGCAACGAAGGGCTCGACAACAGTTTGGTTTGGTCGGTAATTCAGGATAAGAAAGGAAATTTCTGGATTGGAACAGAAGGCGGGTTAATACACTGTGCCCCGACCCTAAAGGGTGAAGATATTTCTTTATCTCCCTTTAAGGATGGGGCAAATTTCAGTTTCAACAAACTTACAGGGAAAGAAGGAGAAATCCTGAACACCAGCGCACTTTATGAAGATGTGAAAGGCAATATATGGTACACGGATTTCGGAAAAGGGCTTTCAAGAATAAATCCCTCCACTAAAAAGATTGACAATTATAATGCAGAGAAAAGCGGTCTGCCTGTAAATGAAATTTATTCCATCGCGGGAGATAAAGACGGAAACATTTGGATTGGAACAAACAAAGGCGGCTTGCTCAAGTTCGACATCAATACAGAAAAGTTTGAGCAGTTCACCTCTGAAAAGGGAATAGGAAGCGACCAAATCTATACCATCTTCCGCGACAGCAAAAACAGGATGTGGTTTGGAACATTATCCGGTGCGCTTACAATGTACAATGGCTCAACTTTCAAAACATTTACTGACAAAGAAGGATACCCCAGCAAATTCACCCTCTGCATAACCGAAGATGCAAACGGCAATATCTGGCTTGGAACATTTGATTTGGGAATTTATAAATACGATGGAAGCAGTTTTAAAAGTTACACTACAAAAGAAGGATTAAGTTCAAATACTCCTTTCCTTCTCACCACTGATGACAAAAATAATTTATGGATAGGAACAGGCCTTGGCGTTGACCGCTTCAATCTGAAAGATGAAATATTCAAGCACTATGAAAAAGAAGACGGCTTTCTTGGCGTGGAAATAAATCCTAACGCAGTTTGCAAGGATAAAGATGGCGCGCTTTGGTTTGGTTCCATCATCGGGCTGGTGAAGTACAATTCTAAAAATGAAAAGAACAATCAGGTTGAGCCAATCACTACTATAAAGAATCCAAGATTGTTTTTCCATGATGCTGAAATTCCTGTCGACCATACTTTCGGCTGGAATAACAATCATTTAACTT
>Ga0247727_10004333_pt1 | contig 30188 bp, 21 predicted proteins | sample WisWelCaveWW1625_FD_202498 | JGI IMG/M metagenome (GOLD analysis project Ga0247727, IMG submission 202498) | Biofilm microbial communities from Wishing Well Cave, Virginia, United States - WW16-25 | ecosystem: Environmental > Aquatic > Deep subsurface > Groundwater > Cave microbial mat | place...
CGAAGCCTTCGTGGACGACGAGGTTCGCGAACTTCGACTTGAGGCGCGGGCTCTCCCACTCGAGCGTCGCGCGTAGCACACCGTCGCTCTCGCTCACGCGGTAGGCTCTGCTGCCGACGCCGTAGCCGGCCGAGACGAGCAAGAGGTCCGGGTCCAGCAGCAGTGGCATCGCCACGTTCGGCTGCTCCGAAGGAAAGGGGTGCTCCCAGATTACGGCGCCGGTCGCGGGATCGTGCCCGCTCACGCTCGCCGCGTTCAGCACGACGAGCTGCGGCCGACCCGCGAGCGTGACGAGCGTCGGCGAGCTGTAGCTCGCCCCGCCGTCTCCCGCGGCCCATGCCGGATCGCCGCTCAAGGCGTCGTAGGCCACGAGCCTGCGGCCCTTCGGTCCGCCCGCGATCACCACGACACGGCCGTCCACGACAAGCGGCGAGCAACTCCTGCCCCAGTCGGGCAAGCTGGCTCCCGTCTCCTTCACCACGTCGCGCGACCACAGGCGCTTCCCGCTCGCAAGATCGAGCGCGTTCACGATGCCGGTGGCCCCCATGGTGTAGACGCGTGAGCCCTCGATCGCGGGGATGGCGCGCGGGCCGACGCCGGCGATCACAGTCCCGTAACGGGCGAGGTCGGCGTGTGACCAGAGCGGCCGGCCGCTACGGGCCTCGTACGCGACGACGCGCTCTTCGTCGCCGCGCTGCTCCTGGGTCACGGCGATCCCGCCCGAGATCGCGAAGCCGGACCAGGCTTGGCCGAGCGGTTGGCGCCAGAGCCTCCGGGGCGGACGCGCCGTCCAGTCGCGGGCGAGCCGGGGTGCATTGAGGGTGCCGTCCCGCGACGGGCCGAGGAACTGACGGAAGGCCGGGAGCGGGCTCGCGGCGACCGTCGTTTGCGGGAGCGCGGTGTGCGAGGTCGCGGGAGCTGCCGTCGCGGTCGACCCCGAAGCCGCCTGCAACGGCACGGGGCTCGGCTCGACCACACTGGATTCGACGGCTGAGGCCGGCGCGGGTGTGCGCGGCACGCCTCCGCCGGTGGTGCCGTCGGCTGATTCCCCACGGGCCAGGAGCTCGGGGCTCGGCGCCGGTTCGGGTTCGGGCAAGGCCTCGGCCCGGTTCCAGCGGAGCTCGACGATCGGCCGGAGGTCGCCGGTGACACCGCGTATCCGGAAGAACACCGGGAGCGACGCGAGCGCGGCGAGCGCGGCTGCCACGCCGCGGAGGCGCGTCCGACGGGGGAAGCGCGAGAAGAACGCGAGCCACAGGATGAGTACGATCACTACTACGACGACCGTCGCCATTGTCTCGATCACGCGCCATTGCCGGATCGAGTCGCCGGTGATCCAGGTCCGAGCGATCCAGAGCGCGCCCAACAGCACGGCGAGAACCGCGGGCCAGAGGCGAGCACGGGGCATGCGCTAGAAGCGCGTGCCGACGCCGACCGCCACGTCGAGCGTGGGCGCGAGCGGCGCCCCGCCGGTGCTGGCGACGATCGGCACCCTGACGAAGGTGTAAAGCACCGAGCGCGCGGTGACGCGCACGCGCACGCCCGGCACGAGGCTCAGCGTCGTGATGCCCGTGGCCGGCACGCTCCGGCCGCGGAATGAGTCGCTGCTGAGGAAGCGCCAGGCGAACTGGGCCGACCAGCGGAAGCGCGAGGCCGAGGAGCGCGTCACGCCGATCCCGAACGAGGCGTCGTCACCGAACTGGTACCCGAGCGGGCTCTCGCCGTTGACGCGGTACATCCCGGCGGCCAGCAGGCCGAGGCCGCTGCCGCCGATGCCGCGCTGGTACTGGAGCGAGCCGACGAAGTCGGTCGATCCGCTGCCCGCCTGCACGTCGGGCCGGTCGACGTAGCCCCAGACGTCCAGGTCGCGGTACTCGCCGGTGGGTAGCTCGATCACGGTGCGCGCCACCAGCGACTCGCGCGCGCTCCAGAGCACCGCGTAGGTCGCGCCCAGCTGAACGTCCCCGAGGCCGGTCTTGCGGTGAACGATCGCGTCGGTGCTCAGCACCGAGCCCGGGGGGATCGGGCCGTGCTCGTGCGCGACAGGAGCCTGGCTGTCGACGGGACGAAACTCGTAGTGACCGTGGCTGCGCCGGTTCAGCAGCGGCAAGGCACCGACGAGCGTGAGCCGCTGGCTGAGGCCGTAGGAGAGGTCGAGCTGCAGCAGCTCGTGGTCCATGGTGGCGTCGCGGTGATGACCGCCGACGAGCCGGCCGTTCTCGAAGTCGACGAGCGCGGAAGCGGCGCCGCTGCGCACGACATAGCGGTCGTGGCTCATGCTGCGGAACGCGACGTCGAGGCCGAAGCTGCCCTTGGTGCGCACGCTGTCCTGGCTCTGGGTCAGGAGCGGGCAACTTCCGGTGTCGCAGGCGGAGGCGAGCCGCGCCAAGCCGGTAGCGAGAAGCGCGAGTAGCGTCAGGGGCTGCACGGCGCGCGCGAAGTAGGTCAAGCAAGCCAGACTAGCACGCTGGCGCCCCTCCGGCGGCCTCCGGGCGCATGGAGAAGACAGCCGGGCGCCACAACTCCACCGAGTAGGGGCGCCTTAGGACACGACCTTGTTGACGAGCCGCTGCGCGAAGGCGTCGTAAAGCCGGGAGCTTTCGTCGGTGCCGTCCGCGTCGGCCCGGTCGCCGCTGGCCTCGACGGCAGCGTTGAGATAGAAAGGACGAAGCGCTCCACTCGCACCAAGGAGGTCCCGATGCTCGTGCCTCGCTTCCCCTCGCGTCTGCTGCTGGCCGGGCTGCTCGCGGTGTCCTGGACCGCGCTCACGGCCGATGCCGTCGCGAACTGGCCGGAGTGGCGCGGGCCGCTGCGTACCGGCGAGGGTCCCACGGCCGATCCACCGCTCGAGTGGGCCGAAGGGCGGAACGTGCGCTGGAAGCTCGATGTCCCCGGCCTCGGTCACGGCAGTCCGATCGTGTGGGGTGACGTGGTTTTCGTGACGACCGCGGTGCCCGCGACGAAAGACCCGGCGGCTCGGGAGTTCGTGGTGATGGCAGTCGCCCGCAAGGACGGCAAGCTGCGCTGGCGCACGCTGGTTCACGCGGAGGTGCCGCACGAGGGAACGCACCAGACCAACAGTTACGCGTCCGCCTCGCTGCTCACCGACGGGAAGCGGCTCTACGCGTACTTCGGCTCGCGCGGCCTCTACGCGCTCGATCTCGAGGGCAAGCTGCTCTGGGAAAAGCAGCTCGGGAGGATGCAGACGCGCAACGAATTCGGCGAGGGCGCGTCACCGGCGCTCCACGGCGAGACGCTCGTCGTCAACTGGGACCACGAGGGCCCCGATTTCGTCGTGGCGCTCGACGCGGCGAGCGGCAAGGAGCGCTGGCGCAAGGAGCGCGACGAGCCCACCACGTGGACGACCCCGCTCGTGATCGCGGGCGAGGGCACGCCGCAGGTGGTGGTGGCCGGGACCAACCGCGTCGTGAGCTACGACCTCGCCACGGGCGAGGAGCGCTGGCGCGCGGGCGGCCTGACGCCGAACGCGATCCCCTCGCCCGTCTATGCCGACGGCATCGTCTACGTGACGAGCGGCTTCCGCGGCAATGCGCTCCAAGCGATCCGCGTCAAGGAAGCGAAGGGCGAGGTGACGGGAGCGCCGGCGCTGCTCTTCCGCTACGACAAGGACACGCCCTACGTGCCGTCGCCGCTGCTCTATCGCGGGCAGCTCTACTTCCTGAAGTCGAATAGCGGCGTGATCACTTCCCTTGACGCGCGCAACGGCAGCGTGCGCTTCTCCGAGCGACTCGAGGCGGTCCCGAACATCTACGCCTCGCCGGTCGCGGCCGGCGGGCGGGTCTACGTGGCCGGGCGCGACGGCGCCGTGGCCGTGCTCGCGGCCGGGCCAAAGCTCGAGCTGCTCGCCACGAACCGGCTCGACGACGGCTTCGACGCGTCGCCCGCGCTCGTCGACCGCGAGATCTACCTGCGCGGACGCAAGCACCTCTACCGCATCTCCGCCGACTGAGGTGGCCACCCTATCCAAGACGCTGACGACGCGCGCCGAGGCCGCGCGCGACCGGCTCGACGCCTGGGTCCGCGAGGTCGTGGCGTGGCACTTCGACCCGAAGACCGGCACGCCCTTCTGGCTGGAGTGGGCGGAGAAGGCGGGTTTCGACCCGCGAGAGAGAGTGAAGGGCTACGTCGATCTCGACTGCTTCGGTTTCTTCCAGGACGAGTGGCTGCGCGGCGGGCCCGTGCGCCGCTTCGTGCCGAAGGGCTACGCCACCCGCCCGATCTCGATTTTCGAGACCGGCGGCTCGACCGGCGTGCCGAAATCGCGCATCAACATCGACGACTTCCGGATCGACTACGAGATGTTCAGCGACACGCTGCCGGACGCGTCCTTCCCGAAGGGCGCCGACTGGCTGCACGTCGGCCCGAGCGGCCCGCGCCGGTTGCGGCTCTCGATCGAGCACCTGTGCCAGCACCGCGGCGGGATCTGCTTCATGGTCGACCTCGACCCGCGCTGGGTGATCAAGCTCGTGAAGGCGGGCGACATGGCGCAGATGGAGCGCTACAAGCAGCACGTCGTGGACCAGGCGCTGGTGCTGTTGAAGGCGCACGACGGCATCCGCTGCCTGTTCACGACGCCGAAGCTGCTCGAAGCCTTGTCCGAGAAGGTGTCGCTGCCGAAGCTCGGGATCAAGGGCGTCTTTTGCGGCGGGACCGAGATGACGCCGCAGTTCCACCGCTTCGCGGTCGAGGAGCTACTCGGCCCCGACGTCTACTTCGCCCCTACCTACGGCAACACGCTGATGGGTCTCGCCGTTCACCGCCAGCGCCAGGCGGGCGACAACTGGGACATCGTCTACTACCCGCCCGCGCCGCGCGCCATGATGGAGGTGGTCGACCCGAACGATTACGGGCGCGTCGTGGGCTACGGCGAGACTGGCCGCGTACGCCTGACGACGCTCACCAAGGAGTTCTTCATGCCGCGCTTCGCTGAGCGCGACGAGGCCGAGCGCGAGGCGCCCTGCGAGGCGTACCCGTGGGACGGCGTCTGCAACGTGCGGCCCTTCTCCGGCTTCGCCTCCACCGTCGTCGAGGGGGTGTACTGATGCTGCACCTGCCGGTGTTGCGCCGCGGGCGGCCGTACCGCTCGGTCGACGTGGCGCGCGTCCTCGACTTCGAGACGCGCGAGCCGCTCGTCGAAGTGAGCCAGGCGAACCCGGGCCTCGTGCGCCGCGACCTGCTCGAGGAACAGCAGCAGGCGATGCGCGCGTCGCTCGCCTCCTTCTCGATGCGCGAGCTGGTGGCGCTCTCCACCCGCGCGTCCGAGCTGTTCATGACCGCCACGCTGCCGATCGGCGAGGGCACGCAGACGCCGGACGAGTACGTGCGCCAGCTTTCCGCCACCACGGGCCTGCCGCACGTGATGGTGCGCAAGAACATGGAGAAGATCCGCGCGGCGATGGGGCGCGCGGACGAGGTGCTCGCGGGCCTCACGCGCGGCCTCGACCTCGACGTCCTCGACCGGGGGTACGGCGAGGTGGCGGGGTCGGCGGTGAGTTTCATCCCGAGGAGCCCGACACTGGGCGTGGTTCTTCCGAGCAACTCGCCCGGCGTTCACGCGCTGTGGGTTCCCACGATTGCTCTCCGCACGGCGCTCGTGCTGAAGCCCGGCAGCGCCGAGCCCTGGACGCCCTACCGCGTGATCCAGGCCTTCGTCGCGGCCGGCGTTCCCGAGGATGCCTTCGGCTACTACCCCACCGACCACGCCGGCTCCGGCGAGATCCTGCGCCGCTGCGGGCGCGGCATGGTCTTCGGCGACGTGGCCGCGACGCGGCCATGGCAGGGCGACCCGCGCGTGGAGGTGCACGGCCCCGGCTACAGCAAAGTGGTGCTCGGCCCGGATGCGAGCGCCGACTGGCAGCGCCACGTCGACGTGATGGCGTCCTCGATCGTCGAGAACGGGGGCCGCTCCTGCATCAACGCGTCGGGTGTCTGGGTGACAGGGAACGCCGGGGAAATAGCGGAGGGGATCGGGGCGCGGCTCGCGGGCATCGAGCCACGCGCGGTAGCTGACCCGGAAGCCCAAATCGCGCCCTTCGCTGACGCGAAGGTCGCGGAGAAGATCTCGGCCATGATCGACCGCGATCTCGAGGTGCCGGGAGCCGAAGACGTGACCGCGCGCCTGCGTGGCAGCGGGCGCGTCGCGAGGCGCGGGAGCAGCACGTACCTGCTGCCGACCGTCATTCTGTGCGACTCGCCCGAGCACCCGCTCGCCAACCGCGAGTTCCTGTTCCCGTTCGCGAGCGTCGTGCCGGTACGGCCGGACGAGATGCCGTCGCGTTTCGGCCCCACGCTTGCGGCCACGGTGATCACCGCCGACGAGGCGCTGCTCGCCCGCATCATGGCGTCGCCGCTCGTGCACCGGCTGAACCTCGGCCCGCTACCGACCTGGCGGCTCTCCTGGGACCAGCCGCACGAGGGCAACCTGTTCGAGCACCTCTACGTGCGGCGCGCTCTCATCGGGCGGGCCGGCGTGGCCTAACGCCCGGTGCGCATCCTCTCCGTCACCGCCGGAGCCGGCGGGATGATCTGCGGGTCGTGCCTGCGCGACAACGCGCTCGCGACCGAGCTCATGGCCCGCGGGCACGACGTGGTGCTCTTGCCCGTCTACACACCGACGCGCACCGACGAGGATAACGTCTCCGACTCGCACGTGTTCTTCTCCGGGATCAGCGTGTACCTCGAGCAGCACTTCCCGCTCTTCCGCAAGACGCCGGCGATCCTCGACTTCATCTGGGACACGCCCGCCGTGATCCGGCTCGCCACGGGTCGCGGCGTCTCGGTCGACCCCGAATTCCTGGGCGACATGACGGTCTCGATGCTGCGCGGCGAGGAAGGACACCAGGCCAAGGAGTTCGCCAAGCTCCTTGGCTACCTGAAGCAGCAGCCGCCCTTTGAAATCGTGATGCTGCCGACGTCGCTGCTCGTTTCGCTCGCGCCGGCGCTGCGGCGTGAGCTCGGGCGTCCGGTCGTGTGCACGCTCTCCGGCGAGGACCTGTTCCTCGAAGGCCTGCCCGCACCGTACAAGAAAGAGGCGAAGGCGCTCATCGCGGGCCACGCGCCTGCCGTCTCCCGCTTCGTCGCGACGAGCGACTACTACGCGGACTTCATGGCGGGCTACCTCGAGCTGCCACGTCGGCAGATCGCGACCGTGCCGATCGGGATCCGCTTCGACGGGTTCGAGGCTCCCGCGGGTCGCGACGCGGAGCGGCCGTTCACGATCGGCTACCTGGCCCGGATCGCCCCCGAGAAGGGCCTGCACCTACTGGCCTCCGCGTACATCCGTCTGCGCCGCGAGCTGGGGCTGCCTGCGTCGCGGCTCGAGGCCGCGGGCTACCTGGCCCCCGAGCACCGCACGTACCTCGACGGCGTGACGAAGGCACTCGCCGCCGTGGGCCTCGACGGCGAGTTCCGCTGCCACGAGACGATCGACCGGCCCCGCAAGATCGCCTTCCTGCAGGGGCTCGACGTGCTCTCGGTCCCGAGCCCGTACGCGGAGCCCAAGGGGTTCTACCTGCTCGAGGCGCTCGCCACGGGCGTTCCCGTCGTCGAGCCGCGGCACGGGGCCTTCCCAGAACTAATGGAGAAAACGGGCGGAGGGCTCCTGTTCGCTCCGGGTGACGTGCGCGAACTGGCGGAGCGGCTGCTCGAGCTGCACGAGGACCCCGCCCGGCGAAAAGACCTCGGCCGCCGCGGGAACGAGGGCGCCAGGCGCCACTACTCGGCCGCGCGGATGGCCGAGCGCACGCTCGAGATCTGCGCCGAGGCGCAGGCGGCGTTCGCGAGCGCGTGATGCTGAGCGTCGAGGGCGTCTCGAAGGCGTACGACACCCCGCGCGGCCCGCTGCCTGTGCTCGAGGACGTGTCGTTCACGCTCGCCGCCTCTGAGTCGCTGTGCGTGGTCGGCCCGTCCGGCAGCGGTAAGAGCACCTTGCTCTACATCCTCGGGACGCTCGAGCGGCCGACCGCCGGCTCGGTGCGCGCCTTTGGGCGCGACGTGCACGCGCTCGGCGAGGCCGAGCTCGCGGCGTTCCGCAACCGCGAGGTCGGCTTCGTGTTCCAGGACCACTTCCTGCTGCCGCAGCTCAGCGTGCTCGAAAACGTGCTCGCGCCGACGCTCGTCGCGCGCGAGCAGGACGGGCACGAGCGGCGGGCGCGGGCGCTCTTGGATCGCGTCGGGCTCGGCGACCGGCTGCTGCACCGGCCGGCGGAGCTGTCGGGCGGAGAGCGCCAGCGCGTGGCGCTCGCGCGGGCGCTCGTGATGCGGCCGCGCGTGCTGCTTTGCGACGAGCCGACCGGGAACCTCGACGCCGACTCGGCGCGGACGGTAGCCGACCTGATCCTCGAGCTGCACCGGGCGGAGCCGAGCGTGCTCGTGCTCGTGACGCACAGCGCCGAGCTCGCCGAGCGGCTGCCGCAGCGCCGGCGCATGGCCGGGCGGCGCCTCGAGCCCGTCTGATGCGCCTGCGGACGCTGGTCCTCCGCAGCCTCGTCCACAACCGACGCACGAACGCCGCGGTCGTGCTCGGCGTCGCCGTGGCGGTCGCGGTACTGTCGGGAGCGCTGCTCGTGGGCCGCTCCGTGCGCGCGAGCCTGCGCGCTCTCGCCGAGGAGCGTATCGGCCGGACAGACCAGGCGGTCGTCGGCGCCCGCGTCTTCGACGAGGCGCTGGCCGGGTCCGTCGCCGCTGCGTCCGCTGGCGCCGCCCACGCCCGCGGTACCGCACCCGTCTTTTCGCTGCGCGGCGTCGTAACGGAGCCCGCGTCGGGACGTCGCGCGTCGCCCATCGAGGTGTGGGGCGTCGACGAGCGCTTCTGGGCCTTTCACGGGCTCGCGCCCCCCGTACTCGGCGAGCGCGAGGCTCTCTTGAGCCCCGCGCTGGTGGAGGAGCTCGCCACCCAGGCGGGCGCGTCGCTGATGCTGCGCGCGGAGGGCACCCGTGACATTCCCGGCAGTACGCTCTTCGGCCGGCGCGACGACGCGGGCCGGGCGCTGCGGCTCAAGGTCGCGGGCGTCCGGCCGGCGGCCGCGCTCGGCGAGTTCTCGCTGCGGCCGCGCCAGGACGCGGCGCGCACGCTGTTCGTGCCGCTCGCCACGCTGCAGGCGGCCTTCGGCCGGGAGGGTCGCGTCAACCTGATCCTGAGCCGCGGCGGCGACGCGGGCGGGCTCGCGACGGACCTCGCGCGCGCGGTCGCACTAGAAGACCTCGGCCTGCGGCTGCGGGAGATCGAGCCTCGACGCTCCTGGTCGCTGGAAAGCGACGATGCGCTGCTCGGGGACGCCGTGGTCGGAGAGGCGCGCGCAGCGGCCCACGAAGCCGGCCTCGCGGCGAGCGCTTCGTTGATCTACCTCGCCAACGAGCTGCGCGTCGGCGACGCGTCGGTCCCGTACTCGCTGGTCGCGGCCGTGGACGAGGGCTTGTGGTTGCCGATGTCGGCGGCGTCCGGTCAGGGCCTGGTTCAGGAGAAGGGACGCTTCACCCCGATACTGCTGAACGATTGGACGGCACGGGAGCTCGGGGCTCGAGTGGGCGACGAGCTCATGCTTCAGTACCACGTGTGGCGCGAGGAAGGCCGTCTCGAGACGCGCCGAGCACCGTTCCGTGTCGCGCAGATCGTGCCCATCGCGGGAGCGGCGGCGGATCGCGAGCTGGTGCCCGACTACCCGGGGATCACGCGTGAAGCGCGGCTCCGCGACTGGGACCCGCCGTTTCCCCTGGATCTGTCGCGGATCCGGCCGCAGGACGAGGCCTACTGGCAGCGCTACCGGACGACGCCGAAGGCCTGGGTCCCGCTCGCCGCGGGTCAGGCGTTGTGGGGGCACCGGCTCGGACGAACGACATCGCTGCGGCTCTCTCCGGCGCCATCGGCGCCGGCTGCGGACGATCTGGCGGCGGCCTTCAGCCGCCGTCTCGTCGCGCGGCTCACTCCCGCCGCTCGGGGCCTGGTCGTCGACGACGTGCGCACGCGCGCGCTCGCGGCCGCGCGCGGAGCGACGGACTTCGGCCAGTACTTCTTCTACTTCAGCTTCTTCCTGGTCGTGGCCGCGCTGCTGCTCGCGGGGCTCTTCTTCCGCTTCGGCCTCGAGCAGCGGCTCTCCGAGTTGGGCCTGCTGCGGGCCGTCGGTTTCACGGAAGCAGGCCTGCGGCGCGTGTTCCTGGCCGAGGCCGCCGTGCTCGGGAGCGCGGGGGCCGTACTCGGCATCGGCGGCGCGGTCCTCTACGCCGCGCTGATGATGCTCGGGCTGCGTACCGTGTGGGTGGACGCGGTCGGCACGCGTGCGCTCAGCCTCGACGTCGGAGCTGCGGAGCTGGCGCTCGGCGCGCTGGGCGGCGTCGCCGCGGCGGTGTTCGCGATCGCCGTGACGCTGCGCGGCCTGCGCGGGCGCTCGGTTCGCAGCCTGCTCGCGCGCGCTCCGCAGGAGTGGGGCCCGCCACGCGGGTCGCGCCGCACGGTCTGGGCGGCTCTGCTGGCGATCGCGGCGTCGCTGCTGCTGACGGCGGGAGCTCTCGAGCTCGTGGGCGCGACCGCCGCGTTCTTCGGAGCCGGGGCGCTCCTGCTCGCGGCCTGTCTGCTCTTCGTCTCGGCCCGGCTCTCTAGCGAGCGGCAGCGCGCGGCGGCCGGCGCGACGGCGAGTGTCGTCGCGCTCGGTTTCCGGCAGGCGGCGTTCCGGCCCGGCAGGAGCGTTCTCGCGGTCGCGCTCGTGGCCTTCGCCGCGTTCGTGATCGTGTCGGTCGGCGCCTTTCGGCACGCCGGCCCGCCCGCGAGCGGCCGCCAGTCCGAGACCGGCGGCTTCTCGCTCCTGGCACGCTCGGTGCTGCCGCTCCACCACGACCCGGAGACGGCCGAAGGGCGCGTCGCGCTCGGGCTGGACGGCGTGACGGAGCTGGCGGACACGCGCGTCGCGCGCTTTCGCCTGAAGCCCGGCGAGGACGCGAGCTGCCTCAATCTTTACCGCCCGGACCGGCCGACCGTGATCGCGCCCACGGCCGGGTTCGTGGGCGAGGGCCGCTTCGCGTTCCGGAGGAGCCTGGCCACGACCGCGGAGGAAAAGGCCAACCCGTGGCGATTACTCGAGCGCGACGCGCAGGACGGAGCGATCCCCGTGATCGCCGACGCGGGAGCGCTCGCATACGTGCTGCATCGAGGGCTCGGCGAGGCGTGGACGCTCGGCGACGGCGGCGTGCGGGTGCAGGTGGTCGGCGCGCTTCGGCAAGGCCTGCTGCAGAGCGAGCTGGTGATGGGCGTACGCCACTTCCTGAGCGCCTTCCCCGAAGCGGAGGGCTTCCGCTTCTTCCTGATCGAGACCGAGCCCGGCCGCGAGGCGGCCGTGGCGGCCGCGCTCGAGTCGCGGCTCGCGGACTTCGGCTTCGACGCCGAGCCCACGGCGGCCCGGCTGGCCGCCTTTCACCGCGTCGAGAACACCTACATCGCCACGTTCCAGACGCTCGGGGCGCTGGGCCTGCTGCTCGGGACGCTCGGGATCGGGGCCGTCCTGGTGAGGAACGCTTTCGATCAGCGGCGCGAGCTGGCGCTCCTGCGCGCGGTCGGCTACCGCGCGAGCCACGTGCGGACCATGGTCCTCGCGGAAACGACGCTCCTGCTCTTCCTCGGCCTCGCGATCGGCACCGGCGCCGCGCTCGTCGCGATCGCCCCGGGCCTGCGCGAGCGCGCCACGCTGCCGTCCCTCGTCCCGGTGCTGGCGCTCTTGGCGCTGGTGGCGCTCGCCGGCCTCCTCGTCTCGCGGCTGGCCTCGGCCGCGGTCCTGCGCCTGCCCGTGCTCGAGTCCCTGCGTTCGGAGTAGCGGGGGGGGGCGGGCGCTCGGAGTACGATGTGAGGGTTCGTCTGGAGGTCCCGATGAGCCCCCGTCGTCTCCTTCTCTTGGGTTGCGCCGCGTGCGCCGCGTGCGCCCTGGCTGCCTGGCCGCGGGCCGACGCGGCGTCTCCGTTCGGAGACTGGCTGCAGTGGCGCGGGCCAGGACGCGACGGCCGGCTGGCCGGGCTCGCCCGACCCGCGAGCTGGCCCGAGATGCTGACGCCTGGTTGGAAGGTGCGCGTCGGCATCGGACACTCCTCGCCGATCGTCTCCGGCGGGCGTCTTCCTCTTCTCGCGCGAGGGCGAGAGCGAGGTGGTGCGCGCGCTCGACTTCGGCTCCGGACGCGAGCTCTGGCGACAGGCCTACCCGGTCGCCTACGAGATGAACCCGGCGGCCACCGGGCACGGCAAGGGCCCGAAGTCGACGCCGGTGCTCGCGGACAGCCGCCTCTTCACCCTCGGGATCTCGGGAATTCTCTCGGCCTGGGACCCGGCCGGCGGTCGCCTGCTGTGGCGCAAGAGCTTCGAAGGCTCGCACCGCGCCACGTCGCCCCTGTTCGGGGCCGCGATGTCACCGGTGGTCGACGCCTTTAGCGTCATCGCTCACGTGGGCGGCCATGACGACGGCGCGCTCGCGGCCTTCGACGTGGCGACCGGTGCCTTGCGTTGGTCGTGGAAGGGCGACGGGCCGGGCTACGCCTCCCCCGTCGTCGCGACGTTCGACGGCGTGAAACAGGTCGTCACCCAGAGCCAGAACGCGCTCGTCGGTGTCGCGGCCGACTCCGGCGCTCTGCTCTGGAAGGTACCGTTGCGAACGCCCTACGATCAGAATTCCGTGACGCCGATCGTGAGCGGCGGCCTCGTCGTGTACTCGGGCCTCGAGGTCCCGCTGACCGGAGCACGGCCGGTGAAGAAAGGGGCCACCTGGACGCTCGAGACCGTGTGGACCAACCCGGACGCGGGCAGCTACCTCTCGACCCCCGTTCTCGATGGCGGGCGGCTCTACGGCCTCGCGCACCGGAAGAAGGGCCAGTGGTTCTGCGTCGACGCCGCGAGCGGCAAGACGCTGTGGCTGAGCGACGGGCGGCAGGCCGAGAACGCTGCGATCCTGGCGGGAGCCGGGGTCCTGTTTCTCCTCGACACGGACGCTTCGATGACCGTGGCCGCGGCCGACGCCACCGGGTTCCGCCCGCTCCGGAAATGGAGCGTCGCGTCGTCCGCGACCTGGGCGCACCCGGTCGTGCTCGACTCCGGGATCCTGGTGAAAGACGTGGACACCCTGGCGTTCTTGCGAATGAGATAAGACCCCAGCAAGGAGCGAACTCGAATGAACTGGCTGCTCTTCGTCCTCGGCGCCGTGCTGTCGTGGGGCATGTACGGGCCGATGCTCCACAAGGGGCAGATCGCACTCGGCAACCCGATGCGCGCCCTGCTCTGCGTGGGCGTCGCGTACTTCCTGATCGGCGTCCTGGTGCCGATGCTGATGCTCGCCGCGCAAGGCCAGCTCGGCGGCTTCAACCTGCAGGGCAGCGTGACAGCCACCCTGGCGGGCGCGCTCGGTGCGCTCGGCGCCGTGTGCATCATCCTGGCGTTCCGCGCCGGCGGGCTGCCCACCTACGTGATGCCGCTCGTCTTCGGAGGCGCGCCGCTCGTCAACGTGCTCGTATCGATGGCCCTTCACCCGCCCCGCCAGGCGCCGTCCCCCCTGCTCTACCTCGGCTTCCTGCTCGCGGCCACCGGCGCCTACATGGTGCTCCGCTTCAAGCCGCAGTGATGACACCCGAGGCGCTCTTCTCGCTCGCCAGCAGCGCGGTCCTGCCAGGCTGGCTGCTGCTCGTCTTCGCTCCGCGCTGGAAGTGGAGCACGCGCCTCGTCACGGGCGTCCTGCTGCCCGCGCTGCTGGGGCTGCTCTATCTGTATCTGATCGCCACGCGCTGGGCAAGATCGGAGGGCGGCTTCTCTTCGCTCGCCGAAGTGAAACGGCTGTTCGACGATCCCGCGCTGCTGCTGGCCGGCTGGGTGCACTACCTCGCCTTCGACCTGTTCGTCGGGACGTGGGAGATTCGCGACGCCCAGAAGCTCGGGCTCCCCCACCTCCTGGTCGTCCCGTGTCTGGTCTTCACCTTCTTGTTCGGGCCGATCGGACTCTTGCTGTACCTCGTGCTGCGCGGGCTGCTGCGCAAGCGGCTGCTGCTCGAGGACGCCTGAGCCGTGCGCGCTTTCCTGGCGGAGCTCCACCGCCGCGACCCCCTGCTCTCGATCGCCGGCTGGGTGCACGTGGCGCTCGCCGTGGTGTTCGTCGCGGCCATGCCGTTCGACGAGCGCACCATTCTGGGCGTCGACCCGTGGGGCAAGCCCTTCAAGTTCGCCGTCTCGATCGCGATCTACCTGTTCTCGGTGGCGTGGCTCCTCGGCTACGTGCGACCCGAAGCGCCGCGAGCGGCCACTTGGATCAGCCGGGGGGTGTCGCTCGTGATGCTGGTCGAGATCATCTGCATCGCGGCCCAGTCACTACGCGGCGTGCGCTCGCATTTCAACCACGACACACCCCTCGAAGACGCGATCTTCTCGGTGATGGGCTCGATGATAGCGGTCAACACGCTGCTGGTGGTGTTGCTGCTCGCGCTGTTCCTGCGGCGCCCGGAGGGCCTCGCACGTCCCCAGCTCTGGGGCATCCGCTTCGGTCTCGTGCTCCTGCTCCTCGCGAGCGGGGTGGGCGGCCTGATGATCGAGGGCGGCGCCCACAGCGTCCGGGGCAGCGACGGCGGTTCAGGGCTGCCAATGGTCGGCTGGAGCACCGAGCACGGCGATTTGCGGCCGGCCCACGCGCTCGGCCTGCACGCGCTACAGGTGCTTCCGCTCTTCGGGTCGTGGATCGCGCGGCTGCAGGCGCCGCTCACGGAGCAAGCACGGACCGCGGTCGTGACGGTATTCGCAGCCTTGTACTTCGGCGTCTTCGCCGGGCTGCTGCTCCAGGCGCTGGCCGGCCGGCCGCTGCTCTCGTAGCGCCGGTCCGCCCCGGCAGGCGCCGAGTCCCCGTGAGGCGAGACGCCGCCGCCGGCTTTTCGGTCCGGGTGGGCTATAGCCATTGACACTATAGCCACTACGGATAGAGTAGTGGCATGAGCGAGCCAGGAACCGAGGTCGAGGCGCAGCTGCCGCTGCCGCTCGCGACGTTCCACATCCTGCTGGCGCTGGCCGACGACGACCGCCACGGCTACGCCATCCTCCAGGAGGTCGCGCGGCGGACCGGGGGCGAGCTGAAGCTCAGCGCGGGCACGCTCTATCGCTCGATCCAGCGCATGCTGGAGGACGGGCTGATCGTCGAGCAGCGCGAGCGGCCGGCGCCCGAGGACGACGACGAACGGCGGCGCTATTACCGGATCACGCGCTTGGGCAGCGCGGTGGCCCGTGCTGAGGCCGCCCGCCTCAACGCGCTCGTCCGGATGGCCCGCGCCGTGGGCTTGGCACCAGGGCGGGCGTGATGGGCGCCTATCGCACGCTGCTGAGGTTGCTCCCGGCCTCGTTCCGCTCGGAGTACGCGGACGAGATGTGCGCGATCTTCGCGCGCCGGCGGCGCGACGCCCGCGGGCCGATGGCGGTCGCGCTACTCTGGGCGGACGCCGTCTCCGACGTGACGGCGAGCGCCGCGCGCGTGCACCTCGACATCCTGCGGCAGGACCTGCGTTACGTCGGCCGCAGCCTGCGCCGCGCGCCCGCTTTCGCGCTCACCGTCGTCGTCGTGGCGGCGCTCGGCGTCGGGGCGACCACGGCGGCATTCTCGATCACCGACCACGTGCTGATCCGGCCGCTGCCCTTCCCGGCCGCGGGCCGCCTCGTCCAGCTCTGGCAGGACCAGAGCTTCGTCGGCGCATCGCGCGTCGAGACGTCCCCTGCCAACTTCCGCGACTGGCAGCGCATGAGCACGTCGTTCGAGGCGATGGGCGCGTTCAACCGGGGCAGCGACAACCTCGTGGGTGAAGGCGACCCCGAGCGGCTCGAATCCGCGACGCTGACTGCCGAGGTGATCCCGCTCCTGGGCACCCGGCCGCTGCTGGGGCGGGCCTTCACGCCGGAAGAGGATCGCGAAGGGGCTTCTGGAACGCTGTTGCTGAGCTACGGCTCATGGCAGGAACGCTTCGGGGGCGATCCGAGCGTGCTCGGGCGCAAGCTGCTCCTCGACGACGAGCCCTACCAGGTGATCGGCGTCATGCCGCGTGGCTTCCACTTTCCGCGGCGCGAGACCCGGCTCTGGCGGCCGATGCGGCTCGAGAGCGCCGCTTTCGAGCGGCGTGACGACCTCTGGCTGGAGTGCGTCGCGCGGCTGCGGCCGGGCGTGTCGCTCGAGAAGGCGCAGGCGGAGATGAGGCTCGTGACGGCACAGCTCGAGCGGGAATACCCGAGAGAGAACGAGGGTGTCGGGGCAAACGTCATCCGCCTGCGCGATCAGGTGTCGAAGCAGTCGCGCGTGCTACTGCTGGCCTTGTTCGGCGCTGCGCTCGGCGTTCTGCTGATCGCTTGCACGAACCTGGCGAGCCTGTTCCTGGCACGCGCGCTCGAGCGGCGCAAGGAGCTCGCGGTGCGCACGGCGCTCGGCGCCGGACGCGAGCGCCTGTTGCGCCAGCTCCTGACCGAGAGCCTGCTGCTCGCGACGGCTGGGGGACTGCTGGGCGTCCTGCTCGCGCTCGCCGCCCTGCCGCTCGTCGCGCGGCTCGTGCCGAACGCGCTGCCGATCGCGGAGGCGCCACCCCTCGACCTACGGATCCTCGCGTTCGCGGCGCTCATGACGCTCGTCACCGCCGTCGGCTTCGGCCTCGCCCCCGCGCTGCGCAGCCTCGGCGACAGGGGCGCCGTCGGCCTGCGCGAGGGTGCGCGGGCGGGCAGCTCGGGCCGGGAGCGGCTGCGCTCGCTGCTGGTCGTCGCGGAGGTCACGGTCTCGGTCGTGCTGCTCATCTCGTCCGGCCTGCTGATCCGCGCGCTGCTTCGGGTGCAGTCGATCGACCCCGGCTTCGAGCCCGCGGGCGTCATGACGCTGCGCACGACCCTGCCGATGCCGAAGTACCAGCCGATCATCGCTCGCGCCGGTTTCTGCGCGAGCGTCCTGGGCGAGGTGCGGGCGCTGCCTGGCGTCACGAGCGCCGCGTACACGAGCTTCCTGCCGATCGTGATGGGGGGCGGGATCTGGAGAATCGAAGCCGAGGGACACCAGGCGCGGCCGGAGGAGGGGCGAACGGCGAGCATGCGCTACCTGACACCCGGCTATTTCGCGACGCTCGGGATCCCGATCCGTATAGGGCGCGACGTGGCCGAGACCGACACAGCGGCCGGCCTGCAGGTGGCCGTTGTGAGCGAGTCGTTCGTGGAGCGCTACTGGCCCGGGCAGGACCCGATCGGGCGGCACTTCCGTTTCGGACTGCTGGGCGGCGGCACGATCAGCGCGATCGGCAGCTTCCAGGACCGCACCGTGGTGGGCGTCGTCGGCGACGTCAAGGTGCGCGGCCTGGAGCGGCGGAGCGAGCCGCAAGTGTACTTGCCGTACCGGCAGCAGCCGGAGAACGCGATGAGCTTCTACACGCCGCAGGACCTCGCGGTCAAGTACACAGGCGATCCCGGAGCGCTCGTTCCCGCCCTGAGGCGGATCGTCGCTCGGGCCGATCCCGCGCAGCCCGTGGCCGACGTCCGGACGCTCGAGACGATCGTTGCGACCCAGACGGCACCGCGCCGGGTCCAGGTTCGCGTGCTCGCGGCCTTTGCCGCGGTCGCGGTTCTTCTCGCGGGCATCGGCATTCACGGTCTGCTCGCCTTCACGGTCGCGAGCCGATCGCAGGAGATCGGGGTGCGCCGCGCGCTCGGCGCCCGCACGGCTGACATCCTCAACCTGGTGGTGCGGCACGCTCTCCGGCTTGCTGCTGTGGGGGTCGGCCTGGGCCTGCTGCTGGCCTATGCGGCGGGCCAGAGCCTCGAAGCGCTACTCGCGGGGGTGAGCCCGCACGACGCCACCACCTTCGCCGCCGCCGCCGGCCTCGCGATCGTGACGGCGCTCGCAGGCAGCCTGCTCCCGGCCTGGAACGCGACGCGGGTCGATCCGCTGAAGGTGATCCGCGTCGAGTAGCCGGCCTGTGCGACGATAGCGGCCAGGGCGCGCGAGGAGGCCGATGGCCGACGGGGCGAGGACGCACTTCCGCACCTGCCACCTTTGCGAAGCGATGTGCGGGATCGCGATCGATCTCGAGGGCGACCGCATCGTCGCGATCCGCGGCGACAAGGACGACCCGTTCAGCCGCGGCCACATCTGCCCCAAGGCGGTCGCGCTTCAGGACGTGCACGAGGACACGGATCGGCTCCGGCGGCCGCTGCGGCGCACCGCGTCCGGGTGGGAGGAGGTCTCGTGGGACGCGGCCCTCGACGAGGCCGCCACCCGGCTCGCCGCCGTCCAGAAGGCGCACGGCAAGAACGCTGTGGCCCTGTACCAGGGCAACCCGGTCGTCCACAACCACGGCGCGATCCTGTTCGGCCAGATCTTCCAACGCAGCCTCGGCAGCCGCAGCCGCTACTCCGCCACATCGGTAGACCAGCTCCCTCAGATGCTCGCGTCGCTCCTCATGTTCGGCCACCAGCTGCTGCTGCCGATCCCCGACGTCGACCGCACCGCTTTCCTGCTGATCCTCGGGGCGAACCCGCTCGTCTCGAACGGCAGCATCCTGACCGCTCCGGGAATCGAGCGGCGTCTCAAGGACCTCAAGCTGCGCGGGGGTCGTCTCGTCGTCGTGGACCCGCGCCGCACCGAGACGGCAGCGATCGCCGACCTCCACCTGCCGATCCGGCCGGGGGGTGACGCGTTCCTGCTCGCGGCGCTCGTTCACACGCTCGCGGCCGAAGGACGCCTCGATCCTGGCCGTCTCGCGGCGTTCACCGACGGGCGGGAGCGGCTGGCCGAAGCCGTCCGACCGTTCTCGCCCGAGGCGGTGGCCGCGAGGACCGGCCTGCACGCGGCGGCGATCCGCACCCTCGCGCGCGACTTCGCCGATGCATCCTCGGCCGTGGCCTACGGACGCGTGGGCACCTGTACCCAGGAGTTCGGCGGGCTCGCGTCGTGGCTCGTGAACGTGCTGAACCTGGTCACCGGCAACCTCGATCGGCCCGGCGGGGCGATGTTCACGAACCCCGCGGTGGACGTGGTGGCGTTCGCCGACCGCATCGGCCAGCGCGGCCATTTCGACAAGGGACGGAGCCGCGTGCGCGGGCTCCCCGAGTTCGGTGGCGAGTAGCCGGCGGCGGTTCTGACCGAAGAGATCGAGACGGAGGGCGCGGGCCAGGTGCGCGCGCTCGTCACGAGCGCGGGCAACCCGGCGCTCTCGACGCCGAACGGCGCCCGGCTCGACCGCGCCCTCGCAAAGCTCGACTTCATGCTGGCGATCGATCTCTATCTCAACGAGACGACGCGCCACGCGCACCTGATCCTGCCGCCGACCTTCGCGCTCGAGCGCTCGCACTACGACCCGGTGTTCCACGCTCTGGCCGTGCGCAACACCGCGAAGTTCTCGGAGCCGCTCTTCCCCGTCCCGCAGGGGGCGCTCCACGACTGGCAGATCCTGCTCGAGCTCGGCACGCGGCTCGAGAAGGCGCGCGGCGAGGGCGGCGTGCGCTCCTGGCTGAAGCACCGCGTCCTGTCCGCGCTTGGCCCGGACAGCCTCATCGCCCTGCTGTTGCGGCTCGGCCCGCACGGAGCGGGCTTCGTCCCGTTCAAACGCGGCCTGACCCTCGGTCGGCTCCGGCGGCAGCCTCACGGCATCGACCTCGGCCCGCTCGAGCCCCGCCTGCCGCAGCGCCTCTACACGAAGACGCGGCGCATCGAGCTTTGTCCCGAACGCCTGGTGGGCGACCTCGAGCGGCTGCGGCTGTCGCTCGGAGACGCGGCGAACGGCCGGCTCGCGCTCATCGGCCGGCGCGAGCTGCGCTCGAACAACTCCTGGATGCACAACAGCGAGCGGCTCGTGAAAGGCCGGGAGCGCTGCACGCTGCGGATGCACCCGCAGGACGCCGAGGCCCGCGGCCTCTCGAACGGCCAGCGCGTGCGGGTGGCGTCACGCGCGGGCGCCGTCCTTGCGCCGCTCGAGCTCTCCGACGAGATGCGGCCGGGGGTGGTGAGCTTGCCGCACGGCTGGGGGCATCAGCGTCCGGGCGCCAGGCTCGGGGTCGCGAGCGCGCGTCCCGGCGTCAGCCTGAACGATCTCACGGACGAGGCGCTCGTCGACCCGCTCTGCGGGACGGCGCGCCTCAACGACGTGCCGGTCGAGGTCACGGCGGTATAGCATTCGAGCCATGCGCGCACGCTTGCTGTTCCTGCTGATCCTGTCCGCAACAGCCGTCGCGGACGCTGCCGACGATCTCGAGACCGCGGTCGCCCGGATGGCCCGCATCGGATCGGCCTTCTCGCCGAGCTTCTCGCCCGACGGCACGCGGCTCGCCTTCGTGTCGAACCTCGGCGGGCTGCCGCAGGTCTGGACCGTTCCCGCCGAGGGTGGCTGGCCCGAGGCCGCGACCGCGCTCGACGATCCCGTCGGGTTCGTCGAGTGGTCGCCCGACGGGTCGCAGCTTGCCTTCACGCTCGCACCCGGCGGGGGCATGAACGAGCAGGTCTACCTGGTCCGCCCCGACGGGACCGGGCTCAGGCGGCTCACCGCCGGTGGCAAGGAAACGAACCGCCTCTCGGGCTTCACCCACGACGGGCGCGAGCTGATCCTGGGAGGGAATGCCCGCGATGGCAGCGCGATCGACGCCTACCTGCTCGGCATCGCCAGCGGGACCCCGCGCGGAGCGACGCGCACGGGCGGGATCAACAGCTACGCCGACGTCACCCGCGACGGGCGCCTGGCCGTGCTATCCCGTCTCGTGAGCCGCGGCGACAACAACCTCTACCTGATCGACCTGACGACCGGCGCTGAAACGCTCCTCACGCCCCACGAGGGACCCGGGAGCTTCGGTGGCGGCGTGTTCGCTCCCGACGCCCGGAGCGTCTACCTGTCCTCGAACCAGAGCCGGGATCTTGCGGCCTTCGCGCGCGTCGCCCTCGACCCGCGGGGCAAGCCCGGGCCGATCGAAGTGGTCGCGGCGCGCGACGACGCGGAGCTCCAGCAGTTTGTGATCGACGACGCGGGCACGACCGCGGCGCTGCTGTGGAACGTCGCGGGCCGGAGCGAGCTCGCCTTCGTGGATCTCGCCACGCAGCGGTCCACACCGGGGCCAACGCTGCCCGCCGAGATCGCCTCGGGCCTGGCCTTCTCGCGCGACGGCCGCAAGCTCGCGCTCAGCGCGTCGGGCGCCACCGCGCCGTCGGACATCTGGGTTCTCGAGCGGTCGAGCGAGAAGCTTCGCCAGATCACGCGCAGCCCCCATGCCGGCGTCGACCTCGCCTCGCTGGTTCGGCCGAGCCTCGTGCACTTCAAGGCCCACGACGGGCTCGATCTCTCAGGCTGGCTCTACCGCCCGGCGGGCCAGGCAGCGCCCGGGCCGGTCGTGCTCAGCTTCCACGGCGGTCCCGAAGGCCAGGAGCGGCCGGCGTTCCGCAGCGACTACCAGGCGCTCGTCGCGCGCGGCATCGCGGTGCTCGCGCCCAACGTGCGCGGCTCCTCGGGCTTCGGCAAGCGCTTCGTGAACCTCGACAACGCTGCGCTGCGTCGCGACGGCGTGCGCGACATCGAGGCCTGCGTCGATTACGTCGTGAAGGCGGGCATCGCCGACCCGCGCCGGATCGGGATCATGGGCGGCTCGTACGGCGGTTACATGGTGATGGCCGGCCTCACGCGCTACCCCGACGCGTTCGCGGCGGGCGCGAACCTGTTCGGGGTCGTCAACTTCGCCACCTTCTTCGCCCACACCGAGCCCTGGATGGCCGCCATTTCCAAGGTCGAGTACGGCGACCCCGACACCCAGAAAGACCTGCTGCGCGAGCTGTCGCCCATCCACGAGGTCGACCGCGTCAAGGCCCCGACCATCGTCCTCCACGGCGCCAACGACACGAACGTGCCGGTCGTGGAGGCGGAGCAGGTGGTCGAGAGCCTGAAGAAGCGCGGCGTGCCGGTCGAGTACGTTCTTTTCCCAGACGAAGGACACGGCTGGCGCAAGACCCCCAACCGGATCCGCTCGACCGTCGCGATCGTCCGCTGGTTCGACCGGCACCTCGCCGCGCCCTGAGGGCGTGCGTCGCTTAGACCGGCGTGGGTAGCCGCGCGAGAAACGTGCTCCCCGACGCGTCGCTACGCGCGAGGACGAGCGTGCCGCCGTGCGCCTCGGCGATCACCCGCGCGATCGGCAGCCCGAGACCGGCGCCGTCCGAGGGACGGCGGGCCGCGTCCAGCCGGACGAAACGCTCGAAGATCCGCTCGCCATCGCCGTCCGGGATGCCGGGGCCGGTGTCGCTCACGGCGATCTCGGCCGCGTCCGGCCGTGACACGAGGTCCACGCGCACGCGGCCCCCGGGCGGCGTGTGACGGATGGCGTTCTCGAGCAGGTTCATCAGCATCTGCCGCAGCCGCCGCTCGTCGCCGGTTGTCTCGAGGTCGAGCGGACCCGTCGAAAGCAGCTCGACGCTCTTGCCCGCGGCGAGCAGGCGCGCCTCCTTCACGCACCCCGCCACGAGCTCGTCGAGGTAGAGCCGCTCCGGCTCGAGCGGAAGCGGCGCGACGTCCGCGCGCGCGAGCGTGAACATGTCTTCGACGAGGCGCGTCAGCCGGCGCATCTGCTCGCCCACGACCGCGAGGCTGTCGCGGTATTCCGCTTCGGAGCGGCCCGCGCGCCCGAGCCCGACCTCGATCGCGGTGCGCGCAACGGAGACGGGCGTGCGCAACTCGTGGGACGCGTCGGCCATGAACTGGCGCTGCTGGGCGAGCGCCGTCTCGAGCCGCCCGACGAGGTCGTTGAACGCGGACGCCAGCACGGAGAGCTCGTCGGCCGCCGTGCCGGAGTGAAGCCGGAATCCGGGGGTTCGGTCCGTGATCCCGCGCGCCTGCTCGGCCATGCGCGACACCGGGCGGAGCGCGCCGCGCGCGATCCAGAAACCGCCGCCCGCCGCGAGCAGCAGCGCGAAGAGCACGCCACCGAGGAGGGCCTGTCGCAGCCCGGCCAGCGCGAGTCGCAGGTCGGCGAGGCTCTGGGCCACGCCGACGTGGTAGGTCGTCTGCTCGTGGCGGTGGCGCGCGCGCCGCACGCGAAACGGCCCGACCGCCGCTTCCACCGTGTGCGTAGCATGGTCCGCTTCCCCGAGCTCCTGCCCGCGGGCCGGTGGCAGGCCGTCCCAGGGGCCGAACAGGTGGACGCCCTTCTCGTCGAAGACGGCCAGCAGGCGGCCGGCGCCGATCAGATCCTCGAGCGCGTCGTGCGCCGCCTCCGGGAGCGGCACGCCCTCCAGCAGCTCTTTGGTCATCAGGCGCGCGACGAGCGCTTCGGCGCGCACCAGCTCCTCGTCGATCGCGGCCTGGCGCGAACGCGCGTAGACCAGGTACGAGGCCGCGGCGGACACGGCCAGCACGACGCTCAGCACGGCCGTGTACCACAGCGTGAGCCGGGCACGGATCGAGGGGCTCACGGGCCGCCGTCACGTGTGGCCACGAGCTCGTAGCCCTCGCCGCGCCGGGTGCGGATCAGCGACTCGCCGCCCGCGTCGTCGAGCTTGCGGCGCAGCCGCCGCACGTATACCTCGATCACGTTCGAGAACGGGTCGTAGCTCTCGTCCCATACGTGCTCGGCGATTTCGGCCCGCCCCACCACCTCGCCGCGACGCCGCGCCAGGTACTCGAGGAGGGCGTACTCGCGCGCGGTGAGCGGGACCTCGCGCCCCTGCTTGAACACGCGGTGCGCGCGCGTGTCGAGCTCGAGATCCCCGAGCGGCAGCCGCTCGGGCAGCACCGGTCGCGTGCCGCGGCGGATCAGCGCGCGCAGCCGCGCCAAGAGCTCGCCGAACTCGAACGGCTTCGTCAGGTAGTCGTCGGCGCCGCTGTCGAGCCCCTCGATGCGCGCCTCGACCGCGTCGCGTGCGGTCAGCATCAGGATCGGGACCGAAGCGCCCTCCTGGCGCAGGCTGCGGCAGACCGCCAGGCCGTCCTTGCGCGGAATCAGGATGTCGAGCACGATCGCGTCGTAATCCGCGATCGACGCTTGGTAACAGGCGCTCTCGCCGTCGCCCACCACGTCGACGGCGTAGGACTCCTCGCGCAGGCCCCGCGCCACCATCCGCGCCGCGTCGGGCTCGTCCTCGACCAGAAGAATGCGCATGCCTCTCTGACTCGGCCCACAGACTACCCCGCTCCGCGGGCGCACTCCACCGGGGGGAAGCTTGCCCCGGGCTTGATGAACGGGCGATGAACTCTTACCCTCGCGAGGTGCAGGCCACGGCCCGGCGTCGCGACGCGTCCGAGAAGGGGCTCGCCCCCCGCGCCGGCGCGCGCCCGCGTGTCCGCGTTCCCCAGGCCGAATGGGCGTCCTGGGAGGACGAACCGCTCCTCGATCTACGTCTCTCGGACCTCGAGCTCCGGATCGAGGGCAGCGACCTCCAGGAGCGGATCGCGGAGCTGGGGGCGGAGCTCGAGGCGAAGGGCTTCCGCTTGCGCCCGCATTTCTGGCTCGCCGACGAGTGGTTCTGCCCGGACGGCGTCCCCGGGATCGCGATCCCCTTCTACCTCGCCCACCCGCGCCTGCGCCGGCTCGAGCTGACGCAGATGCTCGAGATCGAGGGCGGTGCGCGGGAGTGGTGCATGATGATCCTTCGCCACGAGGCAGGGCACGCGCTCGAGAACGCCTATAAGCTGCGCCAGAGACCGAAGCGGCAAACCCTGTTCGGGAAGAGCTCGGAGCCCTACCCCGACAGCTACGCGCCCAAGCCCCACAGCCGCAGCTTCGTGCTCCACCTCGACTCCTGGTACGCGCAGAGCCATCCCGACGAGGACTTCGCGGAGACCTTCGCGGTGTGGCTCACGCCCGACTCGGACTGGCGCGAGCGCTACAAGGGCTGGCCCGCCTTGCGCAAGCTCGAGTACGTGGACGAGCTGATGGGTCAGATCGCCGGGCGCGCACCGGCCGTCACCACGCGCCGCACGCCGTTCTCGCTCGCCTCGCAGCGGCGGACGCTCCGCGTCCACTACCGGCGCAAGCGCCGTCACTACCGCGTCGACGCCCGCGACTTCCACGACCGCGACCTGCGGGCCCTGTTCTCGGACGCTCCCGAGCACGCGGGCAAGCCGCCCGCCGCCCGCTTCCTCACGAAGATCAGGCGCGAGGTGCGCGGGCGCGTGAGGCGCTGGACGGGAGAGCGGCTGTACCTGATCGACCAGGTGTTGGAGGACATGGTGACGCGCTGCCGCGAGCTCGGGCTGCGCCTGGCCGGGCCCGAGGACGAGGCCCGGCTCGAGTTCACGACGCTGCTCACGGCGCGCACCATGATGCACCTGCAGCTCGGCCGGCACCGGGTGCCGCTGTGAGCCCGAAGCGCGTGAAAGAGGCGCGCCGCAAGCTGCGGGTGCTGGCGCTCGTGCACGAGAGCCTGGTGCCCCCCGACAGCGCCGACAAGCAGACGGCGGCCCACGCCGACTGGAAGACCGAGTACGACGTGGTGCGCGCGCTGCGCGGCCTCGGCCACGAGGTCCAGGTGCTGGGCATCGGCGGCGACCTCGGCCCGCTGCGCAACGCGATCCAGGACTGGAAGCCGCAGATCGCCTTCAACCTGGTCGAGGCGTTCGACGACGTGTCGATCTGGGACGCGAACGTCGTGGCCTACCTCGAGCTGCTGAAGGTGCCGTACACCGGCTGCAACTCGCGCGGCCTGGTGCTCTCGCGCGACAAGGCGCTCGCCAAGAAGGTGCTCTCGTACCACCGCATGCCGCTCGCCGACTTCGCGGTGTTCCCGCGCAAGAGAATCGTGCGGCGGCCGCGCCGGCTGCGCTTTCCACTGATCGTCAAGTCCCTGACGCTCGACGCCTCGATCGGCATCTCGCAGGCGTCCGTGGTCGAGGACGACGCCAAGCTCGAGGAGCGCGTGCGCTTCATCCACGAGTCGATCGACACCGACGCGCTGGTCGAGGAGTACGTCGAGGGCCGCGAGCTCTACGTCGGCATCCTGGGCGACAAGCGCCTGGAGGTGCTGCCGATCTGGGAGCTGTCGTTCGACGGCATGCCGGAGGAGTCCAGGCGCATCGCCACCGAGCGGCTCAAGTGGAGCCTCACCTACCGCAAGAAGCACGCGATCGTCAGCGGGCCAGCGCGCGAGCTGCCCGAAAGCGTGGCGGCACGGATCCGTGAGATCTGCAAGCGCGTGTACCGCAACCTGATGCTGAGCGGCTACGCGCGCATCGACCTGCGCCTGCGCGAGGACGGCCAGCCGTGCATCATGGAGGCGAACCCCAACCCGCAGCTCTCCGCCGACGAGGACTTCGCCGACTCGGCCAAGGCCGCGGGCGTCGAGTACTCGGCGCTCGTCCAGCGCATCGTAGAGCTGGGCCTGCGCTTCGAGCCCTCGCGGGTGGCCTGAAGGCTTCTGGGGTCAGGTCTTGAATTGGAGCAAGACCTGACCCCTCAGAACTGGACGCGCAGGCCGAGCTGGATCTGGCGGGCGGAGGTGACGGTCTGGCGGATGCGCCCGAGCGTCGAGAGCGGCGCTTCGTTGTCGGCCAGGCCCGCGAACGCCTGCAGGCTCGGAATCCCGAAGTTCGCGCGGTTGAAGACGTTGAACGCTTCGACCCGCAGCTCGACGCGGCCGGCGGGCCCGAGCCGCGTCCACGGGAACTGCTTCTTTAGCACGAGGTCCACCGTGCGCAGGTCTGGCCCGTAAAGCGCGCCGCGGCCCAGGTCGCCGAAGGTCCCCGCCGGCTGCAGCACGAAGGCGGCCGGGTCGAACCACTGGTCGGGCGTGCCGCGGATCGCGCTCTCGGTCGTGTAGCCGGGTGCGAGACTCGGCCGGTCGAAGCCCTGGCCCGGACCGACCGAGGGCGACCAGCGCGAGCGCGAGCGGTTGGCGCCCACGAAGAGCGTGAGCGGCGGGCCCGAGCGGAGCTGCCCGATGGCCGCGAGCTGCCAGCCCGAGAGCAGCGTGTGCTTCAGGCCCGTGGCGTCCTTGCCGAGCGGCAGGTCCCAGATCACGTTGAACACCCAGTTGCTCGTGTTGTGGTAGTCGGCCGGGCCCTTGTTGTAGTCGGGCTCGAACTCCGGGAAGTACGAGGTGGTGCCGTTCGTCGCGTCGGAGAAGAAGGTCGAGGCCTGCGTCGTGTCGATGTTGCGCGACCAGGTGTAGGAGGACTGGAAGCTCAAGCCCCGCGCGGAGCGGCGCAGCTCGAACACGAAGGCGTCGTACCAGGAACGGCCGTCGCTCGTCTTGCGCTCGATCGAGGAGAAGCCCGGGTTCGGCCGCGCGGCGGTGGACGGGTAGAAGAGCGTGCCGTCCCCGAGCGTCGTCGGCACCGGCACGTTGACGTCCGAGCTGCGCCACAGCTTGTGGCCGCGCGCGCCGGCGTAGCCGATCGTGGCGACCGTGCTCCAGCCGAGCTGACGCTGCAGGTTGAGGTTGAAGACGTGCACGCGCGGCGTCTCGATGTCCCATTGGTAGGGCCGGATCGAGAGCGCGCCGAGCTGCGAGAAGTTGGGCTGCGGGAAGGTCGGGTTGGCGAGCACGGGCCGCGGCGTGAACGGCGGGTTGGTCACGGTGATGATCAGGTGCTGCTGGCCGTTCGTGTTGTAGTAGAGCCCGTAGCCTCCGCGGAGCGCGGTGCGAGAGTCGCCCGCCAGGTCCCAGGAAAAGCCGACGCGCGGCGAGAGACTGGGGCCGGGGTTCTGGTAGAGGTCGCCGACGTCGGGCTGCGTGGACGTGAGGTCGATCAGGGTGGCGTCGCGGCCCCCGGTGTCGACGGGCAGCGTCTGGTGCTCGAGACGCAGCCCCGCGTGGAGCGTCAGCCGCTGCGAGGCGCGCCACTCGTCCTGCAGGTAGAAGCCGAAGAGCGTGAAGCGCCAGTTGCGGCGGAAGTCGCCGTCGGGGGTGAGGCCCACGAAGCGCAACGGGCGGTTGCGCAGGAAGGACTCGAGGTTGGCGAAGGTGTAGATGCCGAGGCTGAACGTCGGGTTGACGAGGTCGTCCGCGTAGCGCTCGACCAGCGCACCCGCCTTCAGCAGGTGGCGGCCGCGGCTCCAGGTGGCGTCGCCCGAGAGCGAGAAGACGTCCTGGCGGAGATTCACGTCCGCCGAGGTCTGCGGCCCGAAGCGCGGTACGCCGGTGATGTCGATGTCGCCCATGAAGGGCCGCCCGGGCACGAACGGCTGCACGGCTTGGGTGGTGTTCGCCTGCACCGCCTGCCCGATGCGCGTGCGGCTCCAGCCGGCGCGCAGCGTGGCGAGCAGGCGCGCCGAGAACGCCCGCCGGTACTCGCCCGTCAGGAACTGGTTCGTCGACGCGAACGTGCGCGGAAACTGCGGGAAATCGGTCGGCAGCTCCTGCTCGGCGTGGTCGTGCGTGTAGCGGACGAAGAGCTGGTCCGAGCGGCCCAGATTCTGGTCGAGCCGCAGCTGGAACAGGTCCTGGTCGATCGTCTGGTCGAAGGGAAAGCTGAAGGCCGCGAGGCCACCGCCGAGATTCGCGCCGTTCGGGAGCGGGTACTCGTCGAGGTACGGGCGCACCGAGGGGCTCACAGGCACCGTGATCGTGCCGCCACCTTGGGCCGGCAGCATCCCCTGACGCGCGGCTTCGTCGGGGACCACCGTCGACACCGTCCTGCCGAGCCGCTCGCGCAAGCCCTCGTAGCCGAGGAAGAAGAAGCTCTTGTCCTTCCGCAGCGGGCCCGAAAGCGTCGCGCCGAACTGGTTGCGGCGGAACTCGGGCTTCTGCGCGGGGTCGAAGAAGTTGCGGGCGTCGAGCGCGTCGTTCCTGTGGTACTCGTAGAGGCTGCCGTGCCACGCGTTCTGGCCCGACTTCGTGATCACGTTGATCTGTCCTCCGGAGTTGCGGCCGAACTCGGCCGAGTAGGCGTTGGTCTCGACGCGGAACTCGCGCACCGTCTCCGTGCCGAGAGACGTGCTCGCGGCGCTGCCGGCGGGGCCGTTGGTGAAGTCGTTCATCAGCGTGCCGTCGAGCAGGTACACGTTCGAGCGCGGGTCCTGGCCGTTGATGCTCGCGGCGAGGCCGTGCGCCACGATCGAGCCGCCGTCGCGGTGCGGGAAGCTCAGCACGCCCGGCTGCAGGAATGCGAGGTCGGTGTAGTTGCGCCCGTTGAGCGGCAGGTCGGCGACCGCCTGCTCGCTCACGAGGTAGCTGAGCTGCCCGCCCCGCGTCTGCACGGAGTTCACGTCGCCGGACACCGTGACCTCGTCGGTCGCCCCGAGCTCGAGCGTCAGCGTGAGCACCGCCGGCTCGCCCAGCACCACCTTGATTCCGCTCTGCGCGAGTGGGCGGAAGCCGGAGAGCGCGGCCCGCACTTCGTACGCGCCGACCGGCACCGCGGGCAGGACGAACTCGCCTCCGGACCCGCTCTCGGCCTCGCGGCTCAAGCCGGTCTCGAGATGGAGCGCGGTGACGCGCACGCCGGGCAGCGCGGAGCCCGAGGCGTTGCGGGCGCGACCGGTGATCGAGGAGGTGGTGGGTTGTGCCCACGCGGAAGCCGCCAGCAACGAGAGCACGGCCGCGAGGCTGGCCCGGCCTGCGGGCCGGGGAGAGCGCGCTGTCATGGGGTCAGGCCGCCTTCCGGACGTCGTAGACGTAGAGCATGTCCTGCTCGCGCAGGTAGAGCCGCCCGCCCACGATCACGGGATGGGACCAGCTCGGCTTCACGACGTCCGGGAGCGTGAAGGAGCCCTTCTCGCGGTAGCCTTCCGGGGTCGCCTGGATCAGCACCACGACGCCGTTCTGGTAGCGGAAATACAGGTGGCCGTCGGCGTAGGCCACGGCGGCCGAGCCGCTGCCGGCGTTGCGAATGTCGCCGCCCCAGGCCAGCTTCCCCGTCGTGAACTCGATGCAGGTCGGGAAACCCTTGCTCTGCCCGTTGCCCCCGTAGACGTGGTTGCCGACGAGCACCATGCCGCCGTGGTGGTTCGCGAAGGTCTTCGCACCGAGGAAGTAGAGCTCCCTGGCCTTCAGGCCGTCGCCGGCTTTCTGCAGCTCAATGAGGGCCGTGCCCGTTTGATAGCTCGTGGACGCGAACGCCCAGTTCGCGCGCACGATCGGAGTGGAGATGTTGGCGACGTTGTTGGCGACGCGGTTGTAGCCCCACAGGAACTGCCCGTCGCTCGCGCGGACGCCGACGAGGCCGCGGCCGAGGAGCTGCACGTACTGCTTCACGTCAGAGGCGTTCGAGACCACGATCGAGGAGTAGGCCGCGCCGTCGCGCCCGGC
>Ga0247727_10004334_pt1 | contig 30178 bp, 21 predicted proteins | sample WisWelCaveWW1625_FD_202498 | JGI IMG/M metagenome (GOLD analysis project Ga0247727, IMG submission 202498) | Biofilm microbial communities from Wishing Well Cave, Virginia, United States - WW16-25 | ecosystem: Environmental > Aquatic > Deep subsurface > Groundwater > Cave microbial mat | place...
CTTTCATCTCGACCCGTACGATTTTTTCAATGAGGTGACCTTTGCCCAATTGTCGGAGCCACTGGTATAGAGTCTGGGCCCCGTGAATATCGTAAATGCGTCGAGCTTGCGAAAGACTAAATTTGCCTGATTCAATTTCAGACACAACTTTCTGTTTGAAGGCCAAGCTGTAGCGATAATTCGGTCGCGTCTTTGACATAGAGAACCTCCGAAAATGGGTTCAAATTCTGTCAACCTATGCTAGGACGTGACACGATCAGCGCTACACCCTCTGCTCTATGCCCTCCGCCCTATGCGCCTTTCTCCACCGGCGCGCCGACCAGATTGCCCCACTCGGTCCAAGAGCCGTCGTAGTTGACGACGTTGGGATAGTCGAGCAGATACTTCAGCACGAACCAGGTATGGCTCGAACGTTCGCCGATGCGGCAATAGGCGATCACATTCTTATCCGGGGTGATACCCATGCCGGAGTAGAGCGCGTTCAATTCATCGGCAGTCTTGAAGGTGCCGTCGTCGTTGCATGCTTTTCCCCAGGGAATGCTTTTGGCGCCCGGAATGTGGCCGCCGCGTTGGCAGGTTTCGGGAAGTCCCGGCGGTGAAAGAATCTTGCCGGTGAATTCATCCGGCGAGCGGACATCCACCATCGCGGTGCTCGGCGACTTCATGCCGTCTTGCACTTGTTTGAGAAAGGCGCGAAACTTTTCATTGAAGCCTTTCACCTTGTAGCTCGCCGGCTTCGGCGTGGGCGCGTCTTTGCTCAGCTCGCGGCTTTCGGCAAGCCATTTCTTGCGCCCACCGTTCATGATGCGAACGTCATCGTGCTCGTACATCTTTAATTGCCACAGCGCCCAAGCGGCAAACCAGTTGTTGTTGTCGCCGTAGAGAACGATAGTGGTGTCGTTGCCGATGCCGCCCGCGCTCAAAAGTTTTTCGAGATCATCTTTGGAGATGATGTCTCGACGAATCGTGTCGCACAACTGGGTTTGCCAGTTCCAGCCGATGGCGCCGGGAACATGGCCCTCGCTGTACGCGGTTGTATCAACATCGACTTCGACGATCGCGAGCTTCGGATCGTTCTTGTGTTGATTCACCCAGTCGGTTGAAACCAACACATCAGGATGCGCATAATTTTCCATATACTGCCTCCGCGAAATTATATGTGATAGTGAAAAACTATTTGCCTGACTTGTTCGGCCGAGGAAGCGATGAAGATCTACAGAGATCCGAACTCGACAAGCAAAATAAGATGAGACAAATTTGCTGATCGTTGTTGTGTGTTTTATCTGGCATCAATTTTTATCTTGATCTCTTGAAATAAAATCTTTGCAGAAAGAGCAAAGCAGGAAGCACCGGATTACACGGATTTCGCAGATTTAATCCGTGTAATCCGAGAAATCCGTTGTTATTTCTGGCTGCGGCATGTCCGCATTGAGCAGCAATCATCGTCAAGATGTTTTTTTGCCAAAAGGATACATCAATCTCGGCAATAATCCGGTTGGAAATTTTTCCATGCTCTCAAAGCCCAATCGCTCTGGTTGCTCGGCTTCTTTCGGCATGTACGCCGTGCCGAAGATCCAATCCCACATACTAAAGACGATGCCGTAATTCTTCCCATACTCACCACGCAAAATAACGTCGTGATGCCACACATGCATGCGCGGCGAGTTGATGACGTAGCGAAGAATTCCCCAATCGATTTTGAGATTCGAATGGTTGAGATGGCCGATCAGCGTGCCGACGACAGCGATCCACAAAATGACCGTGCCATTGACGCCGAGAATCACCAGCGGCAAGAAAGTGAGAGTCTTATAAACGACGATCTCCATCCAATGGAAGCGCATGTTGCCGATCCAATCCAGCTCTTCGATGCTGTGATGGAGTTTGTGAAATTCCCACAGCCACGGCACGCGGTGCAAAAGATTGTGCACGCCCCATTCGAGAAAATCTTTCAACACGAGAAAGACGATGAATTGCACCCACAGCGGGCTGTCTGCCAAAAGTTGAATGGACTCTGGCGACGGCAGATGCCATCCGTTCAAACGAGAGATTTGTTGAACCAGCCAACTGGTGACGAACGCCAGCGCTACGCCGGCATAATGGCCGTTAAAAATCAACCAGAAAAAATCCTGGCCTATTCCTTTTCGAAAAGCTTTTTGTTCTGTGCGCCACGGCGCGAGGCGTTCGAGAATCCAGCAAAAGAGCGAGACCATCATGAGCCAGAAGAAGTAGCCGCGGGTGTCCCAGAGAATGTTCAACATGATTCAATTTTCACCAATCGCAAGTTCTGTGTTCAACTATCATGTCGTCTACCCGCGAAACACGCTAAAGAACGCAAAATGTGAATTCTTCTTTTCGTGTATTTCGCGTGTTTAGCGGGATAGGTTATCCGCGCTATTGTTCGAGATTACTGCGAATGAAAAACATCAGCAGCGGATGATACGGATTACCGGTTTGCTAAAATCAATCGACGTGAATCATAAAGCACAAAAACTCAGAACAAACTTAAAAAAGTTCAACTTGAGTTGACACACACTGATTGAAGAAGCCCACTGACAAAGCTTTTCATCGGTGAGTTTCTTCAATCCGTGGGAATTTAAGGTTGCATGAAGCGCATCGGCTTTCAGCTTGTGTGAAACGCCAGCGTCGTCCGTTGTTAAATTTACTTTCACGATTTTTCGGCAATGCAATATAAGAATTTTCTGCCTCGCAAGTATATCTCATTTTCAACCAGCGCCGCCGAGGCGTCGATGTTGTCGTCGAGCTTATTGCTGGCCAACACTTCGAATGTCGGGCCGTGTTTGATCACCAACGTCATGCCGTCTCTGCTCGTCAGATAGACACGATCTTTCGCGCTGACCGGCGATGCATAAATAGTAGCGATGCCTTCCAAGCGTTGCCGGCTGTAGTGTTCCTGCCCGGTTTTTGCATCGAAGCATGAAAGGATGCCGCTGTTGACTTTCAGAAAATAAATTTTGTCTTTGTAAAGCAGCGGTGAGGGCACATAGGGCGTGTCTTGCTCGTGTTTCCAAAGCACAGCCGGTGAGTTCGTGAGATCACCCTTTGCGCCGGCAAGGTCGATGGCCTGCAGCGAGCTGCCGCGAAAGCCGCTGGTGACGTAAACAACGCCGTCGGCGTGAACCGGCGACGGAATTGGGTTCATCGTCATGCCGCCGCATTCCCAAATCACTGTGCCGGTCGCCAAATCATAACTGCGCACGCGATTGGTGGCGCTGACGATCACTTGTGGCTTGCCTTCGTGCATAACGACAAGCGGCGTTGACCACGAGGTCGGCTCGTCGCGATTTGCTTTCCACAATTCTTTGCCGGTGCTTTTGTCGAGCGCGATGATGAAATCCTTCGCTTCATGATCCCAATTAACGACAAGCGTGTTGCCATGCAGCGCGGGTGAGCTGCCTTCGCCGAAGCCGTTGCGCGTGCTCATGTCGCCGAAATCTTTTTGCCAAAGCAGCTTGCCCTGCATGTCGTAGCAATACAGGCCGCGCGAGCCGAAGTGGGCAAAAACATGCTGGCCATCGGTAATCGCCGAATGCGAGGCCCAAGTGCCGTCATTATGCGTGCCTTCGTGCGGCGTCGCGGTCACGGCTTTGCGTTGCCACATAATCTTGCCATCGGCGCGCGAGATGGCGAACAGCACAAAATCAAGTTCGTCGCTCGGCGGGATGCCTCTGCCGCTCGATTCCTGTGAAGAGGAAACGCTCTTGCCGGTTGGGATTGCGCTGGTGATGAAAACCATGTCGCCCCAGATGATCGGTGAGGAAAGCCCCTTGCCCGGAACCTCGATTTTCCATTTTATGTTTTTCTCCTCACTCCACTGCAGCGGCGGGTTTGAGTGCAACGCCACACCATTGGCCGCCGGCCCGCGCCACTGCGGCCAGTATTTTTGAGCATCCGGCGACGAATCAAGCGCAAGCATCATCACAGAAAAATAAACGGCTGCAATCAAAGTGTTCATGTCATTTCCTCGTCGAAGAGTTAAAAATTTTTCGGATTTGTTCTCTTTTATCACCCACTCGCCCTCTCCCCCACTCTCTCATCTCCCTCTCACTTCTGCCTCCCACGTTTCCCGCTCGCCCAATCATCCCACACATTGAATGACTTCATCTGCGCGCCGAAATCTGTGGAGTTCACCAGCTTCTCAATTTCGACGCGTGTCTGCCGGTTCCAATTTACTTCCATCGTGGCGAAGCCGTAGGTCACGGCCGCAGCGATGGCCGCATTCAAGCGCAGTTGTTGCAAATCAACCTTGTCGAAAGTATCAGAACCGGCGTGATAGTTCGGGCCGTAGTTGGCAGATTCCTGATTCGCCACGAGATTGCCGACACCTTCCATCATGAAATCAAAATTATCGGTGCCGACGATGGGTGCATCGATTTGTGTAAATGGCCCCAAGCCTTCGACCGGTTTCAACACTTTGTCAGTCGCTGCCACCAGTTCCAGACGACCGCCGGTGAAAAAACCGATGATGCGACCACTGCCAATGTCATAAGACGAGGCCATCACCGTGCGATCCAATTCATCCTCGTGCGTTTTGCAATAGCCCCACGAGCCGTTCAAGCCTTGCTCTTCACCATTGAAGAGCGCGAAGCGAATCGTGCGCAGGGGTTTGAGGCCGAGACGTTTGATCTGCCGCGCCAGATCGATGACCAGCGCCACGTTGCAGCCGTTGTCGAGCGCGCCCTGGCCAAGCTCCCACGAATCAAGATGCGCGCCGATCACGACAAATTCTTCGGGCTTGAGCGTGCCCTTGATTTCTCCAACAACATTATAGCTCTCATAAGCCGGGCCGCTCGCAACGTCGATCACTGTGGTCATCGTGATAGACTTTCCGGCTCGCAAGAGTCGCAAGCAACGCAGCGCCGCATCGCGTTCCATCACGAGCAGAGGATGTTTATTGTTCGGGCCGAGAGACGCGTTGTGGCGATACAAAACATTTCGCGAGCGCGAGCCGGTGTAAACCGCGCCAACTACATTTGCCGCAAATGCGCGTTGCTCGATGAGGGTTGCATCGGAGTACTCCTTAAAAAGGCCGTGGAGATCGAGCAGCTCGTGCGTTTCAATCAACACAAACGCGCCACGCGCAGTTTCACCGAGCCGCAGAAAATCTTCTTCCTTGCCAAAGCCGCCATCAACCAGTGGCGCGGTGATTCCGCTCGCCGTTGTTCCGGTTGAAAAAGGCATACACGCAACGCGCGAAGAAAAACTCACCGCGCCGGCAATCTTTGCCGAAGCCGATTTTTCAAGCCACAGCGCCGGCATCATGAAGCTTTCTTTGCGCGCCTCAACACCAGCTTCTTTGAATTTCGCCAGCGCCCATTCGACGGATTTGAGATTTGCTTCCGTGCCAGTGGCGCGTCCGCCGATTTCATCAGTGAGTTGCTGAAGATCGCTGACCATCGGTGTGTCGCCGAGCATGGCGGCGACCAAGCGGGAGGCATCGTTTTCCTGCGCGAAGAGCTGGTAGCACGAAGCCCAGCAGAATACGATCATCAAATTGATCGTACAAAACCACACGCGTCGGTGTTTCATGGTCTCCTCGGCGATTTGTGAAATTGGCATTGATAAATTTTGTAATTAGTTCTATTGCAGATACATAGCGAAGCATTCATGCAATGCTATCTTGTGTGGCGCTCGCTGCTATTTGCTCGACGGTTTGGTCTTGTGCAAAGAGATAACTTGCGAACGAAACAAAAATAGCGCTGATGAGAAATGAGCGGCGCATGGCTTTCCTCCTCACTGGCTTTGTGGCTAATTGCCTCTATTCAATATTCGCGATAATAAGCACCCATCCAACAACAAAGTCAAGATAATTTTCTTCGCAGTTGCATGAAGTTTCCAAGTTCTGTCATATATTCGCCTTGATGGTACGACTAATAAAACGAATAAACAGAGCACACAAGAAATGACGGTTTCGGTGGTTAATTCAGAGATCAAATCGCAACTGGAGCAATTGCATGAAGAGAGTTATGGCTGGACTCTAAACTGCTGCACTGGCGATTCTTCATGCGCGGAAGACGTGCTGCAAACCGTCTATCTCAAAATCTTGGAGGGCAAGGCACGCTTCGATGGGAAGTCAACTTTCAAGACCTGGCTCTTTTCGGTGATTCGCAAAACCGCAGCGGACGAACATCGGCGGATGATGGTGCGCACACTCTGGTTCGGCGCGAGCGAAAGAAATCTCGAGCTTATGGCTGCGCCGGACGACCTCGATGAAATCATCGAGAAGGAAGACATGCAAGCGCGTTTTCAGCGTGCGCTGGAAGAATTGCCGCGACGCCAACGCGAGGTGCTGCAATTGGTTTTCTATCATGATTCGAGTCTCGCGGACGCCGCCGTTATCATGGGGATCTCAATAGGGTCGGCTCGCACTCATTACGAGCGCGGCAAAAAACAACTTCGCCTTTTGTTGAAAGATTTCCAATGAATCAAGATCGAGAAGAAAAGAAGATCAAAGAACTCTTTGATGAGTTGAAGCGGCAGGATCAACCCCGCACGCCTCCGTTTGCAAGGATGTGGGCCGCGGCCGTCGCGCGAAGCGAAAGCGTTCCGCATCGCAAGGTGCGCTTGCGCTTTGCTGTTGCCCTCGCGACGTTGACTCTAATTGTTGTCGCTCTGGTTAATTTCCTAAAACAACCTGCTACGCCATCAGCGCCAACAAAGAACGCAGAATTGACCGCATCCATTTCTCACTGGCGGTCGCCGACGGATTTTCTGCTTGTCCCTGTTGATCGACAGTTGTTGAAAACCGTCCCTCGGCTGGGCGATCCCTTGCACGACATTCAAGCCATCACCTCATACAAAACTGATCGGAGAATTTTATGAAAGCAAAGTTTTATGCAATTGCCGTTCTGCTGATGCTCGGCGCAGCAACGCTTCGCGCGCAGCAGCCGCAAAACGATCCAATGGGTGAGTATCTGTTTCCGCCGGAGCTGGTGATGCAACACCAGCAAGCAATCGGGCTGAATGAGGAACAGAAAAATTTCATCAAGGCGGAAATCCTCAAGGCGCAGACGCGATTTACCGATTTGCAGTGGCAGCTTCAGGAAGAGATGGAAAAGATGATTGCTTTGATCAAAGAAAGCCGCGTCGATGAGCAACAAGTGTTGGCGCAACTGGAGAAGATACTCACTATCGAACGCGAGATTAAGCGCACGCATCTCGGCCTGGTCATCCGAATCAAAAACAAATTGAGCGTCGAGCAGCAAGCATGGCTGGCTGAGATCAAAAACAAACCACGAGAAAAGTGAGAACTCGCGATTCGGAAGACAGAAAGATGGATGACAGAAAATGTTTGAGGTCTGTTCCATGCCGTCATCGTCAATTTCTCTAGCATGATGCCAAACGTCATTTTTCTGTCTCGGCTTTTGTTCAAGCCAACTTAACATTGCTAAAATAAATCTTCTCTGTTTATTAACTCTAATCTGTGGCTGGCTGAACACACTGTGGCGTGGATTCACATTATAAGGGCCGACAATCGCCAAGCTGGTCTGCGCTCATGGCTTGTCAAATCAACCAATTAACAAATGCGACAAGTTTATCGATGACGATGGCACGCGGCTTGAAGAACATGGTCGCGTCTGATTCTGGCGTTGTAATCTTTCACAAGCAAATTCACCAATGGAGTTTTCATTTCTTAAGGAGGTTTTTATGCGAAGTTCTTCGATGCAGTTTGTGCGGGCGTTCATGCTCTCGGCTTTGATCGCCGGATTGTCCGCTTGCGACAAAAATCCGAGCGAGCCGAAAAACGAAAATCCGGATTCGCCAAAGGCACAGGCCGGGGCAAGCGGCGTGGCGGTTTATCAAGCGGCAAATACCGTTAATCAGATGCAAAGCCTGATCGGATTTTCAGAAGGAAGCGATCAACTCGAAGTTCCGGCAGTCGGGAGTTTAGCGAAAGCCAATCAGTTGATGCAGGGGAAGCTCTCGCCGGTGCGTGAGCACATCGCTCGTTTGCGCCAGCGCGGCGAGCTGGGCAAAGTCGCGGGCGATTCGATCATTTTCGAGAGAACCTACACAGACCTCTTCGGCATCAAGCATCACGAGTGGGTGGTTTACAACGACGCCACCGGCAAAGCCGCGGTCTATCTCGTGGCCACGCATCCAACCGGCTTTCTCGGCGTGCTGCGCGATTCGACTCTAATCAATCTCAACACCAACTTCACCATTCCCGACAGCTCGGACGATGTTATCGAGCGGCTTCACAATCATAAAGATTTCAAAGCCGGACATTTCCTGCGGCTCGAAGAGGGCACGCTCACGCCCGATCCGTATTCACCGGGAGCGGAACCGACCGGCGGCATTTTGGAAGGCAGAAGAGTTTTTGCCGCCGGGCAGGACAGCTCCGAAGTCACCACACGGCTTGAGATTCACCAAGCTCTCGGCATCGCCTGGGAGAAGCGGGTGCGTCTCGGCTCCGGCAGAACCTACGAAGAAAATGTGACCATCAGTCCTAACGGCACGGGAACGTATCTTACCAAATTTCCGGGCGGGCGAATCGAAGCCGGCACGTTCGACGTAAACGGCGACGACCACAACGTCAGCTTCACCAAGACAACCACATTTCCGGGCAATGCGAATCCCCGCAGCATCTACGAATCAGCCGAGTTCACCATCAATCCGGCGGATTCATCGTGGACCGGAAATTTTGTTCGCGAAGTGCGCTTTGCTAACGGCCAAGTGACGAGCACCGAGACTGAGATCGTCCGCACGGTTGTGAATGGCTTTGATCGCGTGACCATCACGCAAGATAATTCCAACGGCACCGGCGGCACGGTGACGCTGCAAGAGAAATCTACCGGTTACACCATCGAAGGCTCGTGGGTTGATGAAGAAGGCCATTACATTCTCGTCGATGGCACGTTCCTACATGACGGCAGCGGAGATTTGCATTTGAAAGTTTATGCTTCGCGCCAGGCTTACGAGACCGGCGCAGCGCCGATCTTCGAAGCGACGCTGCACTTCAATCCCGATGGCAGCGGCAACGGCAACATCACCAGCGGACCGGAGACGGGAAGCTTTAGCTTTGATGCGAATGGGGAAGTTGGTGGTTGAGAGTTAGATGAAGTCCGGCTTGCACAGCGAGATTTTGCAAACCTCGAAATATCGCCGCGTGCAAGTCGGGCTTCACTTTTTCGTGAGACCATCGCGACATAAATGTCGCGCCACGTCCGAAAATCCTCTTGCGCACTGATGATATTTTGCTATTTTAATGTCCACTTTGGTGAAGTCTGACTTTGGCTGCGAGATTATTAGAAATTCTGGAATACCTCTTTGCCCAAGTCGGACTTCGCACGTTCTGAATGGAGAACTCGTTCTTGCAATTGATACGAACCAAAAGCAGTTTACGTAAAATACTTCTGTCGCTCTGCTTCGTGCTCTCGGCAATTGCCAACGCCCAAGAACAGAGCGGCTCTCTGACCGTCGAAGACATCGAGTTCATCGGCTTGCGCCGTACCCGCCCTGCTATTATTACTCGCCACCTCACATTTGAAAAAGGCTCGGCGATCTCGCCTGAGATTATCGAAGAAAATTATCAGCGTCTGCTTGCTACCAACTTTTTTAAGGAAGTTATTTTCAGCACGCGGCCCGGCAGCGCGCGCGGCAAGCTGATCGTCGTCATCGAAGTTCGCGAGCGCGTGTGGCCGGTGTTGGAATTTGCCGGCGGCTTCACGGAGCTTGACGGCTGGTATCTTTCGCCGCTGGGAATTCGCGCTTACAATATTTTCTGCAGCGGCCAGTCGCTCGGGCTGCGCATGATCATCGGCGACCGCGTCGGCGGGCTGAATTTGAATTGGCATCATCCCGATCTCTTTGCCTCGGGAATAGATTTCCGGCTCGACATCGACGGCTTGGGACGCGACATCATCCACTATTTCGATGGCCGCGAAGTTTTGCATCATCATGAGACCGGTGTGTTACGTTTGAGCTTCAGCGGTCACCGCGGACTTGGTCGCTATCTCACCGCGGGCTACAGCGCCGGAAGCGTTAAGCCGGACAGCTCCGCGAAATTCACCGCCAACGATAGCGCGTTTACAACTTTTCCATCGATCATTCAGAAAGATTTGGGGCGGAAAAAAGTCAACTCGTTCTGGCTTTCTCTGCAAGCTGATACGCGCGACAATACGATTTTCCCTCGCAAGGGTTTTTGGGGCGCGATCTCCGTCGAGGCGGCTGACCGTGAGTTTGGCAGCGAGATGCAATTCACGCGCTGGATTTTTGACGCACGGTTTTTTGGAAGCAGAAACCGAAGAGCCGTCGCCGCGCTTCATTTGAAGGCGGCAAAAATTTCTGATTCTGCTCCATACTATGAACGCTTCTATCTCGGCGGGGCAAATTCTTTGCGCGGCTTTCCCGAGCGCAGTTTGACGCCAGTCGGTTGGGGCACTGAGTTGCTGCTTGGCTCCTTCGAATTGCGCATTCCGCTCTCCCGCCGCGCCTCGTTTCCGCCGCCGCTCAGCGCCGCGTTATTTATTGAAAGCGGCGCCATCGGCACGCCGGAGCAACGCATCAATCGCGATAGCTTTCAATACGCCGCAGGGTTCGGCGTGCGCCTCAAATTGCCGCTCGTCGGCGTGCTGCGAATGGACTTCGCTTATCCCCTCGACAAAGAAGATTTCAAATTTCACGTTTCGCTGGGGCAGACCTTTTGATGAACGCGCGCGCAAAAACTATTGCAATTTTATTTTTACTGATGACGCGCAGCGCCGTCTTCGCCCAAAAGCCCCAAGTGCAGTCGGTCTCGCCGATAAAAATCGGCGACCGCATCGGCATCACGTGCAACCTGAACGACTTGTTCGCGCCGAAAATCGTCGGCACGATCAAAAGCGGCTTGCCGGCGCTTCTCAATTTTGACATGCGCCTGCATGAAGAAGCCGGCAAGGAAATCTGGCGTGGAGAACAATCGTGGAAAATCTTGTACGATCTCTGGACGGAGAAATATCGCCTGCGCACAAATGCCGAAGAAAAATTCTTCGACAGCTTTTCGGGCCTTGAAGAATTTTGTCGGCGCTTTCAATCCGGGTCGCTGCTCTCTCAAACATATTTTCAGCGCGACAAAAAATACCGTGTGCGCGTGCAAGTCATCGTCATTCCCATCAACTCGCGGCAAAAAGAACAACTGCGCGACATTTTGGAAGCCTCGGAGAGCGGACAAGAAAGCAACCCCACTGAATCGCGGCGCAATTCTTTCAGCGTCAATATCAGCCAGCTCATCTCATTTTTCATGAGCAGCAAGAGCCTGCCGGAAGGCGCATCCGAGTGGAGCGAGTCGGCGGCGTTTCGGATCACGGAGATTTCGCCGTGAAGCGCCTGCGAACCAAATTCATTCTCGCCTTTTTGATTCTCACCGTCTTGCCCGCTGCGCCGGTTATTTTTCTCGCGATGGATCTCTTCGAAAAAAGTTTGGGCATCGGCATGCGGCGAGACATGGAGAGCGGCCTCGAAGCCGCGGCTGAATTGATTCGCGAGCAAACCGCCGCCGAGCGCCGGCAGCTTGCGAATGATCTTCTTCTTCTCTCTCAAGAAAAATCCATGCGCGGAAAATGGTCGAGCGTCACAGCTCTCAGAAAGCTCGCCGAAAGTGATTCTCTCAGCGCCGCATACAGCCAATTCGCAATCCTCGATTCTCTATCCTCGATTCTCTGGTCGCTTCACAAGAAATCAAATGCAATGAGCTACTCCCTTATAGCCGCAGATTCAATCTACGACTGGGGCAGTGACAGCGCCGCCGTTCGGCTCGCGGTGCGTTTGGCTGATGCAGAAGCGCCCGCGGTTTATCTAGCCGGAGAGCGAATGCTGCCAGCGGATTTTCGATCTCGCGCCGGAAACGTCATCAACGCGCTGCAAATGTTCAAATTTCTTTCTCTGGAAAATGCACGATTGCAGCGCGGATTAATTCTCGCCTTTCTTTCGATCTACGTGCCGATGATTCTGCTCAGCGCCGGAGTTGGCTTGTGGCTGTCGCGGCGTATCACTGCGCCGTTGAGCACATTGGTTGAAGCGACGGAGCAAGTCGCAAGTGGCAAGTGGCAACATAGAATCAATATCAAGCAAAGAGATGAAATTGGAGAGTTGGCAGCGGCGTTCAATCACATGGTGGAAAATTTAGATTCGCAGCAGCAGCAAGTCATCGCGCTGGAAAAAATGGCGGCATGGCGAGAGATTGCGCGCGTGCTGGCGCACGAGATCAAAAACCCGCTGACGCCGATTCAGCTTATGGCGCAACAGATGCGCGATGAATATCGCGGCGATGATGAAAAATACCGGCAAACCCTCGAAGAGTCCAATCGCATTATAAATGAAGAAGTCCAAAACCTGCGGCAACTTGTGCGCGAGTTTTCGGATTTCGCGCGCATGCCGGAGCTGCATCTGCAAGCTGGTCAAATTAACGACCTCCTTCAAGAAGTATCGCGCCTCTATGTCCATGCGCCGTTGACGCTGTCGTGCAACGACAATCTTCCGCAGGTTAATTTTGATTGGGACTATCTGCGCCGCGCGTTGGTCAATCTCCTCGACAATGCCGTAGACACTGTGCGCGATGGCGGAGCGATTCAACTTTCGAGTCACGCATTGGATGATAGCAGCATCGAGATCGTCGTTGCCGACACCGGCAAAGGCATTGCACCTGAAAATTTAAATCGTATCTTTGAGCCGTACTTCTCGACGAAGAAAAGCGGCATGGGCCTGGGATTGCCGATCGTCAAGCGCATCGTTGAACAACATGGAGGCAGTATGTCAGTGGAAAGCGCGTTCGGGCGAGGGGCGAGGTTTGTGATGAGGTTGAGCGCTATAAGCAAAGTGATTGCTTGAATTCTGTGTTTCGAAATTTGCAGAAAACGTTCCGCAACGACTTGGTCGTTGCATTCAAAATACCCGACTTCACGATGTTAGTATTATTCAAAAAAACCTCGGCCAAGCCGAGGGTGGAACATCTTCGAGCATGTACTACATTCGGAAAAGACAATGACCAACCCCTCCATCCTCTGGCGCAGACTTGACCAACCGGGTCACGAGTCGGCGCGAGTTTATTTGAAAAATTCTTGCTGGCATCTTGCCGGCACTGCGGTGTTTGCGCAAAATCAACAGCCCTGCCGGTTGGATTATCTGATCGCGTGCGATGCGCAATGGCGTACGTCATCCGCAAAAGTTTCGGGCTGGGTTGGAGATCAAACCATCGAGATCGATCTCGCGGTCGATGCTGATCACCGCTGGCGGCTCAATGGAACCGAGCGACAAGAAGTCGCTGGCTGCATCGATCTTGATCTCAACTTCAGCCCATCCACCAACCTGCTGCCGATTCGCCGGTTGAATTTGCAGATCGGCCAAGAGGCGGCGGTGAAAGCAGCGTGGCTGCGCTTTCCGAGTTTCAATCTTGAGCCGCTCGAACAACTCTATCGCCGCGTCGATGAAACGACCTATCGCTACGAAAGCGCCGGTGGCAGATTTGTCACTGATCTACAAGTGAACGACGCTGGGTTGGTGACACTTTATCCAAAATTCTGGCAAGCCGAAGTCGGAACATAAAAATCAAAACTGAAAAGAATTCACGCAAAGGCGCTAAGCCGCAAAGGAATAGCAAAGAAAACCATAAGCTGGACGAGCTTGAACCAAACAGGAAAAGCTATCCACCGAATTTCGCCAAGTCGCCGACCCCCGTTCCGCTTCCTTATCTCTTCATTGAGGCGGGGCGGGGAATTCACCGAATCAAAAATCCTTTTTCGGTGAATCTCGGTGCTTTCGATGATTCTCGGTGAGAATTTTTTTGTTTTTTCTTTGCGTATTCTTTGCGGCTTAGCGTCTCTGCGTGCGCTTTTGATTTTTTCCGGTTTGACAAATGAAGAAAACCCGCATCCTCGTCGTCGATGACGAGAAAAATATTCGCCGCTCAGTGGAGATGATTTTGAGCGCCGCCGGTTATGAAGTGCTGGAGGCGGCATCGGGTCACGAGGCGGAGCAATGCCTCGACCGCCAGAGCATCGATCTCATCCTGCTCGACATCGTCATGCCGAACATGGACGGCTTGGAATTTTTGCAACGCTTGCGCAAACGTGCAGTGCGCCCGACCGTTGTGGTGATTTCGGGAAATGCCACTCTCTCGAACGCGGTCGCAGCGACGCGCGAGGGCGCTTATGATTTTGTCGAAAAGCCGATTGCCAAAGAGAAGCTGTTGATCGCGGTGAAAAACGCGCTGCAACAACAACGGCTTTCAACTGCTTACGAGCGTTTGCAGCGCGAAATCTCCGGCCGCTTTGATATGATCGGCGAGAGCGCGGCTTTGCAAAAAGTGAAGGAACACATTCTTCGCGTCGCGCCAACTTCGACGCGCGTGCTCATTCTTGGAGAAAGCGGATCAGGCAAGGAATTGGTGGCGCGCGCTATTCACAATGCGAGTGATCGGCGAGAGCAGGCATTCATCAAAGTAAATTGCGCGGCGATTCCCGAGGAGTTGATTGAAAGCGAACTCTTCGGTCACGAGAAAGGCAGCTTTACCGGCGCAACGCACGCGCATGATGGAAAATTTTTGCAAGCCGACGGCGGCACGCTGTTTCTCGACGAGATCGGCGACATGAGCCAGCGGGCGCAGGCAAAAGTTTTACGCATTTTGCAAGATGGGGAATTTGAGCGCGTGGGTGGGCGCGAAACATTGCGCGTAAACGTGCGGCTGATTACGGCCACGAACAAACATCTCGAAGTGCTGGTGGCTGCCGGGAAATTTCGCGAAGACTTGTGGTTTCGTCTGAACGTCGTGCCCATCCTCGTGCCGGCGCTGCGCGAGCGGCGAGAAGACATTCCGTTGCTGGTCAATTATTTCGTCGAGCAGTATTGCCGCGAGAACGGCTTTCGTCCCAAAACCATTGCGCCGGTGGCGATGCAAAAACTTGTCGAGCACGAGTGGCCTGGAAACATTCGCGAGCTACGCAACTTCATCGAGCGCATGGTGATCATGACCTCCGGCGAAGTCATCGAGGCCGCCGACCTGCCTCTCAAAATGCAAACCACGCCTTCTTTCAACACCTCGTTTTCCTCCGGCCTGACGCTGCATGAGCTGCGCGAACAAATTGAGAAAGAGTACATCATCGCTTGTCTGAAGAGCACTGGCGGCAATATTTCCCACGCCGCGCGCATTCTGGGCATCGAGCGCAGTAATCTTCACAAAAAAATGCGCGCGCTGAAGATTACTTCTCCCGGTTCCTGATTAGTGTCCATCCGAAAATGTTCCGACCTCGGCTTGGCCGAAGTTTCAAAAATCTTGTGCTGGGAGAATATGTTCGCTTTGTAAGAAAGGATTTCGCAGCGTGGCGTAGGATTTGTTAGACCGTGATTTCGCGAAAGCAAACTGTGCGCGATGGTGCGGGCAATTTTCAAACGAGGAAACCACTCGACCGAGGTGCTGAAATTTTGTTTGCTGTCGATGCCTATTTCAACACCAAAAGCTTTTTGGTTAATTCAATACGATAGCGAAAAGCTTGCAGTCTGTAGAAATAAACTCCACTCGGAACGATGCGTCCTTTGTCATCCGAGCCATCCCAAAACGCACTGTAGTCGCCAGCCTCTTTTATCGCATGTTCCAAAACCACCACTTCCCTGCCAAGCACATCATAAATCGTCAGCTTCACTTCGCCGGCGTGAGGGATCGTATAATCAATCCGCGTCCCGCCGTTGAACGGGTTCGGATAGTTGCGCGAGAGAGAAAAATAGCTCGGCAACTCAGGCGGCGGTGGCTGGTAACCTGCCCCGTAAGCTAAATTGCCTTGGTAAGGATACCATAGGCGCAACTGCTTGGTAAGAAACTTTAGATGTGTAATGCTCGATAGACGATCAGCGCCATGACCGGCGACAAACGCAAAAACGACTTCCTGTGTATCGCCAGGAGCAAATGTAAAAGGTCCGCTGGAAATCAAAATTCTCCGGTCACTTTCCGCAAAAGAATAGTTGACTCCCAAACCATCAATAAAGCCGCGGCGCGTCACCGGATCGCCGGAAAGTGGAAAATGATTCGGCGTAAGATCGAGAGGGAATGGATAATAGAGACCATCCTGGTCGACGGGCATATATCCCTTGAGCCAATGATAAAGTCTGCGTGTCATTGAATATCCAAATGGAGGATCGATTGGTGATCCTACACTCCTATAACCAAATGAAGTCATGGATAGGTTTCGCGCATCGTCGATTTTCTTGAAGTCAAAAAAAGCAGAGTCTCCTGGCGATGTTATTCGCGGACCTTGGAGCAGCACATAACCGACCGCTGGCGGCGGCAAATTGAATTTTTGAAACTCGCCGTCAGTGGCATGGGCCGTATAAGCGTATCCCAAGCCAAGCAAAGTGTCGCAACCAACGAGATCATCGCCGGCGTTGCCAATATCGGGATCCGAGAATTGCCCAACATACATGCTATCGATCCAAAAAGCGCCTTTCGTGCCGATTGTATCAATCGTAACGCCGCCTTTGTTGATGATTTTTGCTCTTCGAAAGAAGGCGTTACCCAAGGCACCATCACTGATGTAACCCCAGACCGTCAGTTGCACCTCCAAGCCCAAAGGTTCTGAGCCTGCAAAGCCGAGCGTCGAATTGGGATCGAGGTCATTATAGATTGCCCAAATGACTTGATCGGCAGGCGCGTCCGGCGTGATCTGGGAAACACCTGGCTCATCGTAGCTGCCTGCAATCAGATCATCCGTGGTGAAATTTGTTTCAAATGGCGGCGGTGGATCATAGACGCCATTTCCATTACGGTCGATGTACGGTGCGCCCAAGTCCACCGGCCATTCCGCCCAATCCTTTTCATACTGTCCCTTCACAGCTTGTATCTCCGTGGAGGTAATAGCGTCGAGCTTGACCTCATAGGTTTCTGCCGCATCGCGACGCATTTCGTCTTCCGTCATCGTGAAATAGTCTCGCCGGATACGATAAATTCGCGCACGCGGATCAGCCGGGTCAACGTTTTGTGCGTTCGCGCCGAAGCCATGGATCCATCCTTCACGGCACCCGGTGGAGTAGGTTGTCCCACCGACGCGAATCAGTTGCGCGAATGGCGCAGGTTGAGTTTTTGCTGAGTCAAGATAAGCCTTGCCGCCCCACAAAATGCCGTCTTGATAAATCACATTGGCGGTGCCGCGTGGAAAGTAAGCGCGGTCATCGCCTTTGGGAGAATGATTGGAAAGTCCATCGGCGCGCATCCATGAAGTGAGGTTGTTGATGTTTAGCAAGGCGTAGCGCGGTGTGCCAATAACAGTGGAATGATTTGGAAGTGGAGCCTTGCCGTTATTGTGCAACGTCTGCGATGGACTTCGGGCAGCCAAAATAAAAATTCCGGCGATGAAAAGAAGAAACGAGATGCGACGATCTATTGGCATGTGATCACCTCATCTTCAAGAAACGTATTCTGAAAAATATTCTAAACGTCATTACTTCCTCGGTGGCACTTACTTTGTCTCCGTCCCCCTCGACCGCAGCTTGATTCATTCCGTTGTCGCTTACGCCGCCAGTACCGCGCTTCGAAAGAGGCCGACCTCGGTGACTGCAAAAAATATGACCTTAATAGCGTCCTCAAAAAAGGATGGCCTTCTTCGTCTGCTGCTGAAAGCACTGATCAGATAAAGAAGGCCATGAGATCCCACCCTTTTTGTTTTTTCCTCCACCCGCGCCTGGAATGGCCATACGCCAAGTTCAAAGAGAATCGGCAAATTTCAAGCCGCAAGCACCGTCGCCTTGAACAACTTGAAAATGCGTTTGTTTTTTGACAGTTGAGGCGAGGCCATTGCCAGGCTTTACAGCTTATCCGTGCAAGTTGTTGCCGCTTCTTGAGGCAAAGAATTGCACCGCCTGAATCAGTGAACAGTATTCAGTGAACAGTTTCCAGTAAACAGTAAACAGTGAACAGAACCACTGTCTACTGAACACTGATCACTGTTTACTGTTTACCGGTCACTGTTTTTTCGCAGAATGGCCGCAAGCGCATCTTCAGCTTTTCTATATTTAAATTTATATCCGGCTTTCTCGGCAACGGCTGGAATCACTCGCTGACCATCCAACACCAAAGTCGACATTTCACCCAGCGCCAGCTTCAAAACGAAACTCGGCACCGGCGTCCAGCTTGGTCTGCCCATCACCTTGCCGAGCGTCTTGCAAAAATCTTTCATGGTCACCGGCTCAGGCGCGGTGGCGTTGATCGCGCCTTTTACATTTTTATTTTCCAGTGCCAACAGAATCAAGCCGATCATGTCGTCGCGATGAATCCAGGAAAACCATTGCTTGCCGCTGCCGAGCGTTCCGCCCGCAAACAAGCGAAACGGCGTCAGGAATTTTTCGAGCACGCCGCCGCGTTCGAGCACCAAGCCGTTGCGCAAGATGACAAGCCGCACGCCATGGGCTTCGACTTTCTTCGCCGCGTCTTCCCACTGTTTGGTTGTCTGCGCAAGGAAATCATTTCCGGCTGGATCATTTTCAGTGATGATCTCATCGCCGTGCGGCCCGTAGTAGCCAATTGCCGAGGCATTTATCATCACCGAGGGTTTGCGCTTCGCTTTGGCAATCGCCTCCGCCAGCGCCTTCGTCGCGTTTAATCGGCTGCCGATGATCTGTTGTTTGCGCGCCGATGTCCACCGTTTCTCTCCTATGCTTTCGCCAGCAAGATTGATCACCGCTTCGGCGCCGTCGACGGATGACATCCATGCCCTGCCGAAATCAGCATTCCACTCCACGGTCTCGACATGATCACCAAGTAGCGGTCCCGCCATCTCCACATCGCGCGTCAGCACGATGACCGCATGTCCGGCTTTGACCAATTCGGCGCAGAGCGCCCTGCCGATGAATCCCGTGCCTCCGGTCACGATTACTCGCATATCATTCTCCTCTCTCAGAATCGACTTACCGAGCTTCACAATAGTTTCTTTAATGATTTCACCTGCTTAATTCATAAACCCAAAACCGCCAAGATGCCAAGCGCGCGCTCCGCCCCGTATCCATAAAAACAAAAGGAAGCGGAGCCGGGAAGAATGCGCCAAGAGCTTCAGAAAGTATAAAGTTGTGCAAATCTGATTGGGCGGTTAATTCAGAGAACTCATGAACAAAGTCTCCCGAACACCGTGATAACAAAGTTTTTTTTCTTTGCGAACTTCGCGATTTTCTTTATGAATTATTCAGATTCATTACTCCCTGAAAATTTTTGCAACGGAATACTTCGATTAAAAAAATCAGTGTAATCTGCGTAATCTGTTGCTATGTGATTGCGGCTTCTCAGGGTTGTTGGGCAATTCGAAACATTCTTTCGGCTGCTGAAGAGCTTCTTGTGAATAATATGAATATTCCTTCGCAGATTGTCAAGACCGGCATTGTATTGTTTCGACAAGCTCAACAACCTTGATGGAAATGTTACGAAAACAAAATTGGCTAATCCTTCGGCAACCATATAAATATTGGGTAAATACTATTTAGTAATCGATGAAGGGTAATCACAACTTCGTCAAGGAGTTGATGCGGAGATCGTTCAAGAATGCAATTGTCAAGCTATGTAATTCTTCAGGTAGTTTTTCATCGAAATGTAAGCAGGAGGAAAAATCTGCTTTGTAAATGGCTGAACGCTCAACACTCGTCCTAAAGACCAAACTATTTTCAGCCTTTTCTTTCAAGATGATCATGGCATGATCTTTCTTTACCGGCTGCGCTTATTGCTTTTAGAAAAGACACAACGAAATCAGCACAGCCAAACACCACGGAGGGAACTCAAACATGATTCCTAAAAGTAAAAAATGGTCTGAGCATGGCGCGCATCGCATTCCGCATCTCTTCAAACGAGCAACGCTTTTCTGTGATCCGATCGTTCTGCTGGCGAGCGTGCTCTTGGTCTGGACTGCTAATCGTGAAAACGATCTTGGAGGCTACCGAGTCTATGTCGGCGAACGTTCCGGGCGATATGATCAGGTGCACAGCGCCGGTCTGCAGACTTTTTTATCTCTGGATAAGCTGAGCCCGGGTAAGACGTACTATTTTGCCGTCACCGCTTACGACCTCAGCGGCAACGAAAGCGGATACTCGGAAGAAGTCGGCTTCACGATGCCGGGGGAAATCGAGCTGCCATCGCGGCCGGGTGACACTTCGGAAGAATCCCTCGCGCTCAATTACAACTATCCCAATCCTTTTAATGCAGAAATCGAGACGACGGCATTGCGCTACTATCTGAGCGAAGGCGGTGAAGTCACCATCCGAATCTTCGACATCAAAGGCGATCTGGTGAAGCAAACGGTTTTTCGAAAATATAAAGGCGCCGGAGAACATACCGAAGATTTTTGGGATGGCGCCAACAGCCATCAAGAGAAAGTTGCGGCTGGATTGTACTACTGCGAAATTTCCACGAACGAACAAAGCAAGATTTTTCGAATCGCCGTCGTGCGGCGATAATGGAGTGAACCATCGAAAGACGGGAATAACCTCATGAACATGCGCGCTCTCTGTCTTCTTCTTTTTCAATTTCTCATCCTGCCGATAACGGCATTCGCGTTAACCGATCCAACCTCCAGCGGACAAGCCGGCGCGTTTCTTCGATTGGGAGTCAGCGCGCGCGCCGGCAGCCTCGGCGACGCTTATGTCGCCGTTGCCGGCGGGCCATCGGCGATGTATTGGAATCCCGCGGGCATCGGCCGCCAACGATTCTGGCAATTCGAAGCCTCGCAGAGACGTTTTGCCATGGACCGCATCTTCAGTTTTGCCGGGCTAACTTTCCCGATCAGCAGTCGCGTCTCGCTGGGTTTGGGCTGGCTGGGCTTCAACACCGATGGTATCGAAGCGCGCAGTGGCAACAGTCGCGAGCCCGATGGCTACTTTTCCGACAGCGAGAATGCGTTTCTGTTTTCCGCGTCATACCGGCTTCTCGACTGGCTCGCCGTCGGCGCAACGACCAAGGCAGTAAAGCATAACCTGTTCAATGAATCTGCCACGGGCTACAGCGCTGGCGCCGGGGTGAATTTGTATTTGCACGAACGCCTGACGCTCGCCGCCAGCTTTCAAGATTTTTATTCAACCTTCAAGTGGAAAGACGGGCGCTGGGAGCCTTTTCCGCCGACCAAGATGTTTGGCGTGTCATGGCTGCTCGGCGCGCATTCACTGATGACGATCGATTACCATGAAACAGAAAACGAACCCAAGCGGGTTTGCGCCGGTGTTGAGCTGACGAACATCACGTCGATGCCTTTGCGAGTAGGCTACGGCAGAAATTCTTTTGCCGCCGGCGCCGGCTTGGAAACCTCGCTCGGCAGCCATCTTCTCAGATTCGATTACAACTTCTCTTCGAACGACGGCATCAACGGCCATGCCCATGCATTCTCGATTGCGATGGATTTCAATAGAGGAGAGAAGAGCAATTCCTTCGATGGTGATTTCGCTGCGGCGAATAAGATCAAAACCCAGAGCACAAGCAGCACGAATAAGGAATGGAAAACCGGCGCGCAAAGTATTAACAAAACGATTCGGATAAACACCGCCCAGCTAAACGTGCGCTCCGGGCCCGGCATGGATTACAAAGTGATCGACAAGATCGATCAAGGCAGCACGATGCAAGCCACTCGGCGGTGGGAGGATTGGTATGAAATCAAGCTTGGCAAGAAAAAAAGTGGGTGGGTGAGCAAGGAATTTGTAGAGGAGATATAAATAGTTGGATGCTGAATGCTCGTTGCTGGTCGCTAAGAACGTAATCCGTAATGCGCAATCTACTCATGAGTTTTACGCATTAGGTATTCCGCAATACCGAATATTCAGCACGAGCATCCAGCATCGCCGACTTCCCGTGCGCAGCATTGCCGCAAGATTGCGAATTAGCAGCCACGCAATGATACCTCAGGGTTTTACACCACATTCGGGACGTTGACCGGGAACGCCTCGCCGCCGCATCCGAATAGACCGGGAGCTATTTTGCTTGGCACTCATTTCAGCAGGACCATACGCCTGCTCTGTGTATGATCACCTGCCTGCAGCCGGTAGATATAGATGCCCGCAGAAACGTACTCACTCTTATCATTCCTGCCATCCCATTGCGCTACATATTGGCCAGGAAATCTCTTCTCGTCCACCAGCGTCCGCACCAATTCACCAAGAATGTTGTAGATTCGCAGTTGCACTCGCGTGCCTTCGGCCAATCGTTCCGGAACGTCAAAGCGAATGGTTGTCGAGGGATTGAAAGGATTCGGATAGTTCTGGGCCAAATGAAATTCCACGGGAATAGTTTGCAAAGCCAGCAAATAATCCACCACCTGCGTCTCATCCAAAAGCAAAAGATTTGCGCTGGCGCCGGTGCTTCCTGCAAAAATGATTTTCATGGTGTTTTCACCATCCTGCAGATATGGCAGCAGATCGATCGTGAGCGCCCCCTCCACAGGCATTGCAAAGGCATTCACCTCCCGGCGGGCGCGATTCGCATCAGAAAATAATTTGAATCCGTTGCCATTCAAATCAACGTGGATTTCCGACAGCCCATGGTTGATCACCTGAAAATATCGATCCATCATTGGGAAGGTAAACTCGAACTTTCGAATGTCCCGGTCGGTGGTAAGATAGAGAAACACCGGATCGCAAATCGAGGAATTGCCGCATACATCGGTAATCTCAATATTGAAACTAATGCTTTTGGTGGGATCGATAGCATCGATACGAAAATCAACGCGATTGTCGCCCGGCTGAAACGCATCGACAGTGAGTCTGCCGTTGATCAACTCCAACGGGACGATATTGGCGATGCCGCTTCTGCCGTCAAAAAACTCCCCGATGACGGAAGACCCCACAGAGGTGAAGTTGCAGATCGGTGGCTTGTCATCCAAGAAAACGTCGGTAGTATCAGAACACACGGTCTTGTGGCCACAGCTATCGACTACTGTACAAGTAGCGACCAGCAAATTCTCACGCGAGACCAAGGGCACGGTTGCTGTGAAAGTGTTTATGCCAACCACCGCTGGAATCCCATTGACCGTGCAACTTGTTATGAAAGGTGGAATGCCACCGGAAATCGAGGTGACACCCGTCACCGTCGCACTGGGGCTACAAAAAATATCATCATCCTCCTCATGAAGATCATCCTCCTCATCAGACGAGGTGATCTCGACCGTGCAGACCGGCAGCGAAGCCCTGATGACTTCGACTGTGTCCCTACACATGCTCTGGGCACCGCAATGGTCGGTGACTGTGCAGATGGCAACAAGTATGTTAGCGCCAAATTCCAGGGGCACCGTTGCCATGAATGTTCCGCCGGACTCGCTGGCGACGACGGTTGCGCCTGTCGTTATATTCGTGACTTCACAATCAAAAGTGTAGGGCGGGATGCCCCCAGTTGCGGAAGTGGTTCCGGACACCGTGACGCTGGCATCGCAAATGATTTGCTGGTCCACCGGTCCCTGGATCTCCAGAGTGCAGCTTAGGTCGTCTTGCACCGGGCCAGTCCCGACACCTACTGCGAGCCAGGATTCGGCGGTTGACAGAGCCTGCAGCGACCCGACACCGAACAAGGCTTCAGCGCACATGATGGCACCATTGCGGGCATCATTATAATTAGAACTGGCGGTTAAGAATGAGTTGTTGTTGTGGTAGGCAATGGCGGCTGCATCGGTAAGACCGATACCACATACATTAAAAGTGTCACCATTATCATTGGTACCGTTGCCGCCTTCCACCAAGAGGAAAAACCAGAAATTTTGTACGCCGCTGTTAGTATGAACCCCCCCAAAGTCAGCCCTACCTGTAAACCAAAACGTACCTAGATAAGTATCGGGATCGTTGAAAGCGTTGGGATCGGCCATGTGGCGGATACCGTTGGTGATGAGATCTTCACCCATGCGCCAACTGGCATCAGGGAAACCAAATTCCTGCCCCGGGTTTTCCCTGAAAAGCTGAACCGCATTTCCAAAAATATCGCTAAACGATTCATTGAGCGCGCCGGATTCGTCCTGATAGGTCAAATTGGAAGAAAACTCGGTCACACCATGAGTCAGCTCATGCCCGACGACGTCGAGGCTAACCAATGGCAAGCAGGTTACTCCGTCGCCATCACCATAGGTCATTATGCTGCCATCCCAGAAGGCATTGCAAAAGTTCACGTCGAAGTGGACATAACTGAGCAGCGTAAATCCGGCATTATCCAGACTGTTTCTGCCATGTTGGGTAAAGAAGTAGTCGTACGTAGATTCAGCGCCCCAGTGCGCGCTGACGCCAGCATTATCCCAGGGACCATTGGCAGAGGTGGAGGAAAAATCGGTCGCGGCCCCATAATCGGTGCCATTATTCATGTCAAAGGTTCGAATATCTGCTGCCCGCACGGTGTTGTCGTTCTCCTGCAGGCGGAAATCCGATGCCGAAACTTGATCGACAATCATGGCGACTGTCCCGTTGTACAGGGACACACCACTGCCGGCGACATCCGTATCATGGATACGGGTGATCTTGTTGACGACTTCACCTGTTTTAGCGTCGATGTCCACATAATGACGGCTCAACGGCTTCTCGGCATAAATATCGAAGCGATAAACCAGTTTCATATTTTCGGAGGTCAATTCTGCTTTGCCGGAAGTCAATTTCAATTCGCCTTTGGGGAAAAACGTGGCGCTGGCATCTCCGCGCTCTCGTTTCAGAAACGCTTCGTTTTCCGGGTTTTCCCACATATAAGTTTCAGCGCCGATATGGCCCAGAGCGGTTTGCAAAGCGGCCTGCTCGTTGAGAGCAGGCGTCACGCCCATATCCAATCCGTGGACCAGATGACCGTTGGCATGCCAAGCTTTTCCGTTTCTTTCATGCAGAATAAACTCCGCCGCGATGATCTCGATGTCCTTGTAACGCTGGCGATAGCGATGATGGGCACCGATTCGGTCACGCGTTGTACGATGTAATTGAAATTGATTTTCATCAGAAATTCGAAAATACTGCTTGTACTCCTCAAAGAAAGAGGACACTGCTGGCTGATTTCCTTCAAGGAACTTGATCATAGTAGGTGACGTTCTACCCTTTTCGAACGTGATTTGTGCCTTATGGAACAGTGTCTGTTGTTCTTGTTCATCATCACCTGCATAGATTGAAAAGGTCAAACAAAAAGCCAGCAAGATGGTTAGCATATAACAAAGCCTTGTCTTCATCGTTTTGCTCCCGATTAGAGTTTGTAACCGTTACTAGTTATCTTGGCAGGATCATCTTTACCACCATGGTACCCGGCCTTGTACGACGTTACAAGTTATGTGGACGTTTAAGGGTGACAGACCGTGAAGGGCGGAGAATGACCCGCGCCCTATTTTTGCTGAGGCATATTGGACCCAAAGAACAATGTTTCAAACAGGGCTTGCGGCCCGCTCACTTCAATAAGATCATCTTCTTGACATCAACAAACTCACCAGCTTCAATTCTGTAGAAGTAGATTCCATTGACGAGATTTGAAGCGTCGAATGTAATGGAATGTTCGCCAGCTTCATAAACCTGGTTGGCGATAAGCGTCGCAACCACCTGACCGCGAATATTGTACACTTCCAGTTTGACTTCTACAGTCGTGGGAACTGAGAAAGCGATTTTTGTCGATGGGTTGAACGGATTCGGGTAATTGTGTTCTAATGAAAACTTCCCGGGGAGCACTTCTTCTTCATCGACACCGGTAACTTGTAAGAAAACAGGGAAGATAGCCATGTCAACTTCTAACGCCCAAGACTCTTCATCATCGAACGGGAACCAGGTCGTGCCGTCACTCTGGAGCTCCCAGGCATTGGAGCTTGTGTTTTCTCCCGAGAAACATCCCCCAGATCCAAGGTTAAGGTTACCTGTTAGGTCATCAGGGGGATCTGTATCTTGGGATGTGATGATGCCAATCTCATCATCGGAACCGGTCGATAATTCAACCCCTATAAAAAAGTTATCCCCGACTTCGACAGGTGCCGGGAATGGAAAAGAGGTCAAGCTTCCACTGGTATCGATATCAGCCATTGCAACCGGGGTGGACGTGCCAAGCGAATTGCCCGGAGCACCCGATCCGTCAACCTCGTAGATTTTTCCTATGACATTTCCACCAGCACCAACATTCTTTGCTGCAACCCATATCAGAATTTCGCCGACTCTACCGCCTCCCGTTCCTTCATATTTTTGAGCCTTTCCCAAATCACCATATCCGTTATTGCCAGCAACGTATCCTCCGTTCGGACTCGGATATAGTACCAGATTGCAATTAAAGAAGTTCTGGAATAACGTATCACCATTCGCAGCAATCCGGGGCAGTTGTTTGGTAAACTCTTGAGAAAGGGAACTCGTGGTTCCGGCGGAACGCTGGCCGGAGGCCACGGATACAATCAACAGCATGGCTGTTAGACAGGTAAATACAATAGTAACTCGCCTCATAACGCCTCCTTGATAAGTGTGAGTTAAAGATAGGATCTTACGTCGTAAACAATTAAAAAAATATTGCCTGAAATCTGCAACAATTTGAAGCACCAGTAACCGCCCCCTTCTCATAGCCAAAGAACTCGGATTCCAAGAGATTTTCCGGTACAGCGCCACAGTTGATACAAATCAGCGGCTTTGCCGCTCTGCTGCTGGCATAGTGAATCGCTCGTGCAATAAGCTCCTTGCCGGTTCCACTTTCCCCCTCAATCAGTACAGTCGCTTTCGTATCAGCAATACGACTGACATTGTTTAGCACTTCAAGAAGTTGATGGTTGCGCCCAATAATTCCATCGACGCCGTGAAGTTGGAATAATTTGTTTACAGGATCAACCATGTCAAGTAAATCCTATTATTTCTTTTGGACTCTTATGGTGAGGTTTTAACTCAAAAAAATAACAATTCCTCGTGAGGGGCCTCAGTAATTAAGGACAAAAAAGTCCCGTGGCCGTCCCATTCGCATTCCTCTTAATTGAGGACGTTTCATGATTAAAAGATATTATCCCGATCCGCAGGATTGCTTTTGTGCTACCCCATAAAGAAGCGAGTGCGAGAGTGTAGTTGTGGTAACCAGTTGAAGATCACAACAAGGTAGGGATGGCACCGCGTCGAAATCTACTTCAAACTCCATTTAAAACAAAAACCCAAATCTCATAAGCCGGCCGTCAATCGACAAGCCTGTGAGATCTGGGCTCAAAACCAAATAAGATTTTTGAAATCTGACACCACGGGTCTTCCCCTCCCGTTTTGCTTCCAGCGTCTTCCTGTTACCGTAGGCAGCCCACACAAGATGCGCAACTTATCTACGAAAAAAAAAGAACTTTGTCAAGGGAAATTTTGTTTTTAATTAATAACAGGCAGACTCACGCCTCTTGTTTCCAAAACGACCGCTAGTAACAACTCTCAGGCGCGCATCTTGGCAAGCGGAATCCAAATCAACACCCAGGCGATTACTCCGAAGGCCGCCAGCGACAACCACGCGCCCAATGCTTGTTCGACAAACGCAAATTCTCCAACGCCAAAAATCAATGAAGTGATCGATTCGAAATTCTGAATCACCAACACGAGACCGGCGAGGACGACTCCCGTCAACGCCTCCCCCGCGATCAATCCTGAAGCCAGTAAGATGCCTGTATTCTCAACCCGTTCTTTCTGCGCTGCGCTAGCTTTCTTTGCAGCAACACGACGATCGACAAATCCTTTGATCATCCCGCCGACAAAAATTGCAAAGGTCGTTTCAAAAGGAAGATACATTCCCACGGCAACAAGCATTGGCGATGGCGCTTTCAACAAAATCAACGCAAATGAAAATCCCATGCCGAACAAAATTAGTCCCCACGGCATTTCACCGCCGACGATTCCCTTCGCAAGTTGCGCCATGAGTCCGGCCTGTGGCGCGGGCAAGAGCTTGTCGCCAATGCCGATGCCTCCGGCTTTGATATTTCCCTCATGAAGAATGATAATCGGAAACACCAGCACGAAAGCAACAACGACAGTGCTGATGATGCAGGTGATTTCCATTTTGCGCGGCGAGCCGCCGAGAAGGTGTCCTACTTTTAAATCCTGAATCATGTCGCCCGCCATCGTTGTGGCGCAGGCAACAACGGTGGCAACGCCAAGCACTGCGCCAACGCCGCGCAATCCGGTGACGCCGAACGCCACCATCAACAACGCAGCCACAACAAGCGCCGAAAGAGTTAAGCCGGAAACCGGTTGATTCGATCCGCCGACTAATCCGACGAGCCATCCACCCACCGCAGAAAGTAAAAATCCCATGACTAACATCACCACCGCGCTGACGATCGCGCCCACAACACTTTGGCTAAAATGATAGTAGATCAGGCTGATGGGAATGACGAGCAGAATCGTTGAGATGAAAATAATTTTTGGATTCAGATCTTGTTCCAAGCGCGAAATCGCGCCGCCGGTGCTTTTGCGGCGCTCGCTTTCGGCCCTCGCACTTTTGCCCAGCACGCCTCGAAACGCCTGCGTCAATGAGCCGCGCATTCCCCACATCGTTTTAATCGCGCCGATGATCATCGCGCCGACGGCGATGGGGCGAATTTGATTATACCAAATTGAATAAATCACTTCGCTGGTTGCTGGCGTTTGTCCTTCGGATGAAAGCTGGGTTGACAACTGCGGGTTGAGAAAAAATGCCAGCGGAATAAACACCAACCACGCCAAGACGCCGCCGGTGAAATTTATTGCCGCGACTTCCGGCCCAATGATGTAACCAACGCCCATAAGCGCCGGAGAAATCGCCGGCGTCGAAAACGCAACTGCGCCGCTGTGAGCAACATCGCCAATGGGCGTGCGGTTGCTGCTGAAGTGATGAATCACCGACTTCGGCAAATTGATCAGGACTTCTATCGTCTCGCGAAACAGGCGAACGCCGCTGGAGTCTTTGAAAATTTGCAGCATCATGCCGAGTCCCATCGCGCCGAAAACATAACGCGCCCCGCTTTCGCCCTGCTGCCCAGCTTTGACGATTTCAAAACACGCGCGGCTTTCAGGAAATGGCAAATCGGATTCAACGGTCATCGTGCGTCGAAGCAAAATGATGAACAGCACGCCCATGACGCCGCCGATGAGCAGCATCAAAGAGGTTTCCCAATAGTTGAAGGTCGTCCACAAACGCTCGCCGCCAACTTCCACTAAAACAAAAGCCGGCACTGTGAAAATCGCGCCGGCAACCAACGCCTCTCCAACTGCCGCGGCGATGCGCATGGTGTTCTGTTCGAGAATTGTTCCTCGAAAAAACGGCAACCGAAAAGCCGCAATGGCGATGACCGCTGCAGGGAAAGTTGCAGAGACGGTTTGCCCGGCTTTCATGCCGAGGTAAGCATTGGCCGCGCCGAGTATCGCCGCCATCACCACGCCGAGCAACAACGCTTTGAGCGTAAATTCTGCCATCGAGGATTCGGCGGGAACGTAGGGCTTGAATTCGTCTTTTGTTTTCATCGGCACTCTCCTCCTTCGGGGGTCTGCATCAATTGGTGGTCAAAACAAGTGCGGCAAGATAGAAAAGAGATGGACGCGGGGCAAGGGGAAAATTTCAAAAACCAGTAGCTTCAAAAGAAAAATTCTTTATCTTTTCAATAAATCGGAAAGGAGCCGATCCATGCGAGGAAAAATGAATTCCAACCTGCTGCTGGTTCTGGGCGGCCTGTTTTGCTTTGTTCTCGGCGCGATTTTCCAATCTCAAGAAAAAAATCCACTAACCAGAGAAATGGTCGTAGCCGCCGAAAATCTCATTGGCTTGAGTTTCAACGACGCCAAGCGCGACTCCATGCTCGACGATCTTCGCGACAATCTCAAGAGCTACGAAAAACTGCGCAGGCTGAACATCGACAACAGCGTGCCGCCAGCGCTTGCGTTCAATCCTGTGCCGGTTGGGATGAAATTCAATACTACGCAGAAGCCGCTGGTGTGGAGCCGTCCCGCGAAGTTGAGTGTGCCGGCGAATCTCGATGATCTGGCGTTTGCTTCGGTCGGTGACTTGGCCGAGCTGATTCGCACGAAGAAGATCACTTCGATGCAGCTCACAAAAATGTATCTTGAGCGCTTGAAAAAATACGGGCCAAAGTTGGAGTGCGTGATCACCTTGACGGAAGAATTGGCGCTTCAACAGGCGCAGCACGCCGACGTGGAAATTGCCGCCGGGAAATATCGCGGCCCGCTGCACGGCATTCCCTACGGCGCGAAAGATTTGTTGGCGAAGAAGGGTTATAAGACGACGTGGGGTTCCGTTCCTTACAAAGAACAAGTCATCGAT
>Ga0247727_10004335_pt1 | contig 30177 bp, 27 predicted proteins | sample WisWelCaveWW1625_FD_202498 | JGI IMG/M metagenome (GOLD analysis project Ga0247727, IMG submission 202498) | Biofilm microbial communities from Wishing Well Cave, Virginia, United States - WW16-25 | ecosystem: Environmental > Aquatic > Deep subsurface > Groundwater > Cave microbial mat | place...
GGAGCATCGATCTCGCGGCGTCCGTGATGATTGGCGATTCGATCTCGGATGTGCAGGCCGCGCTGGCCGCCGGGGCCGACCCGATCCTGGTGCAGACCGGCCTCGGCGCGGGTTATGCTCAAGACCTGTTGCAGGCTGGCCTGGAGTCCACCCCCGTCCTGCCCGATCTCGCCGCCGCCATTGCTCGCGTGCTGAGCAGCGCCCGGCACACAAACGCCCCCTGAGACAGGGGGCGTTTTTTCAAGTCAGGCTGGGATTTTACCATACGCACTTGAACACGGGCTCTATTTGGGACACTGGTAGATCGTGAGGTCTCCAGCATAGCGATAGGATTCGCCTGAAAATGTCGTGACGACCTGACATGCGGGTAGCACTTTGGATAGTAACAAGTCTGGAAACCAAGCGGGGTTCAACACGAGGTAATCTGGTCGATACCTGGCCATAGCCCAGCGGGCCGAGTCCTGATAGGTGGCATTGAGATTAAATTGTTTCGCTACGTCCGGTTGGATCAATCCGGCGAAATCAATCATCGACCGCTGAGCATAGTAACCGATGATCCCGACTTCCAGCGCGCCAATCGAAGCAGTCGGCGCAGTATGAGCCTCCAACCATTCGCCAACGGCCCGGTAGATGGAATAGCGCGAGTCCAGATTTTGCGCTGTCTGCCAGGCATCCCGCACTTGAAAAAGAGCCAGCACCATCAACCCAATTGCGATAATACTTCGCTCACGTTGCCAGCGTTGCAAAGCTGTCCAAAGGATGTGGACACCCAATCCAGCCGCCATGATGAAACCCGGGACTAACGGCGCGTAATACCAGAAATAACCGCTAACCCCCAGCAACGTGTAAGCGGCAAAATAAATGATCGGCCATAGCAAAAAGACGAGCCACGGGCGTGATCGGACTACGCTCTCAATCATGCCCGCCACCGCTAACGCGGCGACCAGGCCGTAGTTCCACCGCCAATACCAACCGATTATCCTGAGAAAGCCCGGGGCGAAGCGTTGGCTGATCGCCATCAGACCCTGTTGTTGTTTCACTGCGAGGGTCACCGGCAAGGGTGTGCCAAAATACCACGCCGCGAATAGGAACCAGGGCGCGGCCAGCCCGGCATATAGAGCAATTGCGGACCAGGGAATGGGCTGCCGCTCGCGTATGAACCTGATCAGGAAATCCGCGGCAATCAACCCGGCGACCAGCACGCCATCTCCGCGAGTCAGCAAGGCGAGGGCTGACAGAACCGCGGTCAGGTGGCGCCGGGAGCGAGCATGAGCTGCAAATGCGCCGATGCAAAACGCAAGGTATAGTGGTGTCTCTGAGCCTAATGTTGAGAGCGCCAAAACGAAGGAGGGATAGAGGCCCAACGCAACCCAGCCGGCGCACGGCGCTTGCCAGGTATGCGCTAAATCCCAGAGCAGAAACGCGCCCGTAGCCAGGCTTGCAGCGCCGATCACGTTAGCAACGAGAGGCAAATTTGGCCAGACCAGGTAGAAAGCGGCTAGTAACAATGTGAAGAATGGCGTTGTGGTGCTCAGGATTCGCTCACCTGGATTGTAGACAAATCCGAGGCCATGTGCGAGGTTTTGAGCATAACGATAGGTGATGAACGGATCGTCGTAAACCCAATTTGAAAAGAGCCGGGCGATACAACCGGCCGTGGCCAACGCCAAGAACATTGGCAAAAGCCCCTGCGCATTCAAGAGCCTAGCCGTCGGGGTCATAATCAGGTATCACGTCGCTCCGGCGCACCCGGTGATGACGGCTCGGCCACATGGGCCGCACCAGCCGAGGGCGCTATTAACCAATCTTTCGGGATAAACAGTAAACCGATCCAGCTTAGTAATACCAGGTAGCTACATCCCGCTGCCAGGTACAGCCATCGTTGGCCGAAAATCGAGGGGCGATTGACTGTCAACCTTTCCATCATTTGGGAAAGCACGTAAGGCAGGTCGGGTTGGTAGTGAAGACGAAATGCCAGGTCCTTCACAGCGTTCTGAGGGACAAAGAGCAACACAGCTTGTCCAGAGGCATAGGCCTCTGCCTCCGTAGCCCCCCATACTGTGATGGCATTATTCGGTGCAGCCTCCGGCGCTTCAAGAAGGAAGTAAAACTTATTGCCGGGGGCATTCGCCAGCGGCGGAAACTCAAATTGGTAAAAGGTGTTGTCGAGGACTTGGGCGGCGTCGAGGCGGAGGGTGACTAGATCGTTGGTGTTGGGTGGTAAATGGCGCAGATGAAAGATCAGCGGCCCTTGGATAGCGCGGCGATACGTAGCGAGCAGAATATCCACTCGATACAAGCCGGGCACGCGCGCTCGGATGATCTGCCCGATGGAGGCGCCCCTGAGAAGCTCACCCGCGATGGCCTGGCTTTTTTCTTGTCGATCGACGGAGGCCACCGCCTGACGCAAGCCGTTCACGATGATCAGGCTCGTTGCCAGACTCGACGCGATTGAAAAAAGCAGTGCCCGGATGATGGGCTGGCGGAACAGACGCATTCTCAACAACCCGTCACGTACAAAGGCTGGTTAGGCCCAACCACCAGCGCCACCTGGCCATTGAGGACGCCGTCATTATCCGCCGGCCCACTATCCGTGATCACTTGTGGGCTCCCACCGGCAATGCCTAGCACGCTGATGCAGGTCTGATTAAACGGCACATTCGTGGCGTAGACGGTCTGCGTCCCCCACACCACCGTCTTTGTTTTCCCGTCGAGCATCTGAAAAACATAGCCCTCCGCATTGAGCACTTTGAGGGCACCCAAATAGCGCGCGCCATACAACTCGCGCGCCATCACCTGATAAGCGAAATAGGAGGGCTTCGGCTGATTAAAGTCGGTGCCTCGGAAAAGACCGATGCTGTCGTTCCCCGAATTGACATCAAACACACCCAGCCAAGCCATCATCTTTACATCGGCGGCCAAACTTTGCACATACATCTTCACAAGCATTTGAGCTTGTATGGTTTCGTTATAGCCTGGCAAATTGCTGGCTAGGCCCGTTTCTGGGATCCACACTGGTAGTTGACTGGCGCCATAGTGTGACATGATGCCCCGAATCTCAGAGGCTTTAGCTTGCACAGACGACCAGGCCAGAGGGTAATAATGGAAAGCCATTCCATCGATGATCTGCATCGCGCCACCGTGGCTGGCGTTGAGGGCTTGCAAAACATCGCCGAGAAACCGTTTCACGAAAATACCATTCCCATCCGGCGGCGCAAAGTAATCATACGCCAGGCCGCTGATTAGCAATTTAGCGTTAGGGTTGGCCGCTTTGATCGTTGGGGAAAGTTGAGCCAATAAATCGGCGTAACCGGCCCCATTGTTACCCCAATATCCCCAGCCCCGCGACGCGTAGTAGGTGGAACCGTTATCCGGTTCGCCATAAAACGTCCAATACAACACATCGGGATAGCGAGCGACTACCGCCGACACGAATGCCAGCAGGTCGGGCATGCGTCCGGCGTAGAGCGGCCCGCCTTCGTATTGCGCCGCCCAGCTTGGATTGCCAGTTAATAATACGTACACGCTCAATCCGACCGACCGCGCGTTGTTCACCTTGGTATCCAGGCTGGTCCAATTATAGGCATGCACGCCCACCGACGGTGGATTCGGTTCAACGTCTTTCCAATCAAAGCGCGTGACGACCCACCCACTGCCCGCCGCCGCCATCTGGGCCGTGCCGTGCGCGGCATCCACGTCGTAATACATCGCCACGCCAAACGGGTTGATGTAGCCGGGCAGATAATAGCGGTTAACCAGGGGCAAATACACCGTGTGGGTGTCTTGCGGTGGCGCGCCCCAGCCGCTCAATGTGACAATGGCCAAACAAGCCAGTAAACTATACCCAATGCGTTTCAAGATCATAACCGTTCTTCCTCTCAACCATTACTGATAAAAATAGGGCAAGGCAACAGAAAACAAGGCGAACGCGTCCAGGCTGATGAGACCGAACGTCAATATCAGCACGACAGCGCGCGGCCGACGCACAAGGCCCAGCCAACCGGCCATAAACAAGACTGCCAGCGGCGCCAAACCCGGGAACAGATAGCGCCCCTGATGCAGAGGCGCAGAGGCTGGAAAGGCATAGTACACCAGAATGGGAACCACGAGGCAAAGTCCGGCGCTGGCGCCAATGAACCCTCTGACTCGACTCGGTCCACGCGCCAGCAGCTCCCAGCCACCTAGCGGCAACCCCACCAACGCCACGATTGTCAGCACCCACAACCCTGCATACACCTCATCAACCAGTGGCACCCTCAACCAGCCAAAATTGGCCCAGAAGCTTGTGAACAGCCTCCACAGCGATTCCCACACGTTGTCCTCAACCATACGTTGGGCAATCGCTTGCGGAAGATTGACCAACCCGCCGTTCAGGATAGCCTGAGTGTACCCTTGGAAGGGCGACCACCACATCAGCGCCGCCACCAACCCCACTCCACTGGCGATCAGGGCGATCCAGGTCTTCCTGGGCCAATGCGGTTGCCGCTGACGAAGATGCGTCCTTCCCCACACGAGGCCAGTGCCGATCAGCAGTGGCAGGAGAAACAGGGCCGTCCCCTTCGTCAACAAGGCCAGCGCGGCGCTCCCTAGGCCAAGCGCCAGCCGCTGCCAGGCGAGGCCCTCGCTCTCCATAACGACGAATTGGTAAAGCGCGATGGTTGCCAACAGTTCAGCGAGGTTGCCATCATTGACGGCGGCCGTGATAAAGGCATGTTGGGGCAGGAACAAGATAAGGAGCGCCGCGCCCACCGCCAGTTCCAGGCAACCGGGCACGATTCGCAGGGACGTTTCATACGCCAGCACGACCACGCCTGCCCCCATCAGCACCGATATGAACCGCAGCACGTAGAGTTGGATCAAGACCTCGGCGGAACGGAACGGGGAAACGACGAGCGCATAGAGCACGTAAGCCAGCGAAAACCGGTTCAATGTGGTGGATGAGCCAAAGAAGGGCATCTGGCGTAGTTCCGTGGGCCGGGGGTCGGGCGTGGGATAGCGCAGGTAATCGTAGGCGCGGAAGGTGTAAAGTGATTGGGCAATGGCCTGCTCGATCTCTGAGGAAGTTTCAGCATCGGCCGGCGTAACGGGCCGGCCATACTTCATCATGAGCAATGTGTGCTCGACGTGCGCGGTTTCGTCAGGCGCTTGCCACGGGGGAATAATCAGCATGTACAGCAGACCGTGCACAAAGGCCAGCCCAAACAGAAAAAACCGCCGGAAATTGTTCTGGCGGCTTGAGAAACCAAAACTCAGCGCAGACGAGGTCGGCGCTGTCATTCGAAGTGAGGGGTCGCCAGGGCCTGCGCGAGGTCAGCGCGATGCACGCCATTGTGCGTCAGGGAGCAACCCGGGATCAAGCTTTGCAGAGTCTGCCGCACGGCGTGGGCCTGGCCGACCGCGGCGGCGTGCAGAAGCGCAGTCAATTTCGCGTCGAGCATCGCTGGCTCAAGGCTTCCATTGTGCTGAGGATCGCGCACCAACAGGATTTTGGCGTGCCGAGTCGGCTGGTATTCCTCCCCGGCCACCACCAACTCCTCAAACAGCTTATCGCCAGGGCGCAGACCAGTGAAAACGATCTCGATATCCCGCCCCACTTCCAACCCGGAAAGTTCAATCAGGTCGCGCGCCAGATCGATGATTTTCACCGGCTCGCCCATGTCCAACACGAATACTTCGCCAGAGGCTCCAGGTGTGCCGAGGGCGCTGGCCTGCAGAACGAGTTGGACAGCTTCCGGGATCGTCATGAAATAGCGGGTGACGTCCGGATGGGTGATGGTCACGGGCCCGCCGCGCGCGATCTGCTCGCGGAAGGTGGGCACCACGCTCCCGCGACTGCCCAGCACGTTGCCAAACCGCACGGCCACATACGGTCGCCCGGTGCGCCGGGCAGCGGCTTGCACAATCATCTCTGCCATGCGCTTGGTCGCGCCCATCACGTTGGTCGGGTTGACGGCCTTGTCGCTGGAGATCAAGACAAACTGCTCCACGCCGAACTGTTCGGAGAGTTGCACCAGATTGAGTGTGCCGCCGATGTTGTTGGTCACGGCGTCTTCGATATTGGACTCCATTAACGGCACATGTTTGTGCGCGGCGGCGTGGAAAACAATCTGAGGCCGGGCGCGCTCAAAGACCGCCCGCATCCGGGGCACGTCACGGATATCGGCCACCACGAGGCTGAGCGTCAAGGCCGGCCATTTCAGGCGCAGTTCGTTCTCCACATCGAACAGGCTGTTCTCGCCGTGGCCGAGTACGATCAAATGCCCCGGGCCGCACCGGGCGATCTGGCGGCAAAGTTCTGATCCGATCGATCCCCCGCCGCCCGTGATCAGGACGCAGGCGCCAGAGAGCAGGCGCGCCACCTCGGCGGTATCGATCTGCACCGGCTCGCGGCGCAGGAGATCTTCAATATCCACGTTGCGGAGGTGGTTGATGCCCACTCGCCCGGTCAGCAGATCATCCATGCCGGGCATGATCTTGGACGATACGTTGGCGGCTTCGCACAAGCGCACAATTTCGCGGATCACTGAGCCGGGCGCGGTGGGCATGGCGATGATGACTTCCTGGATGTGATGCTCAGCCACCAAGGTCGGCAGTTCCGTGTGACGGCCCAACACCGGCACGCCGTAGATCGACGCCCCGCGCTTGCGGGGATCGTCGTCAACGAAGCCGACCGGATCGAGCTTGACGCCCGGGTTGCCGCGCATCTCCCGCACCATCATCAGGCCGGAGTCACCGGCGCCGACCACCAGCACCCGTTTCTTATCCGGGACATTGCCAGTGCCGTGCATGCGCCGGGCCGTCTCCAGCGCGCGCATACTGAAGCGCGTGCCGCCGACGACGATCAGTGTGAACAAGCTATCCAGGAGCGGCACGGAGCGCGGCAACCACGTCTCATCGATGAGATTGAGCGCGCGCCCGACAAAAAAAGTGACGCTGAGCACGCCACAGGCCGTGCCGACGGCCAGGGTGATGATGTACAACTCATCCATACTGGCGTAACGCCAGTAGCGTCGGTACATGCCCAACCGGTAAAAAACACGCAGTTTGACGATCAGCGAGACGACGGTGAACACCGCCAACCCAACCCGGAACGGCGAGGCCCAGGCATCTGCATCTAACCTCAGACTCAAAGCCAGGGTGGGAGTGAGTGCTAACAGCACCGCATCCATCACCAGGAAGTGACGATTGCGGACGCGAAGCAAAAGCAGAGCGATAACGTCAGCGGGTTTCATACACGCACCGGAGGAGATGCTGGCAAACTTGATCGACCTGAGACTCCGTCATCACACTGGAGAAGGGCAGGGCCAGCGAGGTGTCCCCTAATCGTTCGGTGACTGGGAAATCACCGCGTTGATAGCCGAACGTTGTGACGTAGAATGGCTGTAAATGGATGGGCCTGAAGTACGGCCGGCTGGGAATACCGCGCGCCGCCAAGGCGTTCAACACCTGGTCACGATTGGCGGGCCGGCAGACGCGCACCACGTACACAAACCACGACATCCGCGTAGTGGCCGCAACCAGGCGTGGCGGCTCAACAAGCTCGGCATCGACCAGACGCTCCGTGTACCACTGCGCCACGCGGGCGCGCTTTGCCAGGAGTTCATCCAGTCGCCTGAGCTGGGCCAGCCCCAGGGCCGCGCTCATCTCGTCCAGCCGGTAATTGTAGCCGAGCCGCGTGTGTTTGAGCCAGGCGTCGAACACGTCGCGGCCCTGGTTGCGGAGTGAGCGGAAGAGCGCGTCCCACTCGGCGCGCGAGGTCACGATCATGCCGCCCTCACCTGTTGTCATCTGCTTGTTAGGATAGAACGCGAACACAGCGGCGGTGCCCAGCGTGCCCGCGCGGCGGCCCTTGTACGCTGCGCCAATCGCCTCGCAGGCGTCTTCGATCACGACCAGGTCGTGTTCCTGTGCGGTGGCATTCAGCGTATCCATGTCAGCCGGTTGGCCGAAGGCGTGGATGGGAAGAAGCGCTTTGAGTTGCCCGAGGGAGGTCTTGGCATCCCGCAAGGCAGGCGGGAGCCAGCGGCGGGCCTCGGCTCCCTCGTGCTGGAGGGCGCGCGCGCACTCAGCCACCTGAATGGGATCGAGGTTGCCAGTGAGCGGATCGACATCTACAAAAATCGGGATGGCGCGCTCGTACAGCAAGCTGTTAGCGGAAGCGATGAAGGAAAACGGCGAGGTGATGACGAGATCACGCTCGCCCACCCCGGCGGCAATCACGCACAGATGCAGGCCACTGGTGCCAGAGTTGACTCCGGCGGCGTGCGCTACGCCGACATACTCGGCCAGCGCGCGTTCAAACGCTTCGATCTGAGGGCCGAGGCTGAGATGACGTGTCGTGAGCACCTGCCGGACGGCGGTGAGTTCCGCCTCCGTCAGGTCTGGCGAAGACATAGGAATCAACGTGTGAAACCTTCCAGGCGCGGGGGGATCGGGCGCGCCGGAACGCCCACCACCGTTTGTTCGGCCGGCACGTCGCGCAGGACGACTGCGCCCGCGCCTACCCGGCTCCACGCGCCGACGCGGCAACGCGGCGCTATTGTAGCGCCAATCCCAACTAAAGCCCCGGTGTCCATTTGCACCTCGCCGCCGGTGTGCGCTCCCGGCGCAACGTGCACATGATCGCCGATCCGATTGTGATGATCAAGCGTGCAGGCCGTGTTGAGGATGACGTTCTCCCCCACCACGCTGGCCGGGTTGACGACGACCCCGGCGCAAATCTGAACACCAACGCCAATCGGCACATCGGGCGCGATGATGGCGCCAGGGTGGCGCGCGACCGCGAACGAACGGCCCGCCGCTCGAAATTGCTGAAAGAGGCGCTGGCGTACAGCGTTGTCGCCGATGGCGATGATCAGCGCGTCATGCATGACGTTATCCATATGAGCAATAGGCCCGAGCACGGGCAAGCCCAGCACTCGTTGACCGTGGAGGCGCGAGTCGTCATCCAGCAAGCCGATCGGTTGCTCTGACGCGCCAGCCGCATGTGCGCGCAAAAGAATATCCACCACCACATGAGCGTGGCCGCCCGCTCCAACTATCAAAATCCGCATAGCCGACTTGGTTTAGGCCGTATCATCGGGTCGGGACAGCGTCGGCGAGGGGCGCTTGAGAAATTTCTCTTCGCCCGCCAACACTACCGCGAGGGTGCGCCAGAGAATCCAGAGATCGAACGTCAGCGAGAGTCGTTCGACATACTGGACATCATACTCCCACCGCTCCGGCCAGGACAGGTAGACGCCCCCGTTAATTTGGGCCAAACCGGTCAGGCCGGGCCGGACGTTCAAACGCGTGCGCGTGACGGCATCATAGTCGTCGATTTGGGAAGGCAGGGGCGGGCGCGGGCCGATCAGCGCCATCTCGCCGGTCAGGACGTTGAGCAGTTGGGGTAGTTCATCTATCTTCAAGCGCCGCAACCAGAAGCCCACCCGCGTCACCTCGGCCTCGCGGCCTTTGATTTCCTGATGCACGGTGCGCAGACGGTGGGTCATGGTGCGGAACTTGCAGATACGGAAGAGGCGGCCATGCTGGCCGAGCCGCTCTTGCCGGAACAGCACCGGCCCGGGCGATTCGAGCCAGATCGCGATCGCCGCTAACGCCAGCACCGGCCACGCAAGGCACAACAACAGAACCGTAGCGGCCACATCGAGCAGGCGTTTACCGTAGCAGGCGTATAGACCAGCAGACATACGCCTCATCCTAAACCCCGTTGGCAGGCGAGGCGATAGTATTCGTCCACCAACATCCGATTCACAACGTCGGCGTCAAATTCGCGCATGGCTCGTTCGCGCGCCAACTGCCCCATCCGCTGGCGCTCCGCCGGAGAGGTGATCAAACTCTGCAGGGCTTCGGCCAGGGCGTGCGCCTCTCGGGCCGGAACCAGCAGACCGGTCTGCCCCTCCACCACCGCATCCACCACGCCGGTGATGCGAGTGGCGACGCTCGGCAGGCGCATCGCGCCCGCTTCCACGATTACGTTAGGAAAACCTTCGCGATAACTTGGCAGGCAAAAGATGTCCGCCACCGCCAGATAATGCTCGGGATGCGGCGTGAAACCCACGGAATGGATTCTGGGATTGACGGCGATTTCTGACAAGGTCTCCGGCGGCAGAGGGTCACGCTCGGGTTCCTGCGGTCCCACCAGAACAAGGTGAAGTTGATCATTCCCTGGACTCACTGCCTGAAACGCCGCCACCAACTCGTTGATCCCTTTATCGCGCGTCGCCCGCCCCACGAACAAAATGACCAGCGCTTCTGACGGGATCGCAAGCCCAGCCCGGATCATGGTTCGGTCGTCCGCCCGGGCCGCCGGGTCAAAGCGGCGCAAGTTCACGCCGCTCGTGGAGCCAGACCCCAGCACCGTGATCCGACCCGCGGTTACCAGGCCCTCCGCGATCAGAAACTCGCGCTGAGAAGGACTGTCGGCGTAGGTGTGCGTGTTGAGGCGGCTAATCCACGCATCGGACTGGCGCGCCATCCAGCGCAGCGGGCCGGAGAGCACGACCCACGGCTGGCCGGTGTAGGTATGGAGGCGGATGGGAACTCCCGCCAAACGGCCCGCCACGGCCGTGAGCAAACCTGCCTTGGGTGTATTGGAGTGGACAATGTCAAAGCGCTCACGGCGCAAGAACTGCGTCAATTCGATCAACGACCTGAGATCGCGAACGGGCGAGGGCTGGCGCGCCATCGGGATCGTGTGAAGCCGCACCGGAAAATCCTGGGTCAGGCGGTTTAGTTCCTCACCCGGGCTGGAAACCAGCGTCAACTCGATCCCGGCGTTGACGGCGCACCGGATCTGCTCGTACAACAATGTCGTGAGCGTGATTGGGACGGTGGCAACACGGCACAAGCGCAGGGGAGGCATAGGACACGACAAAAGACATTACGAACGGGTTGCGGGCGCAACGTGATCCAACACTTCGGCGAGCTGGCCCGTTTGGTAGCGGCGGCTGTACGGGATGAGAGTCTCCGGCGCGATTGTACCTGAGACCGTGCCCTGACAGCGAAACTCATCCAGCCAGCGGAGCAGGATCGTCTGCACCTCGGTTGCAGACGCCGCCAGCACGCCGGCGCCAGTCTCTTGCAGTAATCGTTCCACCGCGCCGCCCTGCGGGCCACAAGCCAGGATGGGCCGCCCCGCCGCCAGATACTCAAAAATCTTGCCGGTCAGCACCCCTGGGTGGTGAGGGTCCTGCCACTCCAAAAAAAGCAGGGCAGTCGCGGTGCGTTGGGCCTGGAGGGCTTGCGCATGTGAAATTTCGCCCGACAACACCACATTGGGGTGAAGCTCTGGAAACTGGCGCAAGGTTTGGGCCACCGGCGCGGTGTTGCGCCCATAGAAGGTGACCTGCCATTCCTCTGGTCGTAAAAGGCCTTGCTGGGTCAGAGCCTGTAGCGCCCGAAAAAGCGGCGTGGGATCCTGTTTGCCGGCGTACACCGTGCCTGTGTACACCCATGAAAATTTCCGCGGACTCGTCGGGCCAGGTTCAGAAGCCAGTGGTTGATCGGTCTCGTCAAATCCATTCATCACCACGTAGGTTGGCTTGCCGTGCAGGCGCATCAGGTGAGCGCGAAGCGGCTCTGAGACGGTGGTGAGGGCGGAGGCGAGTTGGAGCGTTCGCTGTTCCAGTCGCTCGTCCATCTGCCTGAGCAAGGGCGGACGTTGAAGCGTGTAGCTGTGCGACCACAGATCACGCAGGTCGGCGATCCATGGGAGCCGGTATTCCTTGGCTAATCGATGGGCGATCAAGTGCGCCGTGGCGGGGAGCGATGAACTGAATAGGAGGTCGGGCTGTTCGCGTTCCACCACCCGCCGGAGCACCGGATATTCTAACTGCCACGGCCAGCATTCGTCAGGGAAGCACAGTCCGTGCCGGTAGAGTCCATAAGCCGCACGGATAATGAGGTTTCGAGAACCGTAAAATGTGACCGGCGGTGAGGAGGCTGACAGACCCCTGAGGCGGCGAAACACCTGTAACGCTTTATACGCCCAGACACCCAAGGAGTAATCCCGAGTGCGGTATACCCGCCCGAGCCGCATTTCGTCGGGCAAGGGGCCGGCCTGTTGATAGAGGTCGGAGGCCGGCTCGACGGTGACAACGATCGGCTCCCAGCCAAAGTCTGGCAAGTACTTGGCGAACTTGCTCAGGCGGAGCGCGGCGATAGACTGATTTGGTGGATACCAATACGTGACGATCAAAACGCGTTTCATGGCGCGCCTGGAACCACGTCAAACTGGCGCAACCACAGTTCCAGGTTAATCCAGCGCCAGGCCAGGAAAGTCAGGTCACGCCGGTGTGTGTCATGCTCGGCGAGGGCCGTTATGATCTGGTTCACATCAAAATACGGGAGCTGGCGGAACGTGGGCGAGTTCACCACGTCCTTGATCCACGGCTTTAGCGCTCCCGAAAGCCAAACGCGTTCCGAGGTGACGAAGCCCATTTTATCCGTGCGCAGGCGGATGGACTCCGGCAGTATCCCTTGCATAGCCCGCCGCAAAACCGCCTTGGTGTAGCCTGTGTGGATGAACCGGTTGTCCATCCATGTGCCAGAGGCCAAAAATACCGCACCTCAGGCCATCCGATCAAAGAAACGAGCGTAGAGATCAGTGAGCTTGCCCATTTCAATGTCGGCGTTGAGATGCCGGGCCGCTTGGCGAGCCGCTTGCCGCATCTGGTTGATTTGATCAACGGTGAGCGCGTTGAGCGTCTGCGCGACCTCCGCTGGCGAAAATCCTGGTGCAACACAGCCCGCCTGGTAGCGGCGCGTCAGTTCGGCCATCACCGGCGATGGCCCCACGCAGACGGCCAGCCCCGCCATTAAAAAATCGAAGAACTTGTTGGGCAACGCCATCAAGTAGTTGAAATTGCATGGCTCCAGCAGGAAAAAGCCGATGTCATACGCCGCGATGCGCGGCACAATCGCTTCGGGCGCAACAGGCGCGTGAAACATTACGCGCCCGGGTGTGATGCTCTCGGCTAGTCGTTTCAGTTGCCGAATATATCGGCCCTGGTCGGAGATTAACATGAAATGCAGTGTAAATCGCGCGTCGGCGCGGGCGATGGTTTCAATCATCAGTTCCAGCTTGCGGTCGTGATTGGCCCCGCCGTGATGAATGAGCTGGATCTGCTCGGCTTTTGTAGGCCGAAACACCGGAGGTGGGGTGGGTTCCGGCGCGTTCATCACGACGATGGGCATAAGGCCGTATTCCCGCGCATATCGATCCGCGATGGGCTGGTTGACGGTGACACTGGCGGCGACGGCGGGCGCATACCGCCGCAGGAAGTAATCGGCCATCGGTTGCCAGAACGTCTTCCACCCGGCGCGGTTCTCCATTTCCAATGGCGCGTATTCGTGCAGGTCCAGCACGACGCGCGCGCCGATGATCTGCGCTGCTTTGACGGCGGTGGGGAGGGCGAGTAGATCGTTGGCATGGATGACCTGTGCGTGGCTCCGGATCAGGTGTTTCAGCGCCAGCCGGTATTCGGGGACGCCCCAGTACCAGGCCTCATAGGCGCGCTGGCTCACGCGGCCCAGCGACAAGAAGAGCAACTTGCGTGCTTTGTAGGCGAGGCGGTTGGCCGTGAGAAGCATAGGGGCAAACCGAGGCACGCCCGCGGCGGCCCCGTATCCGAGGACCTCCACCGCGTAATGGCGGGAGAGATACTTCACCTGCCGCAAGACACGCGCGTCGCGGGCGATCGAGGAGAACGATAGGATGGCAATCTGAGTCGTCATGCAAGCAACACAACAACACCCGGACGGCCTCCGCCGCTTATCCGGGTGTCAATCAATCACAACCATGCGCTTCAATGCGCGCCGTCGGCCTGTGCTAGGTGAGCGGCATGCTTGGCGATGCACCGCTCAATCAGCGGCAGACTTTGCCGAGTCCATTCCACTGTGTAGGCGAGACCCTCTTTTAAGTTGACTTGCGCTGTGAAGCCTAGCTCACGCTGGGCCTTGCCGGGATTCCCAAACCGCTTGCCGGAGTGATCCCAGTCGCGGCGCGGGCGGAAGTCTAATGGCGCAGTGTTGCCCGTCAGCGCGTTAATGGTTTGGGCAAGTTCCAGGATCGTCGTCTCCACGCCGCTGGCGAGATTATACACATCGCCCGGCTTCCCCAGCGCGGCGCAGTGCATTAGGCCCCGGACAATGTCCTCGACAAAGATAAAGTCCCGGCTGGTCACACCGCCGCCCTCCAGCGGCAACGACTGGCCCTTGAGCGCTTTATAGATGAACGTCGGCGTAACGTTGCGCCAGACGGTGGCCGGGGTGCCGCGCCACTGACCTGCCCCCAGGATTTCGCGCGGGCCATAGATGTTCTGGAACCGCGCGCGCACAGCGGGCAGTTGATGCTGGTTGAAGTAGTACACCGCGTAGAACTCGCCCACGATTTTCGAGATGGAGTAAGGGCTGTCCATCTGGAGCGAAATCGAAGCATCTTCCGATGTGGCGTGAGCCTGCTCGTAAGTCTTTTCCGCCACGGCGCAACCGGCCCCGGCGTACACCAGTTTGCGCAGGCGGCGGAAGGCTTTGGTATGATCAAAGAGCTTGAGCGTGGTCAGTTGATTGTGCTCGTGATCGGCCAGTGGGTTGTGGATGGAGCTTTGGTTGCCGTGATAGGTGGCGAGATGGAAGATGTAATCGTAGTCATCCTTCACGCCCGCCAGCACTGCATCGTCGGCGATAGAGCCTTCGGTGAAGCGCACGCGCGAGTCTTCCGGCACATTGGCGCGCTCGGCTGAGAGCAGGTTATCTACGACATGGATGTGGCCCGCGTCGTCAGCCAGTAATTGGCGCACCAGGTTGCTACCCACAAACCCAGCGCCGCCCGTAATCAGAAGGGTGGTCTTAGCGAAGTCTGTCATATTGTCCTATACGTTGGGTTCAGGCAACTGAACCCCGCTCGTCCGCTGAAAAACTGCCCCGCTGATCAGGGCAGACGGATCAGCACATGCATATGTCCTCACGTAGAGGGGATAATCGCCTGTCATCACCACGAAATCACCGTTCGGAAAAACATCCACAACCATGCCTGGCTTGTTTGGGTAAATTATCTTCGTATCGAAGAGGTGGGCCTGATAAATGTTGACCTCCATATCGCCAAGAATAGTAAATGCTCCGGGATACGGCGGTGCAATGGCCCGGATCAGATTGGCGATCTTGATCGCGCGATCGTCCCAACAGATCCCACCACTTTCGCGGCTACGCTTAGGCAGGTAAGTGGGGGTTCCGCCGGGTTGATTTATCAACTGAACGGTCCCGTTTAAGATGGCCGGTAGATTATTGATGAACATGCGCGTTGAGACAACGCAGTTCTTGTGATAAATGGACAGGCTGTCATCGTAAGGGGTAATATCGAACTCCGTTAGCTCCACGATCTTGCCAGCATCAACCTCGGGTGTGATCCTGAAAAGGTACATATAGAATCTCGAGTAACCGAGCAGGATAGCCCAATTGAAAACCGCCCGACCTCGACACCGCGGGGGCTTTTCCGGGCCACCATGCACCCCATAAACACCCCGACGGCATTGGACAATCAGCCATTCTGGGATTAGACGTTGCCAGCCAAAAACCAGCAACGTATCTATTTCTCGGCTGGCAAGCGCCCGTTCATCAGTGTCCGTCTTGAGGTGATAGGCGGCGGGACGATACACATCTATGCCATGCCGATCTCCGAAGGTCTGGAGATCCACATATCCGCTAATGTTACTTGAGCGTTCCGGCGGAATGTTCAGTATTAAGCTGGGTCGACAGCCGGATCTCACAAGTGAATTGAGCAGATACTCGGTAATCCATTGGTTGCCCGCCACAGCAATGTTCATCGCGGATCTCCGCGTAATTGAGGTACGATGTCAGCATATGCCCAAGCTAAATCCTTGACGCGTAGCAGGCGAACGTGTTTGTCCACTAAATAAGCCAGTAAATCCCTCAATACCGTCTCCGCACCATCGCCTTGACACCGATACATATCGGCGACGGGCTGAGGGCAGTTTAGCAAATCCGGGTTTTCGCGCAGGAATCTGAGGCGCGGCTGAGAGGTGCTCCCGTTGATGTAGATATTCATAGGGTGGAAGTTGATGATCTTGATCCCAGGGCTGGCCAAGTCAATGCTGCCCAACCTCATCGGTAATTCTGAGTTCTCGCAAATCCCGTCCTCCCATGTGTAACTCAGCAAGATGAGCTTCAAGTCGGGGTGCCAAGCTGGCAACACATATGGGCAGTTGAACCGCAACGTTGAAACATCATAGCGGAAGCCATATTGTCCCAGCACCACCAGGTCGCGGTAGGAGTAACCCAAGAGATGAAATCGGTTGCCAGTTGCCGCCGGGTAAGTGGTTCGGAGCCTGGTGAGAATGTCGATCAACCCGTTACCTTGAGTCGAGTTTGGGCCCAAATTAGGGTGAAGGCCAACTTCGTGTAGGTCGTCGGTTTGTGTGATTTGTCGGAGTATCTCGGATGGATGAGTCGCAAAGAAAGTGGCGGGCGCGTTGTGGCGTTTCAGAATCCCAAGCACGTTTTCAATCATGTAGGCTGGCGCAAAATCCACATCAAACGTGATGGCCACGGTGCTCAAGCCATCCCAGTTTGCGTAGGAGCGTGCGAAGCGTATTGTATCGTTGAGTGGGAACATGTAAGACTCAACTCTTAATGCGCAGGTGCGTGTACGCCTCTACCACCCCATATTGGTCATACCACTGAATGAGCCGCCTCAAGCCTTCATCGAACTGGACTTGGGCTTTCCAGTGGAAAAGCCTTTCCGTCTCTGCTGGATCGAGCAACAGCGAAGAGACATCGTCTTCGCCCGGTTTAATCGCCTCCACAGGCGACGGCAGTTCCGCATGAATCAACTCAACAATCTTGTCGAATAACTCCTTGATGGAAACATCCTTGCCCGACGACACATTGAAACAGCCCGTAGACGCCCCATCCACAAGAATAGCGTCCAGCAACGTCAAAAAATCCTCAATCTCAAGAAAGTCCCGACGCGCATCTACAATAGTACACGGCTGCTTCGCCTTCAAGCGTTTGTGGAATGTCGGGATGGGTCCGGAGAGATGGCCTGGACCATATATGTTCGCCAAGCGGAGCGAGACAAAGGGCAAACCGCTTAATCGCACATAGTGTTCACCAGCTGCTTTCGAAATAGAGTAGCTGGTAAACGGAGCAATGGGGTGAGAGAGTGTAATCGGGCGTTGTTGGGGACGACCATAGATCAAGGCCGTTTGAAAGTAAATCAAGCGTTTGACACCCAATCGTTGGGATGCCTGAACGATATTAATTGTCCCGGTGATGTTTGTGTTGATGTCCTCCACCCAATTGTTCGGGTCTTTGTAAGCGGCGGCGGAGTGAATCACATGCGTTGGGGCGAATTGCTCGAAGACCTGGTTGACGAGAGTTGTGTCAGCGATCGTTCCCTCGACGGCAGTGCAGCGCTCAGGATTCAGGTGAGCCAGATTCTGTTTGTGTCCGGTCGCGAAATTATCAATGACCAACACCTCATGCCCTTGATGTAATAGCCGTTCAGCTACATGCATGCCTAAAAAGCCAGCGCCGCCAGTGATGAGTGCTTTCACAAACATTCCTCCTATAGATTGCGTTGACGGGAGAATTGTCGTTTAGGCTTTCGCTTCCGCTTGGCCAAGTTTGAGGTGGGTGTACGCCTGGGTAACGCCGTTTGCTTTGTACCATTCAATGGCACGCCGCGCTGCCGTTTCCAGTGAAGTGGCGGCTGTCCAGTCGAAGTCCTCATATGTCTTCGAGGCATCAAGAAGAATCGTAAAGGCGTCGTCAACGCCTCTGGGCCGTATCTCCACTTCCCGTTCCAGCGTGATGCCCAGGGTTTTCATAGTCAAGTCAAACAATTCCTTGATGGCGTAATCTCCGTTACTCGAAACATGGTACGCGCCGCGCTGACCTCGTCCGTCTAAGGCTTTGATGACAACTTCAACCAGATCCTCCACGAACACAAAATCGCGGCGTGTGTCCATCACAAAGCAGGGTTTCTGGCTGGTCAAACGCTGGTAAAACGTCGCTAATGGTCCGCTCAGATTGCGTGGCCCGATAATGTTGGCCAACCGGAACGAGATGAAATCCAGCTTGCTTAGGGCAATGTATTGTTCGCCGGCCGTTTTGCTGATGGCGTAACTGCTATTGTCGGGACGAATCGGGTGACTGAGGGTGATGGGCTGTTCCAGGGGATGCAGACCATAGCATAACGCCGTCTGGAAATAGATTAACCGTCTGACCTGGAGCCGTTCTGCCGCCTGCACGACATTGGCCGTGCCGACGGTGTTTGTCCGTGTATCTTCCGCCCAGGCATGCGGGTCCTTGTAGGATGCCGCCGCATGTACGACGAACTCGGGTTTGAATTCGTCAAACGTCCGATTCACGAAATCAGCGTCGGCAATGGTGCCTGCGACCACCTTGAGATTGGCGTCGGGTTGGAGATTGTCCCGGCGGCCCGTAGCGTAATTATCTATGACCAGGATGCGGTTCCCGCGCGTTAGCAGGCGCTCGGTGATATGCGAGCCGATAAAGCCCGAACCTCCTGTAATCAATATATTTATCATAAGGTTACCTCAAGCGTAAGCTGAGAAAGATGTTGCTTGAACTTGGCGGCCTGATCGTGGAACTCCTGTTGCCAGACTTCCAAACAGAGCAAACCCCAGATGTTCCGGCCAAACTTGGACTCTTTGGCGATCTTCTGCACCACGCGGCGGTTGTCCACTAAGTCACGGTTGAGCGCCGCACGGCTGGTGAGGATATCGTGAACAAACTCGCGTGCTTCCCCTTGCACCCACTCGTTTAGCGGCGTGGGGAAACCCATCTTATCTATGCGGTTGAGCACGGCCTCGGGCAGGTAAGGTTGGATGGCGTCCCTGAAGACACGCTTCATCGTTCCGTCTTTGAATTTTACATCGGCAGGGATGGTGGCCGCGAACTCTACCAGCGGATGATCAAGCAGGGGCACGCGTGACTCCAACCCGTGCGCCATGCTCATGCGGTCTTCCACTTGCAGTAGGGCGGGCAGGAGCGTCTTGAAGTCGAAGTGCGTCATCAAATCGAAGTACGACTGCTTGCCCACGTTCTCACCGTGGAAGACGCTGCGGAATGTCTCGAATGAGGAATAATTGCCAAGCTGGCTCCAGCGGATTTCATCGCCCAACTGTGGAGCGCGATTGATCAGCCGGAAATAGCGGTGATCCATATCTTGGAACAACCCCTCGCGCCAGAACTCCTGCAGGAGTGGTTTGTAGTTACGCAGGGCAGTGAGGTTGGGGATAATAGACTCGTACGTAACGACGAAGTTGCCAGAGTGCATCGTCCCATCAATGGCGGCTTTGATGCACTGCTCAAAGTAGGCGATCAGGTAACGCGTGTAGCCACCAAAAATCTCATCGCCGCCCTGACCACCCAGGACTACTTTGCGATGCCGTCCGGCGAGTTGAGAAACCATGTACTGCGGGAACGAGCCGGGGCCGGCCACCGGGTAATCGAGGTGATAAATCACGCGCCGCAAGTTCTCAATGAAGTCGGCGGAGGTGATGTCCATCTCCAACAGCTCCATGCCAACGTGCTCGGTCAATGCGCGAGCGTAGCGGCTTTCGTCATATTCCGGCCCGAAAGAGAACTTGCCGTTGAAACCCAGGAAGGTCCCGTTGGCGTGTTCGCGGCCCAGCGCGGCCACGATGCTGGAGTCCAGCCCGCCGCTTACGTATGCGCCCAGCGGCACGTCACTGCGCAAATGAATGCGCACCGAGTCGGCCAACAGGTCGCGTAATTGCTCGACGAAATATCTGGCCGTGTGGTTGAAGTCGAGGTCGTAATAGACTTCCCAATAGCGCTTTACCTCCAGCACGCCGTTCACGACGCGCAGGGTGTGGGCGGGCAGAAGTTCCTGCACGCCTTTGAACAGGGTTTTGCCCGCCAGGCAGAACTGAAAGGTCAGGTAATCCTTGAAGCCCTCCAGATCGGTGTCGATCTCGTCCATGAAGGGCAGGAGCGCTTTGACTTCGGACGCAAAGTAGAGCGTGTCGCCCATATGGGTATAATAAAATGGCTTGATGCCGAAGCGGTCGCGCGCGCAGAACAGGGTCTGCTTGGCCTCATCCCACAATGCAAACGCAAACATCCCGCGCAGATGGTTGACGCAGTCGGCTCCCCAGCGGCCGTAGGCGCGCAGGATCACCTCGGTGTCCGACTCGCTAGTGAAGTTCTCGATACCAAGTTCCTCGCGCAGTTCAATGTAGTTGTAAATTTCGCCGTTGAATGTGATCCAGTTGCCGGCCCCATCGGTCATGGGCTGGGCGCCGGTAGATGAGAGGTCAATAATGCTCAGACGGCGATGGGCGAACCCGACGTGTCCTCGCGGGTGTTCCCAAAGGCCCTCGCCATCCGGCCCGCGGTGGCGGAGGAGAGTTTGCATCACATCCAGGCCCGAGTGCAATTGCGGGAGGCGCTCTGAGCGCAAGTTGATCATGCCAGCAATTCCACACATATCATTTATTTCCAGAATACAACCTGGCCCGAAGGGGCCGGATCAGCTTGGCTCCCACCCAGGCGCGGGCGGCCGCCAACTCAGCCGCCGCACTGGCGACCAGTTCTCCAGCGGTCCACAAAGCCCGGCTGACCCGGCGCTTGGAAGCTACTCCGTTTGATTTGTCTGCTACAATCGCTGCCACTAACTCGGCGGCTAGTCGGCGGTAAGTGTATTGGCCGCTCAAATAAATCTCATTGTACGCACATTCCACCATCTTTGTGACCAAGCCGTCATCCTGAACCTTCGCTAGCACTTCATCCAGATTCGAGAAATCCCGTTTGAGCGGAATATAGTGACGATCTGGCTCCAACACACTGTTGTAATGGCCCTCCACCAAAATCTGGCAGGTCTTCGTAATGACGGCTTCAAAGTGGCGCGGGCTGATGGCTAGGAACCGATAGTCGTCCCATCCGGCGGGCATGTAGGCGCCCACCTGCTCAAAAGTCAACGACGGGTTGCCCTTGAGTAAGGCTCGCACCTGCGCCTGGAGTTCGCCGCGCCGATCGAGGACGCTGGAGCCACTCTCACACCCAATGACCGCCCGGCTAGAGGCCAGAAAATCCAGCCAGCGATCGCCCAAAATGAGATCTTGCGGTCTGGTAGAAATATCGCATGTCAGCCCCAATGCTCTGGCACGTTCCTCCACTACGGCGGCGATCCGGTGCTTGAGTTGGCCGTGGCTGCCGAACCAGTAAGGCAGATGGGTGGCCCGGTATACTATAATGTTCGGGCGGGCAGCAGGTGGCTTCAACTTGAAGGCATAGGAGTGAGCTGCAGCCTCGTCAATATATCCTGTATAACACTCATAGAATTCGGCCTTGCGGCGCATTCGGGGGTAGAGCTGTTGCCGATACTCCGGGCCAAAGTTGGTAAAAATGACCGAGACAGCCCAATCGTCCAGCCACTCATCCAGAACATTGGAATGGTCGTACTCATCCTGCGGGAGGGCAATCTTGGTGCAGTCTAACTTTCCGATCCAATCCAGGCCTCGTTTCCATCTTGAAAACGAACGACTCCACCGCATACATAGGAACGTTGTATGCAGCACGATTGTCCTGAACTGCAAATGACGTAGCCAGGCGGGGGCGCCATGAATAGCATTGAAGTATATCAGGCGTTCCTGAGGCTGAACCGACTCAAGCGCTAAGAGATGATGTCTGATAGCGGCTCGCACTGACCTAAGCGATCCAGAATGGTAATACAGAATTAAGATGTGGCTTGCCACAATCACGCTCATTTTTGAGCCCTGATATACAAGTCCAAGCCCAAAATCCGGCCAACATTGTCAAGCAATTTTTCTCGGGGAATATACCATCGCGTGATCGGCAGATAATAAGCGTCAAAATTACGAACGTCAATTTGGATGTCTGTGAACTTTTCGAAAATCTGGCGGGCCTCGGCGGGGGATACGTAATCGGTGTGTGGAGCGGCCTGGCCTGCCGCGTTGGTATCGTACAGCGCACGTACTTTCTCGGCGAAGCTCCAGCGCCCCCGGGTCTTCCATTGGGTGCGCCAACGCTCTATGAGAACCTGCACTAACTGCCGGAACGAATGACGATTATAGAGCATCACGATCGCGTGACCGCCAGGCTTGAGAACGCGATACACCTCCGCCACAGCCAGAGAGAGGTTGCCGGTATGGTGGAGACAGCCGATGGTATATACAAAGTCAAAGCTGTCTGAATGGTAGGGGATAGCGAGGGCCGATCCGGTTAGAGTGTTCTTCGCTTTGTTCATGAGTGTGAGCCGATAACGCATCATTTTAGTGGGGCTGGTAGCAATATCGAGGCCGTAATATTCAGCGCCTTGTTCCACCAAGTGCTGGCCGAGCGTCCCATAACCCAGGCCGATTTCCAAGGTTTTTTTATGGGCCAGTGCATAGGGTCTCGTATAGTCGTACAAATAATGGTAGATCCCAAAATAGGCTTCATCGAAGCGAAGCAAATTTTGTGGCGATGGCTCTGTGATGCCGAGAGAACGGGCCAATCCTGAGCCGCATAGTTCATTCCAAAACTCGGCGTTCTGGATATCAATGTCATGTTGGGAGGGGGACATCATAGGATCACCTGCAGTGGATGAGAAGGCCTGCTAATCACCCTGGATGATGGACGACAATATGGAGAGCACTGGCCCTGGAAAGCGTTCTCCTAGCTCAAGGAGAGATGGAAAGTGATAGGGTTTCTCCTCCGTCACACAGACGGCGATCCTCTTCTGTGGAATGACTGAGTAACGAATAGTCTCGTGAGGGACTGAGTGACTCCATAGAATGGAGTTGATCCGGCCAGCCTGTAATTTTTCTTTGAGTGCTGGCCAATCAATCGGCTTTACAGTATTGGCTGGTTGGTTGTGCTGAACCAGGATCAGAGCTTCCGTTGGGCACGTTTGCGTCGATAATGTTAATTGCCCCACAGATGAGTCCCACTGCGCCAAGATGCTTAAGCAGGGGCTGATTGTTTCTGAATTCACCTTAGCATGCCTCAATATTCCTAGCATGAGCAAGTCTCTCCATATTTGATTTGGAGCTATAGACTGGCATAATCGGTTGTCTTTTGCGTACTGCCACCAAAGGTGCCGCAGGTTGGAGTCGGACAAAATCACTTTTAGGGTGAGGTACAGGCGAACAATCATTTGTGGTAGTGAGTTGAGCGCCAATCCGGGTAAGCGCCAGCGAGGCGGTTCGCCGCTGAGAAGAGGCAGCAAAACGTCTAAGGTGAGGTTTGGAAACTGATGAGCAATTTCCAGCAGGGGGTCAAACGTGTAGTATTTCGGTCGCCATGTGTTGAACACGAGCCATAGTGAACGGCTTAGGGCGTAGGGTACAATCTCGCTGATATGTTCCCAGATAATAGCTTTTACTTCTTGGGCCCGTAGCTTGGCGCAAATAGTTGGCCAGAGGTTCTTCCGGAGTAGAGTAGTTTTATGGGCTGATTGACATGCGACTTCGCTTGGGTTGTCTGAATTGATTCGCCAGCTCGTCAAGATCAGCCATTGCGTATCGGGGTCGTAGCGCACCGAGACACGGAAAGGCTCTCCAGCAGTTAGATTTCCTGTCTGGGCCTGCCAGATAATCACCAGACGTAAGAAGTCTTCCAGGAGTCGGTGGAGCGCAGCTTTTTTCTGTAGGTCGCGGCTCCAGAGATATTTCCAGAAAAGTAGTCTCAACCCTTTGTTGCTTAGAGTTAACCATAGGGCGAGGGCGAACTTGAGAAAAAGATCCACATGCACAGAGGATATAGTGGGTATTCGGACTCCCTTCTCCAGCTTGGCTAGCCAGTAGTTTGGCTTAAAAAGACGCCCGTGCGGTTTACCATATTGGCATACGACCTCGTCAAATTCATCAATAAACGCGCGATACGAATAGCGGCCAGAGGTAATGAGGTCGGTGTATGCACGTTCTGTCATGTTACGTAGGAACTCTGTATCCCTCAAGTTCTCAACAACCTCAGCCATGTTCGAGAAATCTTTGGCGAGGGGGATGTAATGGACCCACGGTTGAAGAACGTGTGAGTATCTTCCCGGGAAAAGCACCATAGCCGTTCTTAGCGCGGCGCACTCAAAAACTCTGGGTGAGACCACGTTGATCGGCACATTGCCTTCATAAGGCTCGAGTACACTCTTGTATACTTCCCAAAAGTCGGCTTGGGGATGCTGGGCGAGGTATTCTTTTGTCGCCTTCTCAACCGATCCATCCAAGTCAGTAATGCTGGCCCCGCTTTCCGTTCCCAACATGGCTTTGCACGATGAGATGAACTTGGGCCAATCTTGGCCATAGATTCGGTCATGTTCACGCCAGGCGATATCACACTTTAATCCAAATGGGCCAGCCCGTTCTAAGAAGCCCTCCCCAATCCAAGCCTTCTCTTGGCTAAGCTTGCCTAGCCAATAGGGCACGGTGCGCCCGCGATATCCTACATCTATAGGCCGCTCATCCAGCGGGGGAACAGACAATCCGATCAAATTATCCGGCACATATCCGGCTAAACTGTTTATCTTAACAACCCCGGGCAGGCGGCGCTCGTCCCACACGCAGGGGATTTTGTCTTGCGGATATAAGGTGAAGAGGACATGAATGCCGAGAAAGCGCATCGCCTCGGCATATTGATCAACTTGGCGGTAGTCATCCTGGATAAATTGTATCTTGAGGCCAGAGAAGTTTTTGATTTTATTGCGGATATCCGGAGAGAGATAGTGATCGTAGATGACTGCCAGCGAGTAATGGATGACGACCACATCAAACTCCCCCAGGTTGAGAAACCAGCTTTCGCGAAGCCCAAGAGGGTTAAAGAGGAGGATATCGTGACGAGAGAAATTGAGAAACGCCGCGATATGGTCCAGTATGGTGTTGGCGTGCTTAGGGTTGTTATCGCAGAGAAGCAGGATGGACAGTTTGGGGTTAGAGTTGGTTTTCATTGTTGTCGTTCGGGGGCGCAGACAGGCTATACGGCCCTTAGGTCGGGTCAATTCCGATCTGCCGCCGAGGATGGCAATGTCTCCCATTCCGCGGGATGCTGGAAGATCGCCTGAGCTACCAGCGGGAGATTCCCGACGACTTTGAATTGATATGCCCGCGCAACAAGATCGTAACGTGTCTCCGCTTGCACGGTGCCTTCAAATATGGAGAGCGAAAAAACGAAATCCCCATTTCCCAGCATAAGCGCGGGGATATTGAGCCGGAACTCTCTGCTTTCGCCGTACACCAAGTCAACCGGCAAGGGCGGGCTGACGAAGTTGGAGATATACACTCCGTCAGTGCGAATGAGGGTAGCGCCTAACACCAGGTTGAAATGGCCATCACGATGCGCGAGAACGCTCAAGTTGAGCATCATGGATTCGCCAACCATAAAGACAGCTTTCTCTTGCTGGTCGGCTCCGATTGGGCGAGCATGTTCAATAGTTAATGAACCTTCGCCCGGCCATTTGGTCAGCGTTTTCATCTCAGTTTGTGGCCTATGCACTCCGTTGAAGCCCGATCCACCGATAGGAGGCGACATATCTAACGCCCCGGATGCTGTGGGTAGTTGTGAAACTGTTCCTGTCATACTCACAATGGCGAATTCCTCGCTCGCCCAATCAACGTGGCCGGTCGGCAACTGAACCTGGTTTTGCACCATCGAGCCGTTTTTCGTAATCGAAAGGGATAGATTAGCCGACTGCGGGCACCGATAAGTGATCCGGATTGAGTAACGTGTGTTGTCAAATAAGCCATACGAATAAAACGTCGCATAACCGATTATCGCGTTCGCGCCGTTTTTCTCGATGATCAGACTCCGGTAGGGTCGGTGGCCTGTTTGTTTTGGCTCTGACCAGCGACTGCCTTCCATAGAGATGAAGGCCGTAAAGCTGGGGGTAGCATCCTGCACATCCCCCACCTTGATTTCTTCATCAATCTGACCATCCCGCAGCAGTTGAATCAGCGCGACATCACATACTGCCCCCTGACGGCCACGCAGTACAAATTGCAATGAGATTGCGTCGCTGTACAGGCCCTGTTCGATGGAGGGGCTGAGCTTTCTCTGGATCGCTTTTTGATTCCTAACTCGTAAGCGGCGCTCATCGAGCGAGTGGATGAACGCCTCGTAAGCGTTCACCACATCCAAGCTTGGCCCGCGTTGAACAATCCGCCCACGCTCAATCCAGATCGCCTCGTCGCAAAATTGGAGGATCGAGTTGACCGCGTGGGAGACTAGCAATACCGAGGCACCGCTTTCAACGACCAATTGTTTCATGCGCTCATTGGATTTACTGGCGAAGTAGGCATCCCCGGCCCCCAGGATTTCATCTACAATCAAGATGTCGGGCTTAAGCACCGTCGCGGTCGCGAACACAAGCCGTGCCTGCATGCCGGAGGAGTACGTTTTGAAAGGTTGATCCAGAAACGAGCCAAGTTCAGTGAACTCGGCGATATCTTCAAGGGCGACCTCGATTGCGGCGGGGTCTAATGCGCGATAAGTAAGAGAGGCACGGACGTTTTCCCGCCCGGTGAACTCTGGATGGAAACCCGCCCCGGCTTCCATTAATGCCTGCACCTGCCCGTTGACCGTAATCTCACCTTCTGTTGGCGGCAAGTTGCCCGTGATCAACTTGAGCAGGGTGCTTTTGCCCGCGCCATTTCGCCCAATGATGCCCAACCGACTACGGGCCTTGAGGTCAAGGTTGATATCGCGCAAAGCCCAGAACTCGCGTGCCTTCGCCCGGCGCCAGGGTACGAGGCGTGCTAGGCCTAATGCATCCAGTAAGTTGTCCAGGCGCGTAGGAAAAATCTTGTACATCTTGCCCACGCCGGACAGGCGAATGGCCGTCGGCTCAGACATAGTCAATCAGCGCCCGCTTGGAGCGGGCGAAGAAATAGCCGCCCAGCGCAAATAAGGTCACTGACATCACTACTAGAACAATGCTATTCAACAGTCCGGGCCATTGCCCGAAGATCAGGATTTGCTGGTAGGTTGTCACAAAGTAGGCCAGCGGATTGACGGCGATGAAAAGCCGCAGGCTGTCCGGCACCATCTCGGGCGTGTAGGCGATGGGCGACGCGATCATCAAGATCATTACTGCCAGGCTGACCAGATTCTGCAGGTCGCGGAAGACCAGGTTGATCAGCGACAACATCCATACTACCCCAATGAGGGCGAACATGTGCAATCCCCAGATCACCGGCAGAAGAAGCGCTGTCCAAAAAAGATGCCCTGTGGAAAATGCCGCCGCCAGGATCACGATCATCCCGACTCCCATCGTTACCTGGCTGAGGAGCACAGCTTTGGCTGGCGCCAGGTCAATGGGAAAGACCGTGTTGCTCAGCACGGATTTGTTCGCCACGACGGAGCCGACTCCGGTGGACAACGCCTCACTAGTCATGAGAAATGGAACCAGGCCTGAAAAGATAAACAACACATAGTCCACCGATGACAAGCCCGGCACACGCACGCGGAAGATGACGAGGTAGACCACTGAATAAATCACGAGAATCAACAGCGGCGTGAGCACTGCCCAGCCAATACCAAAAATGGAGCCGGCGTATCGGGCCGTCATTTCACTCCGCGTCACGCGCCATAATAACTGGCGGTGGCTGATCAAGTATTGGCCGGAGTGAACCAGAGAAGATAACTTTGTCCTCATCTTGAGTCTCATGGAGCAGTTAATAGAGTCTGCGCGATGCGGCCCGAGGTCTGCTCATCCCCATACAGGCCAGGCCTGTCCGCCGGCGGTTGGAACGAGCGCACTGCGCGCACAATCGCTTCCGTGTTCGCTCCAGTCAGCGTGTTCCATCCGGCCTGCACCGTCTCCACCCACTCGGTCTCATCGCGCAGAGTCACGCACGGCACATCCAGCCAGTACCCAAGTGCACACCGCGCGTGATGCCCTCAGCGGCCAGGTTATTCACCGCGGTCCGGCTTGGGCAGAACAGCAGGTCAGAGACGTGATCGGTTAGCACCGGAGCCAATTCCAAGATGATAATCCGGGGCTGGGATGTCCAGCTCCTCAAAGAACACCGCCCACATATTGTCGTCGTAGGGCTGGCCCGCGTGCACTAGCACTTCGGTGTGCTTCTGCCAGAGAGCACGGCTCACGGGCGCGGCTTTGATGAACTGGGGCCGCGCGCCCACAATCGTCACCACCTTCATCACGCGGCTTCTCGCTGGCAAAACTCGGCAATGGCTTCCACCACTGTGGACTGCATCGCTTCAGTCAGTTCCGGATAAATCGGGATCGCCAGCGACTCGCGCGCCGCCTGTTCGCTTTTCGGGAAATCGCCCGCGCGGTAACCGAGATCGGCGAAGCACTCTTGCAAGTGCATCGGCACCGGATAATAAATTTCCGATCCAATGCCGCGCTGTCTAAGATACGCGATCAGCGCCTCGCGCCGGCCGGTGCGGATGACGAACTGGTTGTAGATGTGGCGGACATCGTTCAACTCCACCGGCAGGACGAGGCCGAGCTCTTTTTCCAAGTCAGCATCAACAGAGAGCCTCAAATCAAGTTCAGTAAATTGCTCTCGATAGAACGCCGCGTTGCGTTGGCGAGCTTCCGTCCAGTTATCGAGATATTTTAGCTTGACGCGCAAGACCGCCGCTTGCAGAGCGTCCAACCGGAAGTTGCCGCCGACCAGCTGGTGATAATACTTGGGGTGCGCGCCGTGGCCGCGTAGCAATCGAACGCGTTTCGCCAGGCCGTCATCGTTCGCCGTCACCAGACCGCCATCCCCAAAGCCGCCCAGGTTCTTGGATGGGAAGAAGCTGAAGCAGGCGAGTTGGCCGAGCGAACCGGCCCGTTGCCCTTTGTACTCGGAGCCAATGGCTTGCGCGGCGTCCTCGATCACGATCAGGTCATGGCGGCGCGCGACGGCCATGATCGCATCCATATCCGCCATCTGGCCGAACAGGTGGACGGGGATGAGGGCGCGTGTGCGAGGCGTAATCGCGGCTTCCACCGCCTGCGGATTCAGGTTGTACGTCGCCAGGTCGATGTCCACGAACACAGGCCGTGCGCCCAGACGCGCGATGGAGCCGGCCGTGGCAAAGAACGTGTATGTCGGGGCAATGACCTCATCACCGGGTTGGATCCCAATCGCCATCAACGCGACCAGCAGGGCATCCGTGCCCGAGGAGACGGCGATGCCGTACGGGCTGTGCGAGTAGGTGGCGGCTTCGCGCTCCAGCGCTTCCACCTCCGGCCCGAGGATGAAGACTTGCGAGTCCATTACCCGATCCACCGCCGCGCGCACTTCCTCGCGGATGGCGGCATATTGCGCCTTCAAATCCAAGAATGGAACGGCGCTCACTATCGTTGGCGCTTCAGCCTTCATCCCTCATCCTTTAGTCGGCAGTGGCTCATCTTCCGGCCAGTCCAGACAGCGTAGCGAGCCGTTGCTTTCCGCGTACCGCCAGCCGCTCTCCGGGCAGACGAGATAGCCCATGGCGTCGCGCTGTTCCAGGCGATGGCCGTGGCGGCTCATCCAGCCTTTCTGAACAGCGGGGACGCCGAGCATCAAGGCGTAATCCGGCACGTCCCGCCGCACTACCGCGCCCGCCCCGATGAAAGCATACCGCCCAATCGTCGCGCCGCACACGATGGTGGCGTTGGCGCCGAGGGTGGCCCCGCGCCGCACGCGGGTGGGCAGATACTCGGCCTGCCGCCGAATCTGCGAGCGCGGATTGATCACATTTGTGAACACGCACGATGGCCCGCAGAACACGTCGTCTTCCAGTTCCACGCCCGCAAACACCGAGACGTTGTTCTGGATTTTGACGTTGTCTCCAATCACAACGCCACCCGCCACGAAGACATTCTGGCCGAAATTACAGCCTCGGCCAATACGCGCGCCGGACATGACGTGGCCGAAGTGCCAGATTTTAGTGCCCGCGCCAATCTCGCACGGCTCATCCACGTAGGTGCTGGGGTGCGCGAAGTAGTCACGGCTCGTCATAGCGGCGTCATCGGCGCAGATACGGATGGGCCGTGTCATCCAGGGGAGACACCGCCGCCATCCGAATTTGATGGACGAGTTCGATGGATGGCCGCACGTCCGTGATGCCAAAGCCCCGCCCGGCCAACGTCTCTTCATAAACCCGCGTGTGCAGGTCCGTGAAGCCTTCGGTGAACTCTATTTCCTGGCCGTCCAGTGTGATCGAGCGATAGGT
>Ga0247727_10004336_pt1 | contig 30173 bp, 35 predicted proteins | sample WisWelCaveWW1625_FD_202498 | JGI IMG/M metagenome (GOLD analysis project Ga0247727, IMG submission 202498) | Biofilm microbial communities from Wishing Well Cave, Virginia, United States - WW16-25 | ecosystem: Environmental > Aquatic > Deep subsurface > Groundwater > Cave microbial mat | place...
ACTTTAAAGGCAGGCCATATTTCAAAAATACCGTCTGGAGAGCTTGAATGTGAGCCCAGGCTGATTCTCTCTCAATGAGGATGGCGTATAGAATAAACCGGCTATAGTCATCCAGGGAAGTAATGAGTATCCATTTATCTTTAACCCAGGGAGAGAATCGGTGGATGGAGGAATCATGCTGTGTTAATTCGCCTATGTTGTTGGTAATCACCTCCCGGTCATGGGCTTTATGTTCTTTAGATCGGCTGATATAAAAGCCATGTTGTTTGGCCTTATTGATGATGGTTTGCAAGGATACCTTCTGGTGGTTGGTGGCCTCCAAGTCTTTTTTGATGAAATTGTAATTATAGGACCATACGGGCATAGACTTGTCATCAATGAAGGTTTTGGTTTTCTTCAGTTCTTGAAGGATATTTTTCTCGATGGCGGGATCAATCGCTCTAGTTTTAGCCTGCCGGTTATATTGAATTGAGAATTCTTCGGGGTTATCCTGGTAAGCTTTGACTAACGCAAAAAATCTGGTTTTGCCGATTTTTAGCATTTGTTGAATATGCTCACGCTTAAGTTCTTTATTGATGTAGCGTTTCATGAGATCTTTAACCTGTTCATCGGTAAACTTTTTGTGTAATTGTTCCATCTGCCATACCTCCGTTTTTACCGGAAGTATGGCACAGATAGGAGTTCACTTTTAATTTGGAGTTGGCTTCAAAAACGGTTCACTTTTAATTTGGATTTTACATAATTGCTAAAATGTGTTGCTTTTCTTAAAGGCTGGCCTTAAAATCAGCTCATCTTATAGGAATTTTCCATGCGCGTATCCATTTTAAACCCTTCTTTTGGTGATAATTTCGTCCGGGTCGCCCGCTGGGCCGCCAAGTCGCGGGGTCGTGTGCAACGCCACCCCGAATTTTTATTGACCGCCGCCCAGATTCTCCTTGATCAAGATCACGCCGTCCAATTTGTCGAAGCGGCCGCGCGCAATTTGACCTCCGAACAATCCTTCCAGGAAATTTGCGAATTCAAACCTGATTTTTTAGTTATCCACGCCACCACCCCGTCCATTTACAATGATATTGATCAGGCCCGGGAAATAAAACGTCAGACGAATTGTCGCGTCGCTTTTGTCGGTCAACATGTTACTGCGGAACCGGACAATACCTTTGAAATCGGACGTGGCGTTGTCGATTACGTATTGCGTCGGGAATATGATTACAGTCTACGGGATTTGGCCAACGGCCAACAACCAAACCAAGTTTTAGGCATTTCTTGGTGGGATGGCGCAAAAGTCATCCACAACGAAAATGCCCCGTCCATTGATGTCAATGAACTCCCCTTCCCGGCGTGGCAGCTTATCAAACCCGAATGGTACCCGGATGGCGGCAAAAAATTTCCTTTTTTGACACTGATCACAGGCCGCGGTTGTAACAATGCCTGTTCTTTTTGTCGTGACCCGCAACTCATGTACGGTTATCGTTTGCGCAATCGTCGGGCCCAATTAGTCGTTAATGAAATGGAATACGATTTAAAACTCCATCCGCAGCTCCGTGAAATCATGTTTGAGACCGACACCTTTGCCGCCGACAAACCCCATGTTACGGAAGTCTGTCAGGAAATTATCAAGCGTGGGATCAATAAAAAAATCAGCTGGTCCTGTAATATGCGCGTTAATACCGATTTGGAACTTCTGCCGCTCATGCGGGAAGCCGGTTGCCGGATGCTCATGACAGGTTTTGAATTTGGTACCAATGAACAACTACGGGCGATTCGTAAAGGCGGGGTAACGATCGACATGGCCCGCCAATATTCCGAGCGCGCCCATGACCTCGGGTTTACCATCCACGGTTGTTTTATGATCGGTGCGCCCGGGGAAACCCGAGACAGCGCGCGTAAAACCATCGATTTCGCGAAATCCCTTCCCCTCGACACGATACAAATCACCGGTGTGGCCTCTTATCCTGGGACAACTCTTTATAAATGGGCCAAAGAAAACGGTTATCTGCGCGCCAATGACTGGCGTGAATGGCTCACGCCACAGAAAGAGCAACGCACATTATTGGATTATCCGCAACTTTCCAGTAAAGAGATTGACGGATTTATCGATACGGGTTTAAAAGAATTCTACCTTCGCCCCAGGCAGATGTGGCGAATGTTTATCAATATCCGCGGCATCGGAGATCTATTACGAAAAGCCCATGGCTTTAAAGCCTTTGTCGACTACTTTGTAAAAAAGGTTGTCTATCAATTTAAAAAAGAATCAAAACCGACGACAAAGATCATTAAAACTGCTTAAGTTCAGTTGACAGCGTTGGTCAATTTTGGTAACATACGCCAGAAATTTTTATTAATTACCAATTTTAAAAGGAGGTTTTGAAATGGCTCATGTCGTTACTGAACCATGTGTAAAATGCCGATATACGGATTGCGTAACCGTTTGTCCTGTTGATTGTTTTCATGAAGATGCCGAGATGCTCGTGATTGACCCCGTCGTCTGCATCGATTGCGGCGCTTGCATTCCCGAATGCCCTGTCCAGGCCATCTTTGCGGCTGACGATGTTCCAGAAAAATGGAAGAGTTATACTGAATTAAACGCCCAAAAAGCCGCTGGTTTGCCAGTCATCACCGAAAAGAAAACTCCGCTCGCTGACCAAAATAAATAATTAAATTCGAACCTCCACACCTGCGAAGTATGGTTGATAACCTGCCTCGTAGGCGTTTTCCCTAAAATATCCTATGCCCGCAGTCGACCATTATAAGAATATCCCAGAACTCCCCGATAAAATCACCGTTAAAAAAAAGAAACCCAGACTTATGGCGGTGGTTGATTCCGATAACTGCACGGGTTGCCAGGTCTGTATTCCGTTTTGCCCTGTCGACTGTATTGAGCAAGCTCCCAAAAAACAATTTAATCTCCCTCTCCCTCCCGTACAGATTCGCGTTCATGAATGTATCGGCTGTCAGATTTGTTCCCGGGTCTGTCACAAACTCACTTGGGATGCCATCCGCATGGTGCCCATCGAAGAATTTGAACAGCAGTACAACGTCAAAATCACTGACAGCACCAAGCCAAGCTAAAAATGTGGTTTTTCATGCAAACCTGTTACCTCCTGACAGCCCTTAGCTTGATCATGCTTTTCGTGACAGGTTTACAGGGGTATTTTTCTTTTTTTGTATTAAACGCCAATCACGCTACCTTTGCATTATTGACGGTCATCACCTACCTTTTTACGGAAACCCTGGTAATTTTTTATTTTGTCGGTATCGGTGTCAGCATTAAAGATTACGTTCGGGAACACACCGCGGACCCGGAATTTCACAAACGATCTTTGGCCATTAAGCGACGTGTTTATCCGCCCTTGCTTTTGAACATGCTTTTCGTCATGATCCTGTTTATTTCCGGTGGTGCGGTTGATACCGGCCGTTTCCCCGGTTGGGCGCACGGCGTACTATTCCTCGTGGCCATAGGACATTTTCTTAAAGTCATTAACGTGCAACACGAATGTTTCCGCGAAGCGACATACATCGTCCTTGATATGTCCGGGATCAAACGACCGACAACTCAAGGATAGTGGGATATGTTTTATTTCGCGAAAATCTGTGAGGCGGCGGGATTAGGGGTTATCGCGATCAACTTTTTTGCCTCATTTCCCAAACTGATGAACATGCAGGTCTTTTTCTTAGGGGTCCTTATCTTCGCCTGCGGGTGGTTTGTCGAGCGGATGCGCTGAACCCATGGAAAAACCGACGCGGACAATCTTAAAATTTGACTCTGGCGCCGACGGCTTTAAATTTATGATCTATATTTTGACTGTGGGGGCCGTAGGTGTCTTAGGATTAGGGATTTATTTTTTGTTTTTTGTCTTTAAAGGACTCTGATGATTACACACTTAAAAAATAAGTGGCAGATCAAAAGTAACTGGGATTTTATGATGATTATGCTGGTATTTTCGCTCGCCGGGATGGGAGTTACGGTATTAAGAAAAAATTTTTTTGTCTGGGCAGGCTTAGATCACACGCAGCTATGGTTTCAGATCGTTGCCTCTCTTCTCCTGATCGTCCCGCTCTATCAACTGTCCACGCTTTTTTTCGGTCTCTTGCTGGGACAATTCCGATTTTTCTTCGAACGTCAAAAGGCCATCGGCCGCTCTCTTCTGCGTCTTGCCCAACGAATTTTTCCTCAGAAGATATAAAGCATCAGATAAATTATTACCCCTGTCAAGGAAACATACATCCACACCGGCCATAACCAGCGAGTGATTTGGGTGTGGCGCTTGAAATTCCCATGATACGCCTGCCAAACGGCCGTCAAACTCGCCGGGACAATCACCACCGCTAACGGTGTATGCGTCAGAAGAATAGAGAAATAAATCACGCGCCATATCCCCTCTCCCTGATAACGGGTCACTCCGTGGACAAGCACGTGATACGTGACATAGGAGATTAAAAAAAATGTTGAGGCCGCGAGCGCACACAACATAAATTTCCTGTGTTGATTTTGATCCTTTTTTTTGATAGCCAACCAGCCCAAAAAAAGGAATGTCCCCGCCAATAGGTTCAAGCAAGCGTTAAGGGTCGGCAGAAATTTAATCTCCATAGCCAAATTCCTTGAGCAGAACCGCAATATCCTGTTTTATTTTTGTCAAATTATTCGTTTCTATCCCTTCATAATACCCGCGGATTTGTCCTGAGGGATCGACTAAAACAAAATAACCACTGTGAAAGACGGGATTTTCCACCGAACCCATTTTAAAACTGTTAGTTGCCAACTCTTCCATCGCCGCCCGGGGACCCGTTAGCAAATACCACTTTTTTGTGTTAATCGCAAATTTCTCGGCGTATTTAGCCAGGACTTCCGGGGTGTCGTATTCCGGGTTAACGCTAAAAGAAACAAAGCGCACCCCTTTACGGTTGATCTGACTTTTATAAAGTTTCAGCATATTTTGCGTCATCAACGGACATATCCCAGCGCAGGTGGTAAAAATAAAATCCGCGACCCATATTTTTCCTTTGAGGTACTCCAGGCCAAAGGACTTGTTTTCGGTGTCGAGCAGTTGAAAATCCGCGACCTCACCTAAGACCGGCAACGGCTTTACGGTACGGATCGTTTGAACCTGGCGAACCAAGGTAACGACATAAAAAACAACGGCAAAAAGGACACTGGTGAGAAATAAGGCCAATAAAATCTTTTTCGAGGGCATGGTGAAATTCTTAGAAAGAAACGTCGAGGATGATTAATAAAAGCAGAACCGGTAAATAATAAACAGTGGCCGCCAGCATTCGTTTGGCCGTTACACTCGAGCGGGAAATCGCCAGCGACATACCGATAGCGACTAATAGACTGCTAGCCATTAAAGCCCCCCAAAAATAAACTTTTCCCGAAAGGCCAATCAGCGAAGGCAGAATGGAAACAGGGATCAAAAGTATCGAGAAAAATTTTATCAAAAAAAATGTGCTTTTTCCGTCGGGCTGGACAACGGGGAGCATCTTAAAACCACCTTTGGCGTAATCGTCTTTACACATCCAGGCAATGGCGAAAAAATGCGGATGCTGCCAGACAAAAAGGATGGCGAACAGCACCCAGGCCCCTAAATCGAGATTGTTAACCGCCGCGGCCCAGCCCCCCATCGGCGGGATGGCACCAGGAATAGCACCGATAAAGGTATTCAGCCAGCTGATCCGTTTTAAGGGCGTATAAACCAAAACATATAAAAATGCGGTGAGTAAACTTAAAAAAGCCGTCAACAGATTCACTTTCACCGCCAAAAGAAGTGTCCCCAGTAAAACCAATAACAGCCCAAACCCTAAGGCATTGGCCGGTGAAATCAGTCCCGACGGAATGGGTCGATTTTTGGTACGGGCCATCAGACAATCCACGTCACGCTCTAGATAGTGGTTGAGAGCGGACGCCCCTCCACAAACAAAAGCCGCTCCCACTAATGTTAAAATTAGCGTCGGCCAGGAGGAAACATTTTTGGTAGCCAGAAAAAATCCCAAAAACGTCGTAACCAAAACCAAGGTCATAATCCGCGGTTTGGTCAATTCGAGATACGCAGAAAATATTTTAGAAGAAATTTTCATTGAGATTTTGCCTAAAAAATATATGTCGAAATTGTGACCATGATACCGGGGCCAAGCGCAACAGCGTCAAACTTACCCATCCTAAAATAGCCGCCCCATTAACCACATGAAGGCTCGTTATCAAAACTGACTTTTGCGAGAGAACCGTCATCATCCCTAAGGCCATCTGCACAACGACTAATATATCCAGAGCCATAATCGCAAAGTAAGCCCGGGAGTTATTCTTCCCGGCCTTGAGCGTGGTGACGGTCAGAAAAATAATCCCGACAAAAATACATCCCGCCCACAGCCTGTGGGTAAAATGAATAACGACCTGTCCTAATCTGGCCGGGTCGAGGTTCATAAAAAAACGGTCGGCATTAATCGCGGCCAGCATCTTGGCATCAAAAGTTGGCCACCACATCCCTCCCGTTTTAGGAAAATCCGGGATCGCCAGGCCCGAATGGGTGTGGCGCATGAGTGCCCCGAGGATCAACTGGATAAAAACCAAAACAAAAATAGCGCTTAGCATTCTTATGATAGTTTCGTTTTCTAGAAAAGTTTGTTTGCGTAAACGTTCTTTACGCTCTAACGACTGGCTATAGGCAATAATGACGGTTAAGACAAAAAATGTTTGGGCCAAAATCCCGTGGGTAATGGAAACAGGTTTAGGCAAAAGAAACAGGACAGTGATCCCGCCAAGAACGCCCTGCAGAATGACAGCACCAAGAGCGAAAAATCCTAAATTGCGAACCCATTTTCTTTGTTCGATTCTTGCCAAGACAATCGTCAGGCATAACATGAGAAAGCCGATGAGCGCCGCCACCACGCGATGAGAGTGCTCAAAACGGATCCCCCCCACCATCGGCGGGGTCAGTGTCCCGTACGATAGCGGCCAATCCGGCACAGAAAGCCCTGACCCAGTGCTGGTCACTAAACTACCGACGAAAATAAGGAAAAGGGTGGAATAAGAAGTTATTTTAGAAAGGCGACGCAGCCAGATGGCCTTAACGGGGTGTTCATGAGTGGCGTTCATTAATTCCAAAAATCATCTGCTCCCCCGCCCTCCTCCGAGGAAGACGAAGCGGCCATCTGTTCATTGACCCATTTTTCATAATCTTCCGGCCGGTCAATGACCAGAAACCCTTTCATACGGTAATGTCCCAGACCGCACAGTTGAGCGCAGGCGATTTCAAAATTTCCGGTTTTTGTGGGGGTAAACCAGGTCGGGATGCTCATCCCCGGGATGACGTCCTGTTTAACGCGCATGACGGGAAGAGCAAGACAGTGGATGACATCCTTAGAAGATAAATGGATAACCGCCGGCCGGCCAATGGGCAGATGCAATTGGTTGATGGTATAAAAATCATCTTTTGAATGGGGATCGGTTTTATCAATCCCCAGCGGGTTACTTTGCTTATCCATAAATTTAATATCCGTTTTGCCAAAAATTCCGTCCGGCCCCGGGTAATGGATGTTCCAGGCAAACTGTTCGGCGACGATTCTGACCTCAACTTTATCTTTACGGTCAGGCAGGGCATCGACCTGCTTGGTCCAGAAGGGAATCGAAAAGCCTACCAACAAAACCACCTCAATGACCGCCACAGCCACTTCAATGGTGCTGGAAATATGGCTCGTGGTCCCGACATAGTTGGCCTTTGGGTTAGCCCGCCGGTTAAACCGCAAAAGGACATAAACAAAATAAATCCCCCAACCGACAAACAAAACCAGCATCAGAATATGAAAAAGATAGATCAAGAAATCAATTTCATGTCCATGGGCGGACGCGTTAATCGGTAACCACATAATGATTTCCTCTCGATCTCACCACTAATTGGATAAAAAATGTCGCGAACAAGCCCAAAACAAACAACACAATAACCAAGAGACAAATGATCCCCATGTTCAGCCCTTCGGTTAAAGGCTGGCCAAGAGCCCCATAACAGACCGAGCAGGCTTCGGCGTTTTGGGCTATCAGGAACATTCCCGGCACGAGCAAGTTCAGGAAAAATCGCATGTTAATTGATGTCTTTCATCTTCTTAAGAAAAATTCGTCCGTAAACGATCAAGGCCACCGCTGATAGCAAGGAAATGACGCCGCCGACCATATACCCCGGCTGGTTTTGTTGGACAGCAAATTGAATAGCCCAGAAGCCAAACCCTAAACTTAACAAGACCGAGAGACTAATAAAAATGATATGGAAAATTTTAAGGGACATAGACCGTTCCCTCTAAAACGTCATGGTAATTGTAGACGAGACTTAAGGGCAAACCCAGAATAGCGATCCCGGCAATAATTAAAACCACATAAATCAACTTTCGTTCGGAAATAAGATGCATAAAATAACACGCCACCAAAGAGGCTTTAATGGTGGCGACCAGTAAGGCGACACTAATAGCCAGGGGCAAAGGAAAGTGCGCATAGCTAAGAGCTACCGTGATGACCGTCCCGACAGCCAGGGCCCCAAAAACCAAAAGGTAAACTTTTATTTCTTTTTTAATATCGTGCGTGTGATCGCTCATAATAATCACTAATGATCGCTATAAAAGATACAAAACCGGAAACAAAAATATCCAGACAAGATCCACAAAATGCCAGTAAAGCCCGGCGACTTCAATACGGTTTGTAAACCGCTCCGGATCCGTTTGCCACATCCTAGCGCCTGGTCCCCAAAAATACGAATTGACCACAATTCCGCCTAATACATGTAAGCCATGTAATCCTGTTAGGGTAAAATAGATTGCCAAAAAAGTGCTTTTGCTGGGGAAATTGTGGTGTTCAAATTTTGCTCCGTACTCAAAGGCCTTAACAACAAGGAATGTCAGGGCCAAAAGAATCGTCAGCCCCATGAAAAGTTTATATTTATTTAAATTCTTCATTTTTAAAGACGCCCAGGCCATGACGACGGTCACGCTGGAGGTGATAAGCACCATGGTATTAAATGTCCCGATGGGGACGTTGAGGATACTGGATCCGTGCGGCCACTCTAGGGCCCCCACTCTCAAAAGAATGTACGTGGAAAACAGGGCGCCAAAGAGCATGACCTCTGAGGCGAGAAAAAGCCAGACACCCAATTTCGCGTTAAAAACTCCTGTCTCTGGATGCCGTTCTACCGTATAGGGAATACCTTCCACTTAGATCAGAGCTCCTTTTGATACTGTGGTGTAAAATCTTTTTGCGCCCCGGGCACGCTGTATTCGTACGGTCCGCGGAAAACTTCCGGGAGCTGCGCAAAATTTCCATGTGGTGGTGGATTCGGTGTGGCCCATTCTAGCGTCGTCGCCCCCCAAGGGTTCTCATTGACCTTCTCCCCTTTGTACATGCTCCAGAATATATTGATGATAAAAGGAATTTGAGCCAAGGCCAACGTCCAAGCCGCGTGTGATATAAAAACATTCCAATGTAAAACCCCTTGGGCATGCGCGTAACCGGCGCCGCCATCGTATAACCGCCGTGAAACACCAGCCATTCCCTGGATGAACATCGGTATAAAAATCATATTCATGCAAATCAGCGAAGGCCAAAAATGGATTTTCCCTAAAAGTTCATTCATTTTTCGGCCGGTTACTTTGGGAAACCAATGATAAATAGCGGCAAAAATGGCAAAAATAGTTCCCGGGGCTACAATGTAGTGAAAATGGGCGATAACATAATACGTATCGTGTAGATGGATGTCGCTCATTGATAATCCCAACGGCAACCCGGTTAATCCCCCGATACCGAACATGGGCAAAAACGCCAGGGCAAAGAGCATGGTGGTGGGAAACCGCATGGACGCACCCCAAAGAGACAAAAACAGCGCGGTCAAAATAACGACCGAGGGAATGGAAATAATCATGGTCGTCGCCTGGAAAAAGGCGCTGATGACTGTGCCCATGTTGGTCAAATACATGTGGTGCGCCCAGACGATAAACGATAAAAATCCCAGAAAAATAATGGAATAAACCATCGCCTTGTATCCCCAGATGGGTTTACGGATATTGTTGGCAATGACTTCCGTAATCATTCCCATTGCCGGGAGAATTAAAACATAAACTTCCGGGTGGGCCAAAAACCAGAAAAGATGTTGCCACAATAACGGGCTGCCCCCTCCGCTGATATTTAATGGTTCACCACTGACCACCAGACCACTGGGTAAAAAGAAACTGGTATGAGCCACTCGATCCATGAGCTGTAAAACACCAGCTGCTTCCAGCGGCGGAAAAGCTAACAATAAAAGAAACGCCGTTATTAACTCTGCCCACACAAAAAACGGCAGCCGCATAAAGGTCATCCCCTTGGCTCTTAATTGGATGATCGTGGCAATAAAATTAACCGCGCCTAAGAGAGATGAATTGATTAAGCAAACCATCCCCAAAATCCACATCGTCTGGCCTGTCGTGGCAATATCGGCCAAAGGCGTGTAGGACGTCCATCCGGAACTGGCCGCTCCTCCGGGGACAAAGAAACTAATCAACATAATGACGCCACCGGCAAAGAAAAACCAGTAACTGGCCATATTGAGTTTAGGAAACGCCATATCCGGCGCGCCGATTTGTAACGGTACAATAAAATTACCAAACGCCCCAACCACGATGGGAACAATCCCCAGAAACACCATGATCGTCCCGTGCATAGCGCCGAGTTGATTATAAAATTCCGGTAACATCACGCCACCCGGCATATTCGTCTCACCGAACAGTTTTCCAATCACCGGTAAGGGCTGTCCGGGATAGGCGAGTTGCCAGCGCATGAGCATCATGAGGCAGAATCCGAAGAACAAAAACAATAACCCGGAGATACCGTATTGTAAGCCGATGACTTTATGGTCCGTGGCGAAGATGTACTTGCGCCAGAAACTTAATTGAGGTTCTTGGTGCGGATGGTCGTGTTGGGCGGAATGGGACATATATTGGTTAGTGGAGTTGTATTGGCTAAATTAACTTGTCGTTCGTGATTCGTGGATCGTGGTTCGTCAAATTAAAACGAATCACGATCCACGAATCACGATGTTCATTTTACTGTGACTTCTGCGGCGCGGCATAACTAAAATCTACCGTTTTGGTCTCATCCGCGGTGACCGTCACGCTCTGTGTCTTTGTTCCCAATTTTTCATGCCAGGTTTCGACTTCATACGTCCCTGCCGGCAGATCAGCTAAAGTGAACTGCCCATCGGCCTTGGTCACCTGAAAATAGGGATGATCAAACACAGCGATATACCCGGTCATCCAGGGGTGCACATCACATTTGACGGAAAACGGGGTAGTTTCTGCTTTATCAAATGTTTTGGTAGTATCTTTTCTAAACTGCGGCATGGCGAGGTTAAATTCTGGATTGACTTTGGAAAGGACATGGACGTTGTGTAATGTTCCATCGGGGTTAAGGATCTTTAAGGTCTGCCCAATACGAAGGCCTAAAACATGGGGGTCATAAATACATCCTTTTTGATCAAGGATAACTTCCTGGGTGGGGGCCGGATACTCCTTTTTAGGGAAACCGGATTTAATTTGAACAAGAATATTTCCCATCGTATTGCCTTCGCCCAAGGCCAAACTTTGCGGATAGACAGGTTCGTTGTGGTGGGCCGCACAGATAGGGTCGGCGTCCATTTTAAGTTCCTTAAATTTGGGGGCTTCCCCTTCGTATTTGATGGTTCCGGTGATCGCGGCGGCAAAGATATGGGCGGGGTATAACGCGCCAATTCCAAAGGCCAACAGCATGATTAAAAATCTTTCTTTTAACATCGTATCCTTCCTTTCTTTATATAAAGACCACTGAAATGAGTTTTAAAATGGAATGGTGGACAGGTTACTATAATCATTTATTTTTGTCAAGAATTGCTTCATATCTTTTGGCTATTTTTCTCTTTCCTGCGGTCGTATTTCTCACCAATAGGGTGTAAAAATGGTTTGAGATGTTCGGGAATTGGGACGTTGCGGATTTCGGCGCCACATTGGTAACAGACGGCCATGGTTGGGACACGCCGGTAAAAATAAAGATCAACCAGCCAGAAGATGGGCAAACTCAAACCATAAGTCCAGGGGACTAAAACGATACCGATGAGCATGATCAAACACCCCATCGCCTGGTTAAAGTCTTTTTGCGCATAAAATTGCCGGCATTGGCAAATGGGACAGTTCTCAAAAATGGCGGCGATTGCTTCAAGTCTCCCCCACTCTTTCTGACAATGGGGACAGGTGAAGGTTTGGTGGTCGATTATTTCAATCTGACCGTGTTTTTGGCATTGCGGGCAATAATGAGTAATCGAGGGCATTGGGAAGACCGATGCGTACATCGTCATTCGCACATCGTACTTCGTCGATGTACGAAGTACGACTGACGATGTACATTATAAAACTATTCCATACTTCACCAGATAATACTTATACACCAAATCCCCCATAAAGACAGCGATGAGGATGACGTACAAAATTCCCGTCGCTGATTGGGTCGATTTGACCAAGAGCGTTGCGCGCACATACCATAATAAGATGGCGGGGAGAATTGTTCCAAAAGAAACAGCTACCCAAAGCAAGATACCGTCAAGCCTCTGGGCAAAAATATAGAGAGGAATGCTGTCCCCAAAATGGATGATCTTTGTCGTGGCCAAAAGAATACTGTCTCCGAGTAGTCTGAGGGCCACGAGATCCCAAAAAACATAGACCGCTCGCGTGAGATGATGAAGCGAAAGCCCATGAATATTCAGATACCAGTGCCCCAAATTCATCGCGTAAATAGCCGCGCACAAAACGCCCCCACCTAGGATGTCCATAAAAATGGTTTCGATTCCCAGGGGAGTTAATTCCCTCCGGACAAGCCCATAGACGATTAACCCTACGCACGCGGTCAGTGTTATCCAGAGAGGATGGACATTCCCTCTTTTCCAGAAATAACGGGATGTCGACAAGAAGAACACTTTCCAGGCCACGGCCAGAATTTTTACGGTCAGGCTGAGTGTCGGCATCAGCAACAGGCCGATGACCGTCAAACCGCCGACAAAATTGGGCAACCCCAAATGGAATTTATGAAAATTATTTTTAAGGGGGTTATCAAAACTTATCCAAAAGCAGAGTGGATAAATCGAGGCGAACAGAAGACTGGTTAAAATGGCAATCGTAATTAGCACATTGCGTTATTTGACTAAGGTCTCTTCGGTTTTAGGTTCGACTGGAGCTGTTGGTGTAATGGCGGATTTTTCGTCTTCAAGCGAGAGATGATCGGAAATTGTCATGATGTAATCACGTAACACTCTGATCTGTTCGTTTTCATCGCCGCCTAAAACATCTTCCGGCCCGGCGCTATTAAAACTGCCGGGGTCGTAAAAGGTTGGCATTTTGGTCCCGGGCATAAGCGCTGTCGGATTTTTAATCCATTCAAACAACCATTTGGGTTTAAGGCGCTTTTTAGCCAAATCAAAATTGGGCGCCCAGCGGTCCGGAGTCCCTCCGGGAAACTTATTGCCGACGATATGACATTGTGCGCAGCTAAAGTAATCTTTAGAAAATAACCTTTCCCCGGCCGCCAGTTCATCCGGCGTCATTTTGATTTCAGGGGATTCGGTGAACGGAAACGGCTCAGCATCAAGATAATTAAAATATTTTACAAAACTGTTAATGTCTTCGGTCGTAAAATGAAACGTGGGCATGCGCACTTTAAGCCAGGGCCGGATGGTCTCCGGCTTATGTAAAAAGGCAAATAACCATTCGGGATGAACTTTCTTCCCCTCACCGATTAAGTTGGGTGGAGAAAAACTTAACCCTACGGCCTCGGCCTCCGTCTGGGAATTGCCGCCAAAATCCACAAGCCATTTGGTCACCATGGGCGCAATCGCGCCCCCTTGATTTTCAATCACATGACAGCCCTGGCAATTAAACTGCCGAACAACTTTTTGGCCTTCCTCAATAAAAAGGTTTTTGGGCGTGCGCGAGACCATTTTGCTCGGGGCCGGCTTGTCTTTGACTAAACCTAATAGAAATGTGGTCACGGCTTCAATTTCTTCTTCAGTGAAATGGAAATTGGGCATGCGTAATTTTTCGTTCGGCTCGCGCACACGGTCCTTGTCAAAGATTCTCGGGTCTTTTAATTTTTGGACCGCGAAGGCAGCGCTGGAATGCGGGATAGGGATAAACCCAAAATCCAGCCCATGGGCCGTTTTGCTCCCCCACTCGGTTAGATCCGTGCCGATAGGTTTTTCGTTTTCAAAGCCTGGAATCTGGTGACAGCCAAAACAGCCGTAATGACGAATCAGCTTCTGGCCGGCGAAATCAAATTTTTCTTCCAACGACATCTGTGCTATTTTCTGTTCGGTCTCCTTAACGCCGGTCATCTTTAAAAGAAAATCGCGGATGATCGCGTTAAGCCTATTTTCATCGATGACAGGGATGTCGGTCGCCGAAAATCCCTGATCTTTATCGGTCATAAGAAACGCGGCTATGTCGGCGGCCTCTTCATCGCTTAAGCGCAAATTAGGCATGCGGGTGGTGTGGCTAAAACCTTGGGGGTTTTTGAGCCAGTTGTAAAGCCAACTCTTGCTCGTCTTGGCTCCCATGCCGGTTAGGTTGGGACCAAATTCTCTGAGCAAAGTATCTCTGGTCGTTTTTTGATTCTGTGGCTTTTGTTCCATATCATGACAGCCAAAGCACCCTAGGGAAGAAACGAGTTCTTCCCCTTTTTTGGAGTCGCCTTGTACAGGAATTTCCTTATATTGAGGCTCCTGACTATGGGCGAATAGATAGTGCACGATGGCGTGAATTTCTTGGTCGGTTCTCGCCAGCGACTGCGGGTCGTTATTGTTCGATTGGCCAAAAAACGCCGGCATCCAGGTGTTGTGACGAAAATCATGAGGGTTTTTAATCCATTGGTATGCCCACTTCTTGGAAGTTTTTGAGGCGAGCCTTGAGAGGTCCGGGCCTGGCTTGGGCCAACCGGTATATTTGTCGATATTGTGGCAGGCATAGCAACCGGCCTTTTCCACCAACTGCATCCCCAAATTTAATTTCTCAGCGCCCTTAATCACTTCCTGTCCGGCATGGCATTTGAAGCATCCGGCCTCAACGTATTGCGAAGGATACATGGGCGTTTCCCAGTGATGGATGGGGTGCCATTTATATTTTTCTTCCCATTCTTTGGCTTCTTGTTGGGTCGAAGGCGTATGTCCGGCAGAATTAAAATCCGTCCCTCGTCCCCGGCCGCCGTGACAGGTCGTGCAGCCGAACTCCTCCAAAGGGTGGGCCGAATCACTGGCTAAAAACAATTCTAAATTGGGGTGTGTGGTAAATGGTTGTGGGGCCTCTTTATATTCCGGGTTAGTACTGCCCTGATGACAGGTGACGCAACGGTCGGCCTTGGGCACTTGCATAAAATTGACATTGTCGGTGAGATCCTTAAGAACGACCTGTTCGATTTTAAGATTCGGGTTGGCCAAATCAATCACCGGTAAATCACGGACGATATCCGCGAAACGGTTGGCCGTTGTCATTTCTTGTGGGTCAATGCGGTCGAGTTTACGTTTGGCGATATCGACCTGGCGGGAGAGTGTTTTTTGTTCTCGTTCTAATTTTTTAATATCTTGGCTAGAGTCCTTCACTTTCCGTGTCAGCTCATTAAGCTCGCGATCAGAAGACTCTTCTTGTGAGCGCAAATCCGCGACTTTTTGGCTTAAGTCATCAAAGACTCTTTTAGCCTGGGCTATGTCCTGAGGATTCTCGTGATGGCCAACCGCATCTTCATAAAGAAATTTCGCCGAATCATATTCGGCCTTGGCGAAACGGGATTTTTGTTTAATTAATTCATTGCCGGCCCTTAATTTTTCGATTTGCTTTTCAATTTGCTTTAACTCATCGACTTTGGACTGAGTACCCTTCTGGGCCTCTTCGAGTTGTTTACGCAGTTCCTGATAGGAGGTATTCTTTTCCAAATCATGGCTGGCTAAATCGTATTTGACGCGAGTTTTCTCAATTTCTAGCCCACGAAATTGTTTTTGATAACTCTTCCACTCGCGGGAATAATCGTCGAAAAACATCCAGACCATGGCCAAGAGCAAAACACCGCTGGCCATGGCAAAGAGTTTATTAAGTTTATTGGGATTATAGTGACGTTCGTCTGGCATTTTCGTCGTTCGTCGTTCGTAGTTAGTCGTTCGTCGAACGACCAATGACTAACGACGAATCACCTTAAATGTTAAAGAAAAATTCCGGAATGGCGATAATGTATTTTAGGTTAAAAATCCAGCGTAAGTACATTTTGATCGGCAAAGCGACAGCCATGAGGAGTAAAACCACAAAAATGCTGTAACGTACAACCCCCATATTCTTGTAAAGATCTTTAAGGAGGGTTTTTGCCAAAAGAGGCGGTAAGAGAAGAAAATACCCGCCCACAATCAGCAACCCCCAAATTTCCCGCAAGAAAATATTCTCCGGTAATCGTGCTTTAAAGAGGAGCATATAAATGATTTCCGACAGGTTGATATTATTCAACGCTTCTAATTTATGCACGTCCCAGAATTCAAATGGCCCAAAGAAATTCCAGTTTGGTCCCCTTAAAAACGTTCCGACCATAATCAGAAAGACCCATAACACCAGCCAGAAAAAAAGGAAAATCGAGACCGCCATTTTGCGGTCCTTGAAACTGTAATACCCGCTTCCCTTGGGGTTCATGTCGATATAGGGAATCGCCATCATCCCGATAATGATGATGGTCGGAAATAAAACGCCGGCAATCCAGGGGTCAAAATAAACCAGCATCTCCTGGAGTCCCAGAAAATACCACGGGGCTTTGGAAGGGTTGGGCGAGACCGTCGGGTTGGCCGGTTCTTCCAATGGCGCCGGCAAACCAATCGACCAAATGATCAACAGCGCTGAAGCTAAGATGAGGGCTATGAATTCAATGTAGACCAAATCCGGCCAGACCAAAACTTTATCGTCAGGTTTAGCGTAATATTCGGCTGGTTTTTGCCCCGCCTCCAAACGTTTGTCGTTTTCGTAAGCCTGTTTCATGCTCAACCAAAGTAAATAAATGGTCAAAAACATGAGCCCCACAATCGGGACATTATCGGGTTTTAAAACGATCAGGCGAAAATTTTCGTCCGTCATCCCGAAGGCAAATAAAATAAACAGAGCCGCAAATATTGTTACACCGCCTTTTTTCGTCCATAATTTGTCAAGGCGCAGTTTTTGATGGATACGATAAAACCAATCAGTCGGTGGAAAAAGGAAAAAGAAGGACAACAAAATCATGGTGAACATGATTTTAGGGGAGGAAATGGTGTTGATGAAGTGTTTGATGGATTCCATTATCGTCTTTCGTCGTTCGTACATCGTACTTCGAAGTACGATGTACGATATACCACCGACGGTTTTTACGTCGGCCCGGAAATCCCGCCATCTTTACGCACGCGCCAGAAGTGGACGATCATAAAAATCATAATGACAAAGGGCAGTCCGATGCAGTGTAAAACATAAAACCTCAGCAAAGACGCTTCCCCGATGAACCGCCCGCCGATGAGCGCAAAACGGGCATCGCTACTGGAGGTCACAAAATTCACATCGCCGATACTCAAAAGCGTCGAACCAGGGCCTGAGGTCCCCAACAACGGTGTGGCCCCGGCCATATTGGAACCGACAGTGATAGCCCAAATAGCCAGCTGGTCCCACGGTAAAAGATAGCCGGTAAAACTTAATAGCATGGTTAGAACCAAAAGGACAACGCCGACCGACCAATTAAATTCGCGAGGTGGTTTGTAAGAACCCGTCATAAATACCCGAAACATGTGCAGCCAAACGGTGATCACCATTAAATGCGCACCCCAACGGTGGATTTCGCGCATAATTCCCAAAGGCACTTGCTCGCTTAAATCCATAATATCCCCGTAAGCATACTCAACCGTCGGACGATAATAAAACATCAAAAGGATCCCCGTGACCGTTAAAACCAAAAAGACAAAAAAGGATAGCCCCCCCATGCACCAGGTGTACTTGATCTTCACCGCGTGGCGAGGCAGCCGGACAGGATGCAAATGCAAAAATACACCGTTTAAAACGACCATCATCCGCTGCCGGCGCGTAACGGGGATGCCGGTCCGGAAAACCGATTTACCGACCTGGGTCGTTAAGAATTTTTCCCAAAGATTTCGGATAAGGTTTGATCCAGACATTTTATCTCCTTAAAATTATACCGTCAAAAATGACTCCGGCTCGCTCCACTCGCCTTTTTCCTGCTGATACTTTTTTGTTTTATCCACCAGAATTTGCCCGTCATCGGCCAAGGTGATTTTAAACCGCTCCAGAGGCCGGGGTGCCGGTCCCTCAAAATTAATCCCGGTTTTATAAAAACCGCTGCCGTGACAGGGGCATTTGAATTTTCCTTCCATCGCCATCCAGTTGGGCGTACAACCAAGATGGGTGCAGACAGTTGAAAGCGCGTAAATCTTTTCCTCATCGCGCCCAATCCAAACCGCATGTTTTTCTTTCCAGCGTTCGGAAACTTCGCCTACCGAATACTCATCGGGAAAGCCGGCCTTAAAGGATTGTTTGGGTTCGAATAAAACATTGGGGAATAGATAACGCAAGATCATGGTCCCGTATCCGGCGAGAACCCCGGCAAAGGCGATCCAGCCGACGGCGAGCCATTTGATAAATGTCCCTCGGTCCATTTTCCCTTCCGATTCGGGAACATTGGCAGTGGGAGGAACAGGAGACGTCGGCGCAACAACGGCTGGTTTTGGTTCCGGTGATTTTTCTGGGGTGATATTATTGGCTTGTGGTTGGTTCGTATTTTCCATAAATATTATCGCAAGGTATTTTTCTGAATCAGCGCCTTTTTACGCACATTCATGTTCTGATCCGACTGGCCCAATTGAGCAATCGCTTCATTAAGTTTTTGATCGTTTAAGTTCGCAGCAGCTTCCATCGTGACCAAAACAATATGGGTCTGTTCCTGTGTATCCACTTCTTTAAAATCCGTCAAATAATTTCGATCAAGTAATTTCAGTAAAATTTCCCGCCCCGCGGCATCCCCCATCTTCGCTAAGGCAATCGCGGCATCCCACTGGACGTTTGGTTCAGTATCGTAAAGAGCTTTTTTAATAAAGGGAATGGCTTCTCGATTGCCGATATTGCCCAGTGCCATGACGGCGGTCAAGCGGATTTTTGGCTCCGGGTTGTTCAGATATGGATAAATCGCCGTCGCTGATTCTTTTTCGCCCAGCATCCCTAGGGCATAAATAAACGCAGAAAGATTTTCAGGATTGTTCTCCTTAAGAGAGCTTAGCAACGGATTTAAGAATTTTTCGTTTCCCGTGCGTCCCATGGCCAAAGCTAAGTATTGCCGCACCCGGCTGTCATCGTGCCGGGATTGCTCAAAGGCGGTGGTTAGTTCCGCCACAAACCGGTCATCCCGGGGGATTTGTTTTGGGTTGGCCAAAATTTTTGATAATTCAAAAGCCGCCTGCCAGCGCTTGTTCAAAGACCCCGCTTTGACGTCATTGAGATAGTCGTAGACGGTATGCTGCTCGTGGGTCAAAATCCTGACGCCGGCAAAAAGTAAAAGCGCAAAAACCGTAATTAAAAACGGGATAATGAAAAACGAGTGGATGATGATTCCAAAGAACGATTTTTCTTCCGGCGCTGTATTTTCCTGTGGCGTTGAATTTTCCATGTGCTTTAAAACGAATTTATCTTACCTATCAGACAACCGAAGTCAATAATTCGTTGAGCTTTTCTTTGGCTTCCCGCTCTGTTGGGACGACGACCGCGTGATCGACCAGCACCAAGACGTTATGCTCCGCATCCACTTCCAAGACCCCTTCGTCAACGGCACAATAGGTATCGGCGGTTTGTTTCTGTGGCTCAGTTATTTTCATTATTCCCTTTTTCAGCAAACTCACCAGCGCGGCGTGGTCAGTTAAGATTTCAAAATATCCCAATACGCCAGGGGCCGTCACCGATTTCACCGGTTTATTATAGACTTGACCTTCAGGAGTGATAATGGCAAGGTGAAACATTGTTACCTTAACTCCTTCGCCTTCGCCAAAACCTCTTCAATATTCCCCACCATGTAAAACGCCTGTTCTGGCAATTGATCATAACGGCCTTCAAGTATTTCTTTAAAGGAACGGACCGTGTCTTCGAGCGGAACATAGCGTCCGGGCCGGCCGGTGAATTGTTCGGCGACATGAAAAGGCTGGGAAAGGAACTTTTGTATCTTGCGCGCCCGTTCGACCGTTAAACGATCTTCCTGTGAAAGTTCATCCATCCCCAAGATGGCAATAATATCCTGTAACTCTTTATATCTTTGTAAAATTTCTTGTACACCGCGCGCCACGCGGTAGTGTTCTTCCCCGACGATCTCCGGAGCCAGGATTGTGGAAGTCGATGACAGAGGGTCGACGGCCGGATAAATCCCCAGTTCCGCAATCGGACGGGACAACTCTGTTGTGGCATCAAGGTGCGCGAACGTCGTGGCCGGGGCCGGATCGGTATAGTCGTCCGCCGGGACGTAAATCGCCTGAATGGACGTGATCGAACCGGACTTAGTCGACGTAATCCTTTCCTGCAACTCACCCATGTCCGTTCCTAGCGTCGGTTGGTAACCGACCGCTGATGGAATGCGGCCTAAAAGCGCGGAAACTTCCGATCCCGCCTGGGTGAAACGGAATATATTATCAATAAATAAAAGCACGTCCTGGTGGAGTTCATCGCGAAAATATTCCGCGACCGTCAACGCCGAAAGGGCCACGCGCGCCCGGGCCCCCGGCGGTTCGTTCATCTGGCCATAAATGAGCGCGGTCTTGGATAAAACACCGGCTTCATGCATTTCTTTGTACAACGCCGTCCCTTCGCGAGTCCGCTCCCCTACGCCCGCAAACACTGAATAGCCGCCATGCTCTTTGGCAATGTTGTGGATTAACTCTTCGATGATGACCGTTTTGCCGACACCGGCTCCCCCGAACAATCCCACTTTTCCCCCCTTACGATACGGCGCCAGAAGATCGACAACTTTAATCCCCGTGACAAAAATGGCGTTGGAGGTATCTTGCTGATCAAACGCCGGCGCCGGACGATGGATGGGCATACGCTTTTTCATTTGCACCGGCCCAGCTTCGTCAATGGGGTCTCCTAAAAGATTCATAACCCGTCCCAAGGTCCCTTCGCCGACCGGCATGGTCATTCCCTCTCCGGTATTGAGAACTTCCAACCCGCGCATCAACCCGTCGGTAGAATCCATCGCGATCGTGCGCACCGTGTTTTCGCCTAAATGCTGGGCAACCTCAAGCGTGAGATTCCACTTCTCCTGATTGATAAAAGCATTCGTCGTTTTAAGGGCGGTCAGGATGGCGGGCAGATTTCCTGAGGGAAAAGCAACATCCACGACGGCACCCAGAACTTGCTTAATAATTCCGTTGGAAACTGTTTTATTGTCGGACATTTTAGTCTCTCCTTAACGTCGTTCGTGATTCGTAGATCGTGGTTCGTCAAATAAAACGAATCACGAATCACAAACAACGAATCACGATTATTTCAAGGCTTCAACTCCCGAAATAATTTCAATCAATTCCTTAGTGATCGAGGACTGTCGCGCCCGGTTACGCAACAGCGTGTATTTATCCACTAAATCTCCCGCGTTGCGAGAGGCATTATCCATCGCCGTCATCCTGGCGCCGTGCTCACCGGCGGCGTTCTCCAAAAGCGCGTAATAAATTTTAAAATTCAAATATTTCGGGATGAGGTTATCCAGTACTTCGTGCGGTTGGGGTTCAAACAGATAATCCGGTAAGCTATTGGTGGTTTTTTCTTTTAAAAAATTCGCGTCCAACGGTAGAACTTTTGTGATTTGTGGACGTTGCGAAATCGGGCTGTAATAGACATTATGCACCAGATAAACTTCGTCGTACTGGCCGGATAAAAACAATTGGCTTAGATCGTTACTGATTATCGTCGCCTTGGCAAAGGTGGGGCGTTCGGTGACCTGTTCGTAATTTTTCTGAATGTTCAAAGATCTGCGAAAAAACATAAACCCGCGTTTGCCGCAGAAGCTCATACCGATCTTACTATAACGCCCATGGTTCTCCTCGATCCAGGCCAGGGTCCGTTTATTGATGTTGTGATTAAATGATCCGCATAAACCCCGTTCCGAGGTCATCACCAGAAACAAAACATTTCTGACCTGTTCGCGCGATTTAAGTAACGGATAGTTTGACTGCTCCACACAGGAAGCTAACCGGCCGATCAAATCCGTCAGATGATTGGCGTAGGATTTGGCCTTTCCTTGCGCTTCCTGGGCCCGCCGGAACTTGCTGGCCGAGACCATCTTCATGGTCTTGGTCATCTTTTGGGTGTTCTTGAGGGTTTTGATTTTACCGTTGTATTCTTTGAGGCTGGGCATATTGGGTTAATGGTTAATCGTTGATGGTTAATGGTTAATGGGACAAATCATTTGTGCCTGTACCATTAACTATTCACCATTCACTATTAACTTTTAAATTTTTCTTTAAATTCCTTTAAAATCTGGTGCAACATTTTTTTCAAATCGTCGTTAAGAGATTTTTTCTCATTAAACTGCCGGACAAATTCCGGGTGATGAGAGTCAAGATCGTCATGTAACTGACGTTCAAACGCGTCGACTTTAGTGACGGGAACATCATCCAGATAACCGTTAACGCCGGCGAAAATGATCGCCACCTGTTTGACTACGGCCAACGTCTTATGGATATCCTGCTTGATGATCTCCATCAACCTTCGGCCGCGGTCGAGCTGCCGGCGCGTGGTAACATCCAAATCCGAGGCGAATTGCGAGAAGGCGGCGAGTTCACGGTACTGCGCCAAATCCAGACGCAACGACCCGGCGGTTTTTTTCATGGCATCTATCTGCGCGTCGCCACCGACGCGGGAGACCGAAATGCCGGGGTTGATTGCCGGTCTCTGGCCGGAATTAAAAATATCGCTGTCGAGATAAATCTGCCCGTCGGTAATCGAAATGACGTTGGTGGGGATGTAGGCCGAGACGTCCCCAGCCTGGGTTTCGATAATCGGTAAAGCCGTCAAACTCCCGGCCCCTTTTTTGTCGCTCAGTTTCGCGGCCCGTTCCAATAAGCGGCTGTGCAGATAAAAAATATCTCCGGGGTAAGCCTCTCGTCCCGGTGGGCGGCGTAACAACAAAGACATCTGCCGGTAGGCCTGGGCCTGTTTGGTTAAATCGTCATAGACGATTAAGGCATGCCGTCCGCTGTCCCGGTAATATTCAGCCATGGCGGTCCCGGAATAAGGGGCCAAAAATTGAAACGGCGCCGGATCAGAAGCGGTGGCGGAAATAATCGTCGTATATTCCATGGCCCCGTATTTTTTAAAGGTTTCATAAACCTGCGCGACGGTCGAACGCTTTTGACCGATGGCCACGTAAAAACAGTAAACCCCCTGGCCGCGCTGGTTAATGATGGTATCGACAGCAAGCGCCGTCTTGCCGGTCTTCCGGTCGCCGATGATAAGCTCGCGCTGACCGCGTCCGATGGGCGTTAGCGCGTCGATGACCTTAATCCCCGTCTGCATCGGTTCATGGATATTTTTACGGTCGATAATCCCCAGGGCTTTGACATTGATGGCCCGGTATTCGCTGGTTTTAATCGGGGCGTTGCCGTCGATAGCGACCCCCAAGGCATCGACGATCCGTCCGGACAAGGATTCGCCCACAGGCACTGCCGCAATCTTTCCCGTGCGGAGGACCTGGTCGCCTTCTTTGACATGTTTGTCTTCACCGAAGACAACGATCCCGACATTGTCTTCTTCCAGGTTCAAAACCATCCCCCGCAGATTACCTGAGAATTCCACAAGTTCACCGGCCATCACCTGGCTTAACCCGTGCACACGGGCGATCCCATCGCCGACCATGAGAACGGTCCCCACCTCGGCCGTTTCCAATTTGATATCAAAATCAAGCAACTGCTTCTTAAGGATGTTCGATATTTCTTCGGGTTTTAATTGTATAGGCATACTGATCTCTTTCTAAGCCGCCATGACATTTCGTTTGAATTTTTCCAAATGGGTTTTAAGACTGAAATCATAAACGGTGTCTGCCACCTTGACCTTAAAACCGGCGATGAGACTTTCATCAACCACCGTCTCGGCTGCCAGGGAACAGTTGAGTTTAGTCTTTAATCGCTGGCTGATCGCGTTGATTTGCCCTTCTTCCAGAGGCCCGGAGGAGGTAATCATCGCCGATAGGACCCCTTTATCCTCAAGATATAATTTTTCAAAAGTTAGGGGGATTTCTTTTAGAATCATCAGTTTCGATTTTTCATTAAGAAATTGAAGAAACTGATAGGTGCGCGGATGAATTCTTTTCTGAAATAGTTCTGCTAATATCTGGGACCGCTTAAATTTTGGGACCATCAGGTTTAAAAAAAAATTCCGCAGCGGGACTGATGATGAAATAAGCTCGGCCAACGACTTTAGATCCCCATAAACTTCTTCAAGGCAATTCTGTTCTTGGGCCAACTCAAAGAGGGCTTTGGCGTAACGCTTGGCGGAGGATAAAAAAGACGGCATAGTTATAATTGCTTTAACAACCGGTTGACGAACTCACGGTTTTTGTTGTTGTCGAAATTTTCCTGAACGATTTTTCCGGCGAGATTGATAGCGATCTGCACGCTCTCCTCCCGAAGCTCAGCTTGCGCTTTCTCTTTGGCCGCCTTGATTTCGCTCGTGGCATTTTCTAAAAGGATCTGAACCTCATCGCGGGTCTTTTGGTCGATCACTTTAGCCGCTTCCACAGCCGCTTTACGGGATTGGTCGACGATGGTTTTGGCCTTATCCTGGGCCTCATCCAAAAGCTTTTTACAATCCTCGCTAGCCTTCGCCAATTGCAGTCGGATTTTCTCGGCGTCTTCGACCGAGCGGCGGATCATCTCTTCGCGGTTATCTAAAGCGGTCAGAATCGGTTTCCAGGCGAATTTATACAGGATCGCCAGAAGCGCAAAAAACGTGACCCAGGTTAAAAGCATCATGCTGACGTCCGGTGAAAATAATCCGGGCTTAGGTGAATGCTCTGAGGCAGCGGTCTGTTCCGTAATCGTTTGCGATTCTGAGGACATGGACTTTAACCCGATTAGGCTGATTTGAGGGCCAAGAAGCAGATGACCGCGCAGAAAAGCGCGACCCCTTCAATAAGCGCGGCGGCCACCAGCATGGCGGTTTGAATTTTGTTGGTCGCTTCTGGTTGACGGGCGATGCCCTCCATGGCCGAAGCCGCAAGACGTCCGATGCCGATACCAACGCCGATCACCACCAGCCCAGCTCCGACCGCAGCAAAGATACCTGGGGAAAGATTCATCGTGTAATTCCTTTCTTATAATAAGGTTAATTTTTGAGGGGGCTGGAATTTTCTGAGCCCCTCATCCTGCCCGCCCTAGCTAAAATTTTTAACGGGCCAAGGAAGCAACCCGCCAACGGATTTTAATCCCGATTTGAATGGCCGTTATTATACTGATGCACCTTTTTCTGTAAAGTCTCTATTTTTATTTTAACCTCAAATTTTGTACGACACAAAATTTGGGATTAATGCTCCGGATGCAGTGTCTGGCCGATAAACATCGCGGAAAGCAAGGTAAAAATATAGGTTTGTAAAAAAGCCACCAAAACTTCCAGAAGGCTGATGAACACCGCCAATAAAACAGCCGGTAAAGCGACCACCCCCAAGAGAACGACCAGCCCCAGCAAGGCAAAAATAACAATGTGCCCAGCGAGCATATTGGCGAATAAACGGATCATCAGGGCAAATGCCTTAATGAACAATCCCAAGAATTCTAAAGGCACAAGCAAAATCAAAACCGGAGCTGGAACACCGTGGGGAACGAAGGATTTCAAAAATCCCATTGGCCCGTTTTTATAAATAGCCCCAAAGATCATAAAGGATAAAGTAATAAGGGCCAAACTGGCCGTCACGTTGATATTGGCCGTTGCCGTCGAGAAAAGCGGGATCAGCCCCATCAGGTTTAATCCCAGGATAAAAACAAAAAAGGTGCACAATAACGGCGTGAGTTTCCGGCCATCTTCCTTGCCTAAAAAAGGGATGGCCATATGGTCGCGGATAAAAATAACGAACAATTCCAGAAGGTTTGTTATACCGCTAGGAACGGACTGATTACGCTTATACAAAAAACTAATGATGAAAAGTAAACACCCGGCCCAGATCCCAATCATCAATCCATGTAGACTCAAAAAATCAGGCAATTTGATGACCGGCAAAAAAGGGAGATGCCATTCATGCCCGTTTTCGACATGGTGCATGATGTAGGCGGATAGATCGAATTGTGATTGTGAAGGATTCATAACTAATGAAGACACAAGGACACTTCTATTGATTTCCTTTCCGGAGTATTTTCCAAATTTCATAACCACAATACACCAGCCCCATAAACATGCCCCCCAAAGTCCACCCCATCTGACGGTTATTTGTCTTCTGGTCGATCAAATAACCTATCCCGGAAAAGAATATCATGCCCGCCGTCAGGTTCAGGCTGAGGTTGACTAAAGAAAGGTCTTTCTTCATCTCTCTTAATTCACCTTCGAAAATTGGGTAAAGCAAAAGAGTAAGTACAGGACAGTAACCAACAAAAGCATCCCCGAAGGCATAAAGCTCTGTGTCTTTAAAAGCCGCAGCAAAAAAACGACCGTCAGGACTAACCCCACGCTGGTTAGGATGGTCATCCCTAATTTCACATTTGTCCCCAGCAAAACTGTGCCTAATAAAACTAGCGCTGCTGACCCAAGGGCCATAATCAGGGAGACCATACTTCCGGCCTTCCAGCCGAAATAGGCGCCCAAGAATAAAAACAACGCGTATCCATAAAAAATACATTTAACCGGCATAGATTTCCGACTCCTCCTTTTGACTTTTAATGATTTGGGGAGTTCTCTTTTGCCCGAGTGAACTTTCGACACAATCCGCCAAGGCGCTAATAAAGCCCGGATGACATTCAAGCGCTTTACTCATACGGAAATCTTTTATACCGGTATCGGTGGCGACTTTACGGTATTCAATATCAATCTCACAGGTCGTTTCAATATGGTCGGTGACAAAGGCAATCGGGACAACCAAGAGCCTCTTCTCCCCACGTTCTGAGAGGACTTTAATGACGTCTTCGGTATACGGCCGCAACCATTGGAAGGGCCCGACGGCACTTTGGTAGGCCAGGGTCCAGCGGTGTTTACGTCCCAAACGGTCCAAAACTTTGGCCACGCTCTGAGCTACCTGAAACGGATACGGGTCCCCTTCGTTCAACGTATATAAAGGCAGACCATGGGCGGAAAATAACAGATAAAAATCATCCAAAGATTCCCCGGGTTTGATTTGTTCCTTGATGCGTTGGACAAAGCCTTCAACAAAACCGTCATGTAAAAAATACAAATCGGATTCCAAAAATTTAACGTCCGGATAAATTTTTTGAGCGGCTTGTTTTAAAGAGTGGATATTGGACCCCGTGGTGTTGGGTGAATAATGGGCATAAAGGCTAACCGGAAGAATATACTTCTTCCTGGACTTTTTAACGGTCGCGATGGTTTCTTCCGGTAACGGCGGGGTGTAATTAAAGCCCAGGGTCACAAAAATAGGACGCTTCCGTTTATTTAATTCCTCGTTGAGAGCTTTCACCTGGGCCCAGGACGATTTTAAAATTGGGCTCCCTCCGCCGATGAGCCTATAACGTTCCTGCGTCTTCTTCCAGCGCAGAGTGACAATCAGCCAGCTAAAAAGGGGTTGCAAAATTTTTGAAAAGGGAACGCGGATAATCATGCTGTCGGAAAAAAGGCGTTTCAAAAACGGTTTAACTTCTTTTTGATTTTCCGGCCCGCCCATGTTCATCAAAACGACCGCCACCTCGGAATCCTGAACAGTCAACTCGCGGTTGCGCGGCAGGTTGAGATCCGGGATTTGTTCAAGCCGTTCTTTTTGGGCCAGCGTCATTGTCTTGCGCCGGTAACGGCTGCCGATGATCTGACCCACAATGGCCAGCAGAATACAAATTGGGATAAAAAGTTTTGACGTTCCCAGAGAAATCCGCAGATAAATGATGAGCGGAATCGAGGCATGAATCCAAAGAAACCAAAGGGAAGAAAATTTCTGGTAATTTTCACGGATATACCCGCAAGGGATATTCACAAAAAACGAAATAAGGGCAATGGCTAAATAAGGATTCATAAAATCATTTTCCTATGTGGCTATTTCTTCATAATACCCGGCCGGGTTTAATTCTTTAATCTTTTCTAAGCGCTTTTGGAATTCACTGATTTTTTCTTCGATGATAGTCTCCACACGGCCGACCGCCTGTTTGCGCTTTACCATGTTCTCCTCCACCACCCGGTCCAGGTCATCGATATAAATGAGTTTGACGCCATCCAGTCCGGAAATGCCCGGATCAATATTACGCGGCATGGAAATATCGATCAAAATGAGCTTTTTCCCCCCACGCAACTGCATAACCTTATCCAACGTCGCTTTCTCTAATATATAGTGTGGGGCTCCGACAGAACAGATACATAAATCCACATCCGCCAAAATTTCTTTGATATCGCCATAAGAAACGGCCTGACCGCCGAAACGCCCCGTCAAATCACAGGCTTTCTCTGGGGTACGGTTCATGACATAAATCTGGTCCGTCCCCTTCTTTCGAATCATCTCCATGGTGAGGCCACTGATCTTCCCCGCCCCCATGATGAGAACTTTTTTATTCTCAAACGTCCCCATGATCCGTTCGGCCGTTGCCACCGCAGCCCAACTGACCGAGGCGCCGCCGTAACTGATTGCAGTCTCCGTATGGGCCTTTTTGCCGGCCCTGATCACACATGGGGACAAAATGTTAAGGTACTTTCCCACCATCCCCTTTTTCTGGGCCAGACTGACGGCAGTTTTAACCTGCCCTAAAATTTCTCTTTCGCCTAAAACCAACGAATCTAATCCTGTCGTCACTTTGAACAGATGGCGCACAGCTTCGAGATCTGTAAATTTATAAAAATTTTTCTTAAAGGAATCCTGTATCTTTAAACCTTTAATCTGATAAAGACAACGGACGATCTCTTTGGTGGCCTTTTTATCATTGATGGACTTGGCGTAGAGTTCGGTGCGGTTGCAGGTCGACAGGATAAACCCTTCAACGATGGCGGGGTTATGCTTTAATTCGCTAAGGATCAACTCCTGTTGAATGGCCGTAAAAAAAAATTTTTCACGGACATCAATGGGGGCGGTTTTGTGATTTAAACCAACAACAAAAAAGGACATTCCTCAAATACCAGATTGGGTTGTCCAGATTCCCGGTTTCCCAAACTCCCAGAAAAATATTCAGTCCGGGCGCCTGGAAAGCTGGGAGTCTGGGCAACTAGGTTTCTCGTAGGTTTTAATGTAACATAAGACGCAAAATTTGACTACTGGGTTTTTAGTTATTCGCTATTTTATTTGCGCCAATTTCTCTTTGGCCGCCTCGGACGGTTTCCAAAACCATCCCTGCGGATCCCAGCACTGCCCAAAAGAAAATTCCTTGATAATTTTTTCATAGGTGGACTTGGCCATCTCATTCATCCCTGACTTACGATAGGTTTCAGCCTGGATATAATACGCAGTGGCCACGTCATTGATGGCCCACCATTGGGAGAGGATTTCGTCTTTTCCTCCTTGAGGAAAATCCTTGAGTTGGCTTTGCATCTTCTTGGCCTCGGCCTCATACATCTCAACGCATTTGTTGGTAAAGGCAAAGGTCGCTCCCATGTCATTTTTATTGAACGCTTCCCAGGCCTTGGCGACAAGTGTCGCGGATTTATAATCACCATAGCTGTATTCGTCCTCTGCCCGTAGCAAGGACGGAAGGGCAAAATTCATCAGTGTCAACGACAGGGTTAAAAAACAGACAATTTTATTCATTGGTTTACTCCTGGTATTATTCTCACCTGATATAAGACAGTGAGAAAAATTAATGTTAAACTACAACAAAATTTTTGTAGGGAGACAGCTGGCATGCCTCCTTATGGTCCGCCTAAAGCGGAACCATTGAACAGAGATTGTTGCTTCCTGCATATCTAACTGGGAATATTCATTCAGGATGCTATGGAGACCGGTTGACATCGGCCTACCATTCATATCCCAGGATATATTTGGTTAGATA
>Ga0247727_10004337_pt1 | contig 30169 bp, 24 predicted proteins | sample WisWelCaveWW1625_FD_202498 | JGI IMG/M metagenome (GOLD analysis project Ga0247727, IMG submission 202498) | Biofilm microbial communities from Wishing Well Cave, Virginia, United States - WW16-25 | ecosystem: Environmental > Aquatic > Deep subsurface > Groundwater > Cave microbial mat | place...
TGTGGATGCTTGAAGTCGCGCTCCATCGTCGCAAGGAGGTGGTCCACCCGGACAAGCTCGCTGCCTAACCTCCCTCGGAGCGCCGCCGTCGCTTGTACACTTTCAACTGTGAACGGGACAACCTCGTAGTTTCGGCCCGCTGCCGCCGTACGCCTTGACGAGCGTCTCCATGGCCAGCGGCCCCCCGTCCGGACTGAAGCCGGCGCGCGTGGCCAGCTCGAGGCCCATGCGGTCGGCTTCGCTTTCGTCGTCGCGTGAATACATCTGCTGCATGATCAACCGCAGCCAATCGCGACCGGAACCGCCGATCCAGCGGCGCAGCGGAATCGATACCAACTCGAGTACGGAGTTCTTGCGCAGTTGCTTCACCGCATGGCGGCGCGTGGCATGGACGATTTCATGACCGAGGATGAACGCCACGGCATCGTCGTTGGGCACGGCTTGCAGCAGGCCACGATAGACGTACACGAAGCCGCCGGGCAGCGCAAAGGCGTTGATCTCGTGCGCGTCGACGACGTGGAACTCGAAGGGCAGCTCCGGCCGACCACTCACCAGCACCAGTCGCCGGCCGATGCGCTCGACGCGGCTGCGCAGCACCGGATCGCGCGTGAGGGGCAGTTGCCGCTCCACTTCCCCGGCGGCCTCCCGTCCGATGCGGATTTCGCTTTCGACCGTGATGAGGTCCGCGGTGGACCGGCACGGCATCAAGGCGAGCAGCAAGACGAGTAGCGGTCGCAGATCGCTCCAACGATTTCGCAACAGACCCGGACCACCGCGCACTGCTACTTCACCCACTTCCCTTCCAGCGGCACGAAGACATAGCCCAGCTTTTGCAATCCGTCGAGAATCAGCGGTAACGCTTGCACATCTTTCTCGCGAATCGCCATCCGGCCATCGTGAATCAGCACGATCATACCCGGTTCGGCTCGATCCAGCACCCGCTGCGCCATAAGTTGCGGCGTGGGCGCTTCCTGGTTGTCGGCGCACACGCTCCAGCGGACGATCTTCAGCTTGCGCTCGGCGCACTGGCGGATGATGGTGGGCGTCAGCCCACCGCGTGGTGGTCGAAACAGCGTAGGCGGCTTACCGGTGACCCGGGTGATGACTTCGTCTGAGCTTTTCAGTTCGGCGGCGACGATGTCGTCGGGCATGCGATCGAGCCACGGGTGGGTGTAGCTGTGGTTGCCGATGACGTGGCCCTCGGCGACCAGACGTTTGGCGATTTCAGGGTAGAGCGCCACCTGCTCGCCGATGACGAAGAACGTCGCGCGAATGCGCCGCTTGCGCAGCTCGTCGAGCATGCGCGGCGTGAAGCGACGGTCGGGGCCGTCATCGAAGGTGAGCGCGCAGACCTTGTCCGTCGTCGTTAGCGTACGCATCGCCGGAGGCTTGGTGGCCTGGGCGACTCGCTGACTCTGCGACCGCGCCGCGAGCCTCAACACCGGCAACAACAGCAGGACCGCCAGCGCGAGTTGGCGCGGCGAGAGCAGACGCGAACGGTGATAGTTCATGGCGTGAGGAGGAGCGATCCGGGCGAAGGCCGAAGACGATCAATCATTTCGCAAAATCTGCTAGCCGCGACGGGAGGGTGCGAAGCACGGTGTCTTTCTGCGTCAGCACGGAAGTGTGCGATCCCCAGGTAGTTCGGACCAGGCGTCGCTTCGCATCCACCCAGTAGCGAAACCCGGGCTCGCCGTAGTGACGGTCTTCAAACACGTAAGTCTCAACCGACTGGCCGAGGACGTCGAGGCGTTCGCGCCGCGCGCAGACCAATTCGTGGCCGGGTTGCAGACGAAAGTTGGCTTCCTCGAACACTGCGAAGGCGGTCAGAAAGCCCTCGCGCAAAGGCAGCGTCGTCGCCAGCGCGCCAATGGCATAGCTGGGAACCACCGCGGCTGTGGCGGACAGCGCCTCCGGCTTGCCACGGCGGGTGCCGGTGAAACGCCCACTCTGGCGCCGGGCTTCGACGACCTGGTTCTGCTTCGCGCCCGAGACATAACGCAAAGTGCGAAAGCGTCCAGGCCCCGCCTTTTCGGTCTCGATGACGACGTGAAAACGCTCTTCGTAATCGCCTTGAAGGAACGCGAGCTTATATTCGCTGGTTACGCCCTCGGCCGTGGGCCGGAACCGCACCCATTCGAACCCCGCGCGGCGCCCCGCCAGTTGGTAGCTCATCCAGGCCTCGCCATTCAGTCCGCTCAAGTCGGGTTGATACGGTTGCGGCTTACTGGGCTTCCATTTCGCTCGGCCGGCTTCAACGCGCGCGGTCCTCACGCCCATCACGCCGGCGTCGATCTGCTGGGTCTGCGCCTTGCCGTTGCGAAAAAAGCCGAGCGCCACGGTCTGTTGACTGCGCTCGTGTTCGTCAATCAGCTTGAGCAATTGCTGAATGGTGGTAAGCCGCGTGCCGGCATAGGTTTGTAAAATGTCGCCCTCCCGCACGCCCCGTTTCGCGGCTGGACTGTCGCGTACCGTCTGGACAACGATCAGACCGCTAGCCGGCGGATTCGCCAGCAGCGCATGGAGGCGATCCTCGGCGAACGCAGGACCGCCTCCCGATCCAACCACTCCAGTCCACAGCCAGGCGCGTCGCGTAAACATGGCTTTAGTTTTCCTTGAGCGCGTCCGGCACGGGAATCGTCACCCGGCCGGTCGCGGCCCATTCGGCGCCGCGCAGCAGCAGGGTTTGGAACCCTGCCCCACGCTGCGACACCAGTTGCGCTTCGTTGCCCACATGGCCGAGCGGGGTGTGGAACACGCGCCCCTTGCCGTATTCGACCACCAGAGCCATCGGCTGCACCTTGCCGGCCACCACGCCGCTGGGCGCGATGCTGGTCGCCAGAATCGTCGCCTTCGACGCCGCGTGCGGTAGCATGTTGCAGTACATCTCGTCGGTGGTCTCGAAGCTCTTCAGGCCCGCGGTGATCGGGTGCTCGCGGTTGATTACGGTCACGTCGTACTTGCCGAACGCAGGATGGTAGGTGCCCGCGCGCCAGGCCGCGCCGATCATCTTGTCGTACTCGTCCCAGCCGTTGAACGCGTTGTTAGCCGCGTGAACGATGACCAACCCTTTGCCACTCTCGACGTAATCGGTGAGCGCCTGCTCGAAGCGCGCGCCGATGCGTTCGCCGTTGTAATCGCTGAGGAGCAGGTCGTATTTCGCCAGCAGCTCGGGACCGACCGCGGTCAGATCTTCGATGACGCGGCAGTCGAAGCGTCCGGATTGTTCGAGAATCGACCGCAGGTTCGGGGTGGTGAGCCGCCAGTTGTGGTTGTTCTGGCCGCTGAAGATGAGCACCGAGGTTTTTTTCGGTGTTTGCGCGCGGGCGCCGAATGGCGCGCACAATGCGAGAGCGATCAGGGTGAGAGTGAATCTGCGCATCAGGTCATCCTTCACTTCGTCCACGCCGGCTCGCCGTCGAACGCGGCGTTGTTACTGAGGTTGATTGGGTTCGTGCCGTCGAGGTTCATGGTGAAAACCTCGGGGCTGGCGCCCTCCAGGTGACGCTGCCAGACCAGGCGCTTGCCGTCCGGACTCCACGCGGGGAAGATGTCATATTCAGCGTAGTTCGTCAAACGCTTCGGCTCGGTGCCGTCGGCGCGCACGAGATAGATTTCGTAGTTTCCGTCGCGGTTGGTGTCGAACACGATGAGTTTTCCCTCGGGCGACCAGCGCGGGCGTTGATCGGTCTTCGGATGTTTTGAAAGGTTGACCGGGTTCGATCCATCGGCATTCATCACATAGATTTCGTTGTCGCCATCGCGCGTCGTTTGGAAGACCAGCTTGGTCCCGTCGGGCGACCAGTCCGGCGCAAAGTCATCGAACGCGTGGTGCGACAGGTTGCGCGGTTCGCTGCCCTCGGCGGCCATCAGCCAGATTTGGTAACTTCCCTCGCGGTTGCTGGACCAGGCGATGAGCTTTCCGTCCGGACTCCATGCCGGCGAGCGGTCGTCGCGGTCGTGAGTGGTCAGGCGCTTGAGGTTTTTGCCGTCGGCGTCGACGAGGTAGATTTCATTGTTCTTGTCCTGCTGGCCAACGAACGCCAGTCGCTTGCCATCCGGCGACCACGCCGGCTCGTGGGCCAGTTGCGCCACCTTCGTTGCCGCGCCGCCGGCCTCGGACATTACAAACAAGTGGAATTTGTCTTCCTCGCGATTGGAGATGAACGCCAGTCGGCCGGGAGACTGGGCGAGCGCGCAGGCAAGCAGAGCCACTGCCAGCGCCGCCGCCAGTACTGCCCTCATGGACGCCTCCCCGCCAGTGCTGCACCGCTCGCCAGCAGACCGACGGCCATGCCGATTACCGCGCCCAGCGCGACGTTCGACGGACCCAGGTCCTCCGCCAGCACACCGGTGAAGTAGAAGGCGGCGCAGCCGATCGCCGCGCACACGAGGACGACCACCAACTGCCCGGCGTTGTCGCGCGCGCGCAGGTTGAGCAGGGAAGACTTGGAGAAGGGAGATTCGTCAGGCATGGGAGGCGTGACTCCTGCCGAGCCACGTTCAATCTAACTTCGCCGAATCCTCCCGCAGGGCCTGCGCAAAGAACTCGACGAAGCGCCGCTCGAACTGCTCGCGATGATCGCGATGCGCGCGACAATGCCACGACCGCGACGCGCACCAGAGTTGCTTCGGCTCGCCGGCGGCTTCGACCAGCGCCCGGCCGTGGAAGGGCCAGACAATCGTATCCCAGGTGCCGTGGATGAGCAGCAGCGGCCGCGGGCTGATGCGGGCAACGAGGTCGAGTGGCGCACAGAGCGTCAAGCGGAAGCCGGCCAGGCGCTGGCCGAACACGAACGCGGTCGGCCACATCACCAGTCCGAACGGGCCGAGGAAGGTCATCAGATAGCTGGCCATCGCCCAGGTCAAGCGCGCGAAAGCGCACTCGCTGGCGGCGGCGGCGATGTCCTCACAAACCGCTGCGGTTCGCAGCACGGTCGCCCCTCCCATGGAAACACCGAACGCGCCGAGACGGCCACTCGAACGCTGCCGCGCGTAGCCCACCGCGCCCAAGAGGTCGGCGGCTTCATGGAACCCGAACGATACCGTCTCGCCCGCGCTCTTGCCGTGGCGCCGGAAGTCAAAAGCGAGCGCGTTGATCCCCGCCGCCACGAGGCACGGCACGTAACGCAGCATCATCCCATGACTCATGGCGAAGCCGTGGCAAAGGACAACGGTCGGAGCGAGGGTCGAGTCAGCGTTCGTCGCGGGAAACCACCAGCCGCGTAGTGAAATACCGTCCAGCGAATCGAACTCGATGGCTTCGCCAACCAGGCCTCGGTCGGCGGGCGTGCGGCGTTCGGTCAACCGTGGTGGGCGCACGGCCAGTGCAGCGATGAAATAGGACAGCACCACGAGCGCGAGGTAGGTCCCAACCAGTCCGACGAGCAACATCAGGCGACGGTAAGGCGCACGATCTCGCCGGTGCGCACCGACTTGAACACGGTCGGATCGCCGATGACTTTACCGAATACATTGACAGCACTGGCGGGACGAATCTCATTGCAGCGACTAATCGGCGTCGGGCCGAAGAAAATGCAAAACGCACTGCCCGCGGGCCAGTAGCCGAGCTCGCCCAACTCGACGACCTCGTGGGCATTCTCCGGTGCGCAGGTGACGGGAACGCTGAAGTAGACTTCATCGCCCCAGGTATTGGCGGCGGCCTCCAACGGCAGCGCCGCGAGGATCAGCGCGGCGGTTTTCGTGTCGTTCAATTCGGCCTCGGCGCTGAGCTGGTCGGTCGTGATGCAGATGCGGGCCATCGTCACCTCCCTCTTGGCGGTTCAGGATGACGCACATATGCGCGCAATTCCGTCGCGGCTGGACGTGGCAGACTCACCGGCCATGCGCATACTCACCGGCGAGTCGAAGGGAAGGCGCTTGAGCGCGCCTCGGGGCTTGCACACGCGGCCCACCCTGGCGCGGGCGCGGACGTGTCTGTTCGATATCCTAAATCCGCGAGTGCCCGGCGCGCGCTTCCTGGACTTGTTCGCCGGCACCGGCGCGATCGGACTCGAAGCGCTCAGCCGGGGCGCCGCGCGGGCAGTGTTCGTCGAACAGAGCGAGCGCGCCGCGCGCTGCTTGCGCCGCAATCTCGAAGCGCTACAACTGGGCGAGCGGGGACAACTCCTGCGCATGGCGGTGGCACCGGCGCTCGCCAGGTTGACCGCAAGCGGCGACCAGTTCGACCTCGTCTTCCTCGACCCGCCCTACGAGGCCGGACAGACAACACCCGCGCTCGCCCTAATCGGCGAACACGCAGGCTTGTTGGCTCCCGACGCGCTGGTAATCGCGCAGCAATATCACAAGGAACCCGTGGCTGCGCCAAACTTCTTGGCCGAACTCCGTCAACGCCGCATCGGCGACACGCGGTTCACGTTCTATCGACGCAGCATCGACGAGGCCAGCAGTTGAGGACCGCGATCTATCCCGGCAGCTTCGACCCCGTGACCAATGGGCACCTGGATGTCATCGAACGCGCCGCGAAGTTGTGTGATCGACTCATCGTTGCGGTGGCTGTGAACCGCGACAAGGTGCCCCTGTTCACCGTGGAAGAACGCGAAGGAATGATCTGCGCGGCTTGTGCCACCTTCGGCAATGTGACGGTGACGCGCTTCGAGGGCCTGCTGGTGAACTTCGCGCGGGCCCATGGCGCCGGGGCAGTGGTGCGGGGGCTGCGCGCGGTGTCGGATTTCGAGTTCGAGTTTCAGCTTGCGCAAATGAACAACGCGCTGGCGGCTGATGTGGAAACGCTGTTCATGATGACGCGACCGGAGTGGAGCTACTTGAGCTCACGCACGGTGAAAGAGATTGCGGCGCTCGGCGGCGCGGTGGCCGATTTCGTGCCGGCGCCCGTGGCCCAGGCGCTGGCGAGGAAGTTTGCGGAACGCGGCGAAACGCCGTGAACCCGCGGAGGAGGGCATTGCCATAGACATCCTGCGATTGCTCGAAGAACTGGAGAGCCAGATTGACCACTCGCGCGTGCATTTGTTCGGGCAGGCGGTGGTGGACGAGGAGAAGTTCATCGTCAACATTCGCCAGATTCGTGATGCCATTCCGGACGACATCAAGCGCGCCACGGTGGTCACGACCGAGCAGGAGAAGCTGCTGCGCGAAGCTCGCCAGGAATCGGAGCGGCTCCGGAGCGAAGCTAAAAGCGAATCCGATCATCTGCTGAACACCGCACGCACCGAAGCGGAGCGGCTGACCACCGAGGCGCGGCAAGACGCCGATCGCGTGACGCGCATCGCGCGCGAGGAAACCGAGCGCCAGCTCACCACGGCTCGCACCGACGCCGAGACGATGCGGAACGAAGCCACCGCCGAGGCGCGGCGCATGATCGAACAGGCCAAGGGTGAAGCCCAGCAGCTTTATCAGGATGCCGTGGCCGAAGCCAACCACATGGTGAGTTCGCACGAGGTTACGCAGCGCGCCACGCGGGAGGGCGAACGCCTTTACAACGAAGTGCGCCGCGACGCCGCCGACCTGCTGGCGAACGCCACCCGAGAAGCGGAACGGATTCACCGCGAGTCGGTGGACTTCGCTCATACCGTGATGTCGCGCGTGGACTCCTCGCTCGACGTCTTGAAGCGCACCGTCAGCCAGACCCGTCATCAGTTGGCTCAATTGATAGGCGACGAGCCAGTACTGCCCGGCGGGGTTGCCGAAACGGTCGAGAGCGAGTAAGCGGCCGCGCGGGCGCCGGGGCCGGTTACCTTCCGGTCATTCCAACTCCGTGTCCCCTTTATCCCCATGTCGTTCGTCCATCTGCACGTCCATTCCGAGTACTCGCTGCTGGATGGCGCTTCGCGCGTCAAAGACCTGGCCCGGCGCGCGGCGCAACTGGAGATGCCCGCGTTAGCGCTCACCGACCACGGGGTGATGTACGGCGCGGTGGACTTCTACAAGGCTTGCAAAGAGCAGGGGGTCAAGCCCATCATCGGTTGCGAACTGTACGTCACCGGCGACCGCTTCAAGCGCGAGATGCAACGCGACAAGCGCTCGGCGGAAGACCGGAACGCGCACCTCACCGTGCTCGCGATGAACGAGACCGGCTATCGCAATTTGAGCAAACTGGTGAGCGCCGCGGCCTGCGAGGGCTTCTATTACAAGCCCCGCGTGGACCATGCGCTCTTGCGGCAGCATCGCGAAGGGCTTATCGGGATGAGCGCCTGTCTGGGTGGCGAGATTCCGCGCTTCGTGCTCGACAACCAGCTCGAGCAGGCGCGGCGACGCGCCGAGGAATATCGGGAGATTTTCGGCCGCGGCCAGTTCTTCCTCGAGTTAATGGATCACGGCATGCGCGAGCAGCAGCTCGTCAACCAGGCGCTGGTGCAGTTGGCGGGCGGCCTCGACCTGCCGCTGGTGGCCACTAACGACTCGCATTTCACCGTGCGCGAACATCACTTCGCGCAAGATGTGCTGCTGTGCATCGGCACCGGCAAGATGTTGACGGATACGGATCGCATGAAGTACCGCGATTCCCTGTACCTGAAAACGCCGGCGGAAATGGGGCAGGCCTTCGCCGATCATCCTGCAGCCCTCGCCAACACGCTGTTGATTGCCGACATGTGCAATTTCGAGTTGCGGCTGGGTGACCTCCATTACCCGGACTTCGACGCGCCCGCCGGCCACACGCTCGACTCGTATCTCGAGTTCCTGTGCCGCCAGAACTTGCCCCGCCGCTACCCGACGATGACGCCCGAAATCGAGCAGCGCCTCGCCTACGAATTGAGTGTGATGATCCAGAAGGGTTACGCCAGCTACTTTCTGGTGGTGCAGGATTTCGTGCAGTTTGCCAAGCGCCGTGGCATTCTCGTCGGCCCGGGGCGCGGCTCGGCGGCCGGCAGCCTGGTGTCGTATCTGCTCGGCATCACCGACATCGATCCGCTCAAGTACGGCTTGTATTTCGAGCGCTTCCTGAATCCCCAGCGCGAGAGCAGTCCGGATATCGACATCGACTTCCAGGACGACCGCCGCGACGAGGTGTTGGCCTACGTGCGCCAGAAGTACGGCGAAGACAAAGTCGCGCAGATCATCACGTTCGGGACGTTGAAAGCGCGCGCGGCGGTGCGCGACGTCAGCCGGGCCATGAGCATCGACCTACCGACGGTGGATCGCGTGGCCAAGCTGATCCCGCAGCATCCGACCAACTACATCAGTCTCGACAAGGCGCTGGCTACGACTCCGGAATTGCGGGCGGTGTATGAGTCGGACGAGCGCGTGCGCAACTGCATCGACACCGCGAAGAACATCGAGGGCCTGACCCGCCATGCCTCGGTGCATGCCTGCGGGACGGTGATCTCGCGGATGCCCATCACCGACATTTGCCCGCTCCAGCCGATCGACGTCAAGAACCCACAGGCGGGGTTGATGACGCAGTACCACGCGAAATGCGTCGAGGCGGTGGGCCTGCTCAAGATGGACTTCCTGGGCCTGGATTTCTCGACCGTCATCGCCAACACGATCAGACGGATTCGCGAGCGGCGCGGCCTCGTCCTCGACCTGGAGCAGCTTCCGCTCGACGATAAGAAGACGTTCGATATGCTCAGCCGGGGCGATGGCATCGGCGTGTTTCAGCTCGAATCGTCGGGCATGCGCAGCGTGCTCCGCCAATTGCGCCCCGACTGCTTCGAGCACATTGTCCCGCTGGTCGCGCTGTACCGTCCGGGGCCGATGGAAGAGATTCCGAAGTTCTGCGAGGGCCGCCACGGCGGTCGGATCACCTATCAGCATCCGAAACTGAAGCCGATTCTGCAGGAGACCTTCGGCGTGCTGCTGTATCAGGAACAGGTAATGCGGGTCGGCGTCGAGCTCGCCGGCTTCACCGCCGGGCAGGCCGAAATCCTGATGCGGGCCATGAGCAAGAAGCAGCAAAAGGAAATGGATGAAATGCAGCCGGCGTTCCTCCATGGCTGCGTGGCGCGCGACCTCCCGACCACCACGGCGCAGGCCATCTGGGATCGGATGGTGGAGTTCGCCAAGTACGCGTTCAACAAGTCGCACTCGGCCGCGTACGGGCTCATTGCCTATCAGACCGCGTATCTGAAAGCGAACTATCCGCAGGAGTACATGGCCGCCCGCCTCACCAGCCTCATGGACAACACCGCGCGACTGGCCGCGCACATCGAGGACACCCGCAAGCTCGGCCTCAAAGTGTTGCTGCCCGACGTCAACGAGAGTGGCCGCGACTTTACCGTGGTGGGCGAAGACTTGCGCTTCGGCCTGCTCGGCATCAAGACGGTCGGCGAAAACGTGGTGGCCGAAATCGTCCGCGCGCGCGCGGATGGAGGGGCGTTCGCCGACCTGTTCGATTTCTGCGAACGCGTGTCGCCGCGCGCGGTGACGAAGTCGGTGATCGAAACGCTCATCAAGTGCGGCGCCTTCGACTCGTTGCATCCCCAGCGCAGACCGGCGCTGGGTGCGGTCGAGTCGGCGCTCGACCTCGGCGCCAAGCAGCATCGCGATGCGCAGTCCGGGCAGGGTTCATTGTTCGGGATGATTGCCGCGGGCCCGCAATACCGACCGACCCTGCCCAATGTGACGGACGCGGATCCGGAACAACGGCTCGCGTGGGAGAAGGAGTTGCTCGGGTTGTTCTTGAGCGATCATCCGCTCAACGCGCTGCGCGAACTGCTGCGCGACCGGGTGGATGCGACCACCGATCAACTCGGCGACCTGCGCGAGGGCGACCGCGTGGCGGTGGGCGGCATCATCACCGACCTGCGCCGCCTCACCGACAAGAACGGCCGGCCGATGATGTTCGTGACGCTGGAAGATTTTACCGGCGAGGTGGAGGTGGTCGTGTTCGCCAGCGCCTACGAGGCGTGCGCCCGCATCGACCGCGACGATGCCGTGGTGGTGCGGGGCCGCATCAATTACGTCCAGTCCGGACGGAAGGCGGGTAACGGTAATGCCCGCAGCGCCGCCATCGTCAATGACGAGGGCGAGCTCGAAGACGCTCCCGAGACAAAAGAGCAGCCGAAGATCATCGCGCTGGAGATTCGGCAACTCAAAGAGTTGCGGGCGGAAGCGGCGGCCCTACCAAGCGTGGCGCCGGCGCGCCCGGCGGAGCAGTTTGTCATCGCCACGGTCGAAGAGGCGCCGTACGTCGAGGCCGCGCCCGAGTGCGATCCACTCGCAGTGCATTTGCGGCTCGCTCCCAACGCCTCCGGGCGAAAGCTACTCGAAAACGTGCAGGCTCTGCTGCTCCGCCACCACGGCGCTGCTCCGGTCGTCCTCCACGTGATCAAGCACGGGCAGGAGACGAAACTGGCGCTGAGCGACACGTACGCTGTCCGCCCCGAAGCCGACTTCCGAGCCGAAGTCGCCGCGCTGCTGGGCGATAGCGCACTGTGGCTGGAGTAGTTCACGGCATTTCAGGCCCGTCTTGGCGTCTTGGCGTCTTGGCGCGAGGTCAATGTCGATGCGTGTTGCCATAATCTGCTTCACTTTCTTTCGTGAGTTCCGAGCGACCTGGCGCCGGTGCTGAACTCCCGAGCCAATTCGCTGTTCCCATTCAATTGGGTGGCGAATCCGCCGCGATGTTGCCGCAAAGTCGCACCAAACTGCTGCAGGAAGCGGCGAAACTGCTGTAGATCCGGCCATGGCGCAGCACCAACTCCACTCGGTGAACCAGCAACTCCAGATCCGCAGCAACAACTCCAGTTTCCCGACGAGCCACGCACTATTCTCCTGCAACATCTCCAGTCGGCGAAGCAGAATCTCAAGTTGGCGCTGCAGCATGTCTGGAATTGCAGCAGATTCTTGCGTTGGCGAAGCAGCAACACGCGATGGATCAGTAGTTTTTGGCGTAGGCGAGACCGATCCGAGCCGCGACTGTAAGGGAGCGGTGCCCGAAGGGCGTTACGGCACCGCTTGCTCACGCGCGCGGCTCGGATTGGCGCGCGCGGCCCGGATTGGAGCGCCGGCCGGCGCGGCGCAGGCGTTGGAGGCGCTGGCAGGGCGAACCACGATAAGCAGCGGTGAGCGAGTCTTTGGGTACTCTGCGTCTCTGCGGTACAGCTGGACTATGGATTCACCGCAGAGACGCTGAGTTCGCAGAGAAGGTCAGTTCTCGCAAGGCCGTGTTCGTAGAATCACGGGGTCCACCATCTAGCGACGATGAACTGCGTGGGAGTGAAGCCGCCGAGTTGCCATTTGGCGTGGCCGTCGGCGCAGATCTGGTTGTTGCCGCTCTGGTGCAGGCCGACGCCGCGATTGAAGTGATCCTGAAACGTTTTGATGCGCGCGGGGTTGAGAATGTCGCTCTCCGTCACCGCGCCGCCTTTAGGTCGCGCCGGCTCGTTGATCGTGTTGACGGCGAGGAAGGCGTTGATCTGGTAGTTCGTGCCCGGCCCGTTCTCCAGCACCTGGTCGGAGAGTGACAGGTCGAACCAGACCTGCTTGTTCTTCACGTACGGATGCAACACCGGCACCAGCGGAGCAGCGTCCCAGCGGTTGCTGCGGTCCTGAGGGAATTCGCGCAGCAGCCCATCGGCCAGCGGCGGAAAGTAGCTCGGCGTGAAGCGCGGGCCGAGATCGTGCGGGTAGGTGGCATCGTAGTCGCCGACATACATAGCCAGCGCCTGCCCGAGTTGCCGCAGATTAGCGAGGCAGTGCGTGCTGCGCGCTTTGGCGCGCGCCTGCGCGAACACCGGGAACAGCAACGCCGCGAGACTCGCGATGATGGCGATGACGACCAACAGTTCGATCAAGGTGAAGGCGCGGCGTCGCATGCTTCATTCGACCACGATTGACTTCACCTGAATCGCATTCTGTCCGGATTTCTGAAACGGGCGCGGCATCGGCTGCGCGCTACCGTTGGCGTCGATCGTGCGACAGCGCAACTCGTAGCGGCCGGCGGTGACGCCGGGAATCACTGTCGCCCAGTGCGCGAGGGTGTAGCGCAAGGGCCACTGTCGCGGTTGACCGGTGGTCGGATCGAATTGCAACGCGGTCGTAGTGCTCGCGCCGGGCATCAGTGCGTCCCACTTCGCGTCGAGCGGCAGCAGGTCGGCGTCGCGCCAGGCCCCCTTCGTGAAATGAGGATCGTCGGTAGGCCACGGCGGGTTCTCCGTCCGCAGCCAGACCTGCACTTTGCGCAGACCTGAAATGCCAACTTGCGCGAGGCCGGTCACGACGAAGGGCTGGCTCGCCTTCGCCTTCGCCGGCAGCGTAAGAAAGCCCGCGGCGGTTTTCAGCCAACTGTTGGTATCGTTGTTGCCGCCGGCATAGGTGTCGTCGCTCTGGTGCTTGTTGGTCAGCACGACGTGCGTGATCCACTTGACCGATTTGAAACCGTGCGATTCCGGCACGATGATGCGCACCGGGCCGCCGCGCTTGCCGGACAGCCAGGCGCCGTTGAGCTTGTAGCAGAGCAGCACAGGCAACTCACCGGGCGGGTCTTCCAGTACGCGGTTGATCGGCAGCCAGCACGCAAACCGCTGCTTCGGGTCGTCATTGTGATAGCCGTAGTAGAAGACGTGGCGCACGTTGGCGGTCGGCTTCGCCAGCCAGATTACGTCGCGCAGCGGCACGCCCTCCCACAGGCCGAGGCCCAGCGGCGCGCTGATGTTGTTGCAGGTGATCATTTTCAAGTAGCGCGTCGCGCGCGTCTCCGCAAGCTTCATCAACTCGGCGAAGGTAAAGGCCGTGCCTCCCTCCTGCGTCAGCGGGCGTTCGAGCTTGGAGTTGCTGTCCGCCTCGGCGATGACCTCCAGCCGCCACGACTCGCGCGTCAGCCCCACCGCGACGAGCTTCTCCGGCGGATGCGTGTACGGCAGCGGATTGCCGCGCTCGACCGTGCCGAACTGCTCGGCCGGTGTGATCCAGCGCGCTGACAACTCGGCGATCGCCTTGCGCAGTTCCGCCTCGGCTGTGAGTTGCTCGGCGAGCAGCGGCGAGGCGCCCAGTGCGGCGCCCAGGCCGAGCAGGTAGCGGCGGGTCAGCAATTGAGGTTGTGCGAGCAGTTCATTCGTCATGGTACGGTCTCCTTTACCGGTTCGTCCGGAGTCTTCGCCGTCAAGCGCGGAAACAACGTCACCAGTATAATCTTCACCGCAGCCGCCGCAGGAATGGCGACGATCATCCCGGGAATGCCGGCCACTTGCGACGCGCTCATCAGGGCGAAAATCACTGTCACCGGATGCAGCCCGGTCTCCTGGCCGATGATGCGCGGGGTGATCACGTTGTCGATGACCGGATTAAACGCCAGCAGCCCGGCCGGCATCAGCACGGCGGCGAGCGCGGCCGACTTGCCGGGGTCGCAGGTGAGGTATCCGACCAGCGCGGCGGCCACCGCCATCACGAGAATGCCGAAGAACGGAATCACCGACAGCACCGCCGTCAGCAGGCCAAGCAGCAGCGCGTAGTTGGTGCCGAACACCAACGAAACGCCGACGAACCACACTGTGCTTGCCGCGCCATAAATGGCGCACACGATGAGTTGCCCGCGCACGAAACGTCCCAGCATGCGGTTGATACGACTGGCGATGTCGAGTACGGTGGCGCGGTAGTCGGCGGGAATCGTGCCGAGGCCGCGCGCGCTGAGGCCGTCGAAGTCGAGCATGAAGTAAAACGTCAAGAGCGGCAGGATGACGAGATAGGTAAACAGTTTCGGCAGCTGATCGGTGAGCCACAGGGCGACACCGGCCGCCAACCTGGGCGAGACTTCCAGCACTTTGACCTTCGCCTGCCCGAGCGCTTTGTCGAGTTGCGGCGCCCGTTCGACGATGCGGGCCTTCCAATCATCGGTGATGGTGTGAAGCTGTTCGCTGTAGCGGTCGGCATTGGCCGAGAGCGCCTCGATCTGATTGAACAGCAGCGGCAACATCGCCACGAAGACGACGAACAACAGCAACATGCCGCCGCCGTAGACCACTGCCACCGCCCGGGCGCGGGACCAGCCGCGGGCTTCGAGCCGATCGAGCCAGGGGTCGAACACGTATGCGATCAGCGCGCCGAGCACGAAGAGGGTCAGGATTTCGCGCGCCAGGTAAAGAAACCAGACCATGCCGACGAGCAGCAGCGCCATCCCGAGATAACGCAGCAGACGGGCATCCGAACGGGCTTCGGCGGTGATCATTACAACGACTTCAGGAACTCGACCACGTCGGCCAGTTCGGCTTCATTGAAAGGCGGCGTGCCGACCAGCTTTTCTGGGGTGTGATGTTTGCGGAGTAGGTCGGTGAGCGTAAAGGCCCGGCCGTCATGCAGGTAGGGAGAGCGATCGTACACGTTGCGCAGTGTGGGCGGATTGTAGCCGTGATAGCGGTCGATGGCCTCCTTCGTGCCGACGTTGAAGCCGCCCCAGGAAGTGAAGTTCGCGCCGGCGTGGCAGCGGCCGCAGCCGCGCTGGGCGAATAAGGCCTGCCCGCGCCGAGCCGACTCGCTCAGCGTTCCGTCCTCGGCCCGGTACGGATTCGGCGGAAAGTCGAGCGTCTCCAGGAAGGCGGTCAGCGCACGCACCTCGGCCTCGGTGGGAGAGGCGCCGTGCAATGTCGTCGTCAGTGAACCGGCTACTGCCTCTTCCAGCGAATCGACGTGGCCGTGCCAGGTCCACGACCCGGTGCTGCCAACGCCGCGCAGGCTCAGCGTCTTCTTCGGATTGCCGAAGGCGCCATCGTTGAAGGTGTCGAAGTTGCCGTGGTTCGTGTGTCCGTCCGGATGGCAGGTGTGGCAACTGAACCACTGGTGGAAAGTACGGCTGGCGTCGTAGAAGATGGCTTCGCCCCGGCGCAACTCCGTCGGCGTCTTCGGCCCGCCGAGGTCAATTGTGCGGATGAGCTTCATGGTCTCGACGTCCACGATCTGTAGATCATTTAGCAAATAATTTGCGACAATGAGCTGTTGAGAGTCCGGAGTGAAGCGCGCGCTGAGCGGCCGGCCGCCGAGGATGAGCCAGCGGAAACGACCGGTGCCGCGTAACAGCTCCTGTTCCATGTGATCGCCGGGACCGCCGTAGGCCGTCCACGGCAGCGGGTGGCGGAACATCAGAATCTCATGCGCGCCCGCCGAGGCAATCGCCATCCACTGACCGTTCGGGCTAACGGCCAAGCCCTCCGCGTCGCCCGACGCGCGGCCGGCGGGATCGAGCGAAAGCGCTTCCTTTGGGGTTTTGCCATCGAGCGGAAAACGGGTGACGCGATTGGCGATGACCCACCCGCGGTCGATGTCTTCCAGCGTGGTCGGGAAGCCGCGCTCACCGGTGTGGGTGACGTAGGCGGACTGGCTGTCGGCCGAGACCGCCAGCTGTCGAATGTTGTTGCCGTAAATCGGAACGGTGCGCTCGACTTCTCGCTTCGCCACGTTGACCACCGTAACGCACGACGCCCCGGTGTTGCCGACGACGAGCCATTGGCCGTCCGGCGAAACCGCCAGATGCCACGGCTCGCGGCGGACGCGCAGCCGCTGGGTCACCGTGCGGGTCTCCAGGTCGAGGAAGTTGATCTCGCTATCCGCGCCGCACGCCACAAACGCAGTCTTGCCATCGGGGGCGAAGGCAACGCCGCGCGGCTCCGCGCTCACCGGAATGTCGGCCAACTGCTTCATCCCCGGCGGCTCGACCGACAGCAGACTGACCGTGTTCGAGAACCAGTTCGTCACCAGCGCGCGGGTGCCACCGGGGCTGAGCGCCACGCAAAACGGCTTCTGGCCGACCGGGACTTCCGCGACGACCTTGCCCTCGACGAGATCGATCAGCGAGGCCGAGTTGGCGGTGAAGTTGGCCGTCACCGCCCAACGGCCGTCGGCAGACAGGGCGAGGTCGTGCGGCGACCGGTCGGTCTGCGGAGCAGACGACGACGCGCGACACAGCAGAGCGAAGACGAGCACCGGGCCGAGAACGAGAAAGCGCATGAAATTCATAAGCGTTCGCAGTACATTGTACGCCAAACCAAGCGTCGCGCCAAGTCCCTAACTGCTTACGGTCGCCTCCCGGCGGTCATACTCATGTCGTTCACAGCCTTCAGCGGCAGACGAGATCAACACCATGGCACGGCCGATTGCGCAATCAGCGCCGATGGCTCCTCCCGCGTCCCGCGGGTTCTGGAAGAAGCTCCGGCTCTTCCTGTTCGTTGCGTTTGTGCTGGTGGTCTTCCTGGCCGGCATCGCCGCCTTTACGTTGCTCGGCATGGTGCAGCGCTACCAGCAAATGCTGCCACCGGTCAACGACCTCAAGGCTCGGGCGCAGGCCTCGGGCACGAGGATCTACGCGCACGACGGCCAGTTGCTCGCCGAGTTCTCCGCCGAGCATCGCGAATGGGTGGGGCTGCGCGACATTCCCGACGTGTTGAAGAAGGCCACCATCGCCATCGAGGACGAGCGGTTCTATTTGCACAAGGGCGCGGACCCCATCGGCCTGGCGCGCGCGCTGTGGCAAAACGCGCGGCACCGACAACTGCGGCAGGGCGGCAGCACGATTCCCGAACAGTTGGCCAAGCTGATTTATCTATCCGAGCGCATGTACGAGCGCTCGCTCGACCGCCGCCTGACACAAATGCTGCTCGCGCTCGAAATTGAGAAGCGGTACACGAAGGAAGAGATTCTGGAGATGTACTTGAACAAGGTGTATTACGGCTGCGGCGCCTACGGAGTGCGCGCGGCGGCCAAGCTCTACTTCGCCAAGGAGCTGCCGCAAGTCACCGCCTCGGAAGCGGCGATGATCGCCGCGATCACCAAAAGCCCGGAGAAGTATTCACCTTTCGAGGAGCCGCAAGCCGCGCACCAACAGAATGCGCTCGGCCGTCGCAATCTGGTGCTGGCGAAGATGGCCGAACAAGGCATGCTGAATGAATACGAATACGAGGAGGCCAAGTCGACCACGTTGAGCCTGGCGCCGCGGCGGCTGTTCGGCAATCGGCACTTCCGCGCTGCGCACTTTGCCATGTATGTGAAGAAACTGCTCAACGAAAAATACTCGGACGAGGAATTGCGCACCGGCGGTTTCCATGTCTACACCACGCTGGACATGGACATGCAGCGCGAAGCCACTCGCGCCATCAGGACCGGGCTGCAAAACGCCGAAGGGCGCAACGCCTCGCAGGCCGCGCTGGTGTGCCTCGATCCCCGCACCGGTCACATCCATGCGATGGTGGGCGGGCGCGACTTTTACGACCGCGTGCCGGAACACCACGGTCAGCTCAATCGCACGGTGCAATCGCGGCGGCAGCCCGGCTCGTCTTTTAAGATTTATGTGTACACGGCGGCGCTGGAAATCCTGCAAAAGACCCCGGACTCCACCGTGCTCGACTCGCCGGTGAGCATTCTGAGCGGCGGCAAGAACTGGTCGCCCAAGAACTACGACGGAAAGTACGGCGGCACCATGACCTACCGCTCGGCGTTCAAGTTCTCGCGCAATGTCCCGGCGGTAAAAATCGCACGGGAGGTCGGCATCGACGAAGTCATCCGCACCGCCCGGTTGATGGGCATCCGCTCACGCCTTAATCCGTATCTGCCGGTCGCGCTGGGCGCCGACGGCCTGACCATGCTGGAGCACACCTCGGCAGTGGGCGTCATCGTGGCCGACGGCGCGCGCGCCGAGCCGACGCCGATTGAGCGAATCGTGCGGTCCAACGGCGAGGTGGTCTGGTCGCATCCGCACCCGGTCGAACTGCGCAAGGTGATCAGCAAATCCACCGCGGCCTACATGCAGGAACTGATGCACGGCGTGGTCGAGAGCGGCACCGGCACGCGGGCGCGGATCCAGGACGTTGCGGTCGGCGGCAAGACCGGCACGACCAACAAGCACGCCGACGTCTGGTTCGTCGGCTTCACTCCCGACCTCGTGGCCACTGTCTGGATGGGCAACGACAACATGAACGTGCCGATGTATAAAGGCACCACCGGCGGCCACATGGCGGCGCCGATCTGGAAGTCGTTCATGGAAAAGGCGCACGTGATTTTCCAGGAACGCAAAGCTGCCAACCCGAATCTCTTCCTGCCACCGCCCGACGAGACCACCGAAGCCACCGACGGTGAGGCCGAAACCCCACCGGAAAAACAGCAGGTAGTGCTGCGGATTTGCGCGGAGAGCGGCCTGCTGGCGCGCACCGGTTGCGCGGAGGTGCGGCGGCAGAAGTTCGACAGCGAAGACCGTCCCACCGACAAATGTGATCTGCACGACGAGCTGCCGACCACCGTGGATGTGCGCATCTGCCAGGAGTCCGGCCAACTGGCGAACGAACATTGCCAGTACGTGCTGACCGAGCACATGGAACGCGCCGAGGCCCCGAAACAGAAGTGCGACCTCCACGCGGCCAAGCCCAAACCACCGGACCCCGGCGATCCGCCCCCAACCGTCCCCCCAACTCTAGGAATGTGATGGCGCTCGAATTGCGTCCGTTTCGCTCGCCGCTCGAACCGGCCTTCGCCCTCCGAGGCGACCTCGAACAGTATCTTGAAAACGCCACGCTGGAGGCGGGCCGTCGAGACGATCGTGTGCCGCGCCGGGCCGGGTGGTTTTATCTGCCGCTGGTGTTAGTGGTGACGGTCCTGGTTGGACGCCTATGGCAGTTGCAAATCGCCAGCGCCGATTGGCATCTCGCCCAGGCGCGCCTCAATCGGGTGCGCAGCATCCCGATCCCTCCGCCGCGAGGCGTCATCGTGGATCGCAACGGGCAGACGCTGGCGACCAGCGTGGCGCACTATGCCGCCGCGATCGTGCCCGCCGAGTTGCGTGATTCCCCCAACACCCTGCTGCTGCTCGGTCGCCTGCTGGGGATGAAGCCGTCGGAAATCGAAGCAATTTTGCGAGCTCGGCCGAATCAAAGGGGATTTGTGCCGGTCCCGATCAAGCAGAACTTGACTCCCGAACTGATGGCCGCGCTCGAGGAGAATCGGGTGCGGCTGCCTGGGGTCGTGGTCGCACCGGTACTGGTGCGCAAGTACCCACACCCATCACTGGCAGCGCACATGCTCGGCTACACCGGTGAAATCGGCCCCGGTGAATTGCAACGGCGCAAGGCGGCGGAAGACCTCGCGCCCGGGGATGTCATCGGTCAACTCGGCCTCGAACGCAAGTACGACCGCGCCCTGCTCGGCGCCAAAGGAAGCCTGCTGGTGGAAACCGATGCGCGGGGCAACGCGATCGGACGTTTCGGATCCCGCGCCGAACGGGTGGGTCGCAGCGTCAAGCTCACCCTCGACACCCGCTTGCAACTCGAGGCGGAAGCTGCCCTCGGGGCCATGGGGCGCCCTGGTGCCGTGGTGCTGATGCGCGTGCGCGACGGTGAATTGTTGGCGCTGGCCAGCAACCCCACCTTCGACTCCAATCTCTTTTCCGCTCATCTGAAACCGGCGACCTGGCGGGCCCTGGCGACCAACGATCGCCACCCGATGCTGAATCGTGCCACCGGCGCCATGTACCCTCCGGGCTCGACCTTCAAGCTGATTACGGCGGCCGCCGCGCTCGACCTCGGCCTCATCACGCACACCAGCACCATTGTTTGCGCGGGGTCGATCGAACTTGGCGGACGCGAATTCCGATGCACGGGACGCCACGGCGGGTTGATGCTGGCACCGGCCCTGGCCAAGTCGTGCAACGTGTTTTTCATGACCATTGGCCGCCGCGTGGGCGCTGAGCGGCTGGCCTCGTATGCCCGGCGCTTTGGGCTGGGTGGAAGGACCGGCGTCGATCTTCCGGGCGAGGCGCGCGGCCTTGTGCCCGATGGAGACTGGAAGCTCCGCCGCGTGCGCGAAGCCTGGTTTCCAGGCGACACGCTCAACATGGCCCTCGGCCAGGGCTACGTGTTGGCGACGCCGCTGCAGATTGCCCGGGCGCTGAGCGCGGTGGCCACCGGGGGCCGACTCCCCGTTCCGCATTTTCTGCGCGAAATCCGCAACGCCGAGGGCGAGGTCGCCCAGCGTTTCACCGCCGAGCACCAGTCACTCGGCATTGCTGATGCCGTCCTCGCCCACATTCGACGGGGAATGAGGCAGGCCGTGGTCGAAGGCACAGCCCAGGCATTGAACACCGATGTCGTTACCGTGGCCGCGAAGACCGGTTCGTCGCAAAACACAGCCGGGCCCCGGACCCACGCCTGGATTGCCGCTTATGCGCCGTATGAGCACCCTCAGCTGGTGTGCGTGGTGCTGATGGAGAATGCTGGCCATGGTGGTGAGGCGGCGGCGCCGGTGGCGCGACGGGTGCTGGAAGCGGCGTTTCGGCCCCGTGCGGACGGCTCGACGGTTGTAGGTCGGGCCTCCCTGCCCGACTCCCAAACGGCGTCAGATGTTCGTTAAAGTCTGCGGCCTCACCCGGCTCGACGACGTTCAGGCCGCCCACACTGCCGGCGCCGATTGCTTCGGCGTCCTCTTCGACTTTCCGCGCTCGCCGCGCTCGGTGACTTTCGAGCAGGTCGGCGCGCTGGTCGAAGCCGCGCCGCTGCCGGCGGTGCTCGTCACCGTCAATTTGACGTTGGCTCAACTCGACGAAGCGGCGTTGCTCTACCCGTTGGCGTTGCAACTTCATGGCGACGAAACGCCGGATTTTGTGCGCGAACTGCGAGGCCTGGTGAATTGTGAAGTCTGGAAGGTGTTGCACGTTCCTCCCGGGCCACTGAAGCGAGCGACCGTAGCCAAGCTGCACAGTTCGTTGACCGATTTTGTCCATGCGGGTTCGGATCGGGTGGTCATCGACACTCGCCTGCCGACCGCCACCGACGAGAAGCGTTACGGTGGCACTGGCGTGCCGAGCGACTGGGTGGCCTTGCGCGAAGTGGTCGCTGAGGCGCGGGTGCCCGTGCTATTGACCGGCGGTTTGACACCGGCCAATGTCGCAACCGCCATCGAACTTGTGCGGCCGGCCGGGGTGGATGCGTCGAGCGGTGTCGAAACTGCTCCGGGCGTCAAGGATCCGCAAAGCATGGCGGGCTTCGTAACCGCTGCCCGCGCGGATCGTCAACCTCGTCAGAGTCGTCGCTGCGACGGAGGGATTGGATGATGGTGCGTCATGGTTCCGTGGTAGGTCGGGCCTCCTGCCCGACCGCCCGTTGCGTCGCGCTGTTGGCGTGGAGCGTCGCGCTGTGCGAGGCGTGCCCGGCGCAGAACCTTACCGACGTGCTGGCGCGCGCGCGGCAGCACGCCTCGCGGCTCGCGCCGTTTGAGTGCGGGTTTGCAGCGATCGACTACTCCGGCGCCGAGCCGATTCGTCGCAGCGGGCAGTTGCGATTCCGTGGGCCCGACCAGTGCCGCGCGACGGTGGAACCAGGCGTCGGCTTGCCCGGTGGTCGCGTGGTCATCGCGGGCGGAAACCTCACGCTGTCGCGCGTGCCCAATTCCGGCCGCGTTCAACGGCTGTATCGCAACCTGTTGACGGATTGGGCCAACGGCTTCGGCGGTCCTGCCAACTTCGCCGCCTTCGGGCTGCAGGCCGATGCGCTTACGCGCGAATACTCCGTGCTGGTCCAGCCCGGGGCGCCGGTTAATGGTCGTCCGACTACAGTCCTCACCCTCACCGAATTGAAGCCAGCAACCCGCCTGATCAAAGACCACGTGGATGCCGGCGGCGCGGACATTCAGATCGCCTACCTCGCCTACAAACGCCGAATCTACTTGCGGCCGCCGCGGCTGCGATTGACGCTGGACCTGGAGCGGTGGCTGGTGTTGAAACGCGAGCAATTCGACACCCCCGACCCCGGGGCGAAGGCCACGCGAGTAGACCTGCTGCTCGGCGCGCGCGACCTCGGTGGCGGACTCTGGTTTGCCGAACGCTACGAAGCCCGCACCGCCGAGGGCGCGTTGCTCGGCACCTATGCCTACCGCGAGGCCAAACCGGCCACGCCGCTCGATTCCGCGCAGTTTGCTCTGACGGTCGCCGGCGACGAACTGGCGGAAGACGTTGAGCTGCAAGCGCTCGACGTGTATCGCCAGCAGTTAGATCAACGCGAACGCAGTGCGGCCGTCAACCTCGCCGTTTACTACATGCAATGGCAGGAGGACCCGATCGAAGCCACCAGGTGGCTCGATACCGCCGAGCAGCAAGTCCCCAATTCCGTGGCGCCCAAAGCGGTGCGCGCCCAACTGCTCAACGCCACCGGTCGGTTCAACGAGGCCGCCGACGAATGGGCGCGGGTGCGTCAACTTCGCCCCGACTACCCCGGAGTCAACGCCCTGCTTGCCCGAGCGTTGCTGTCCGACAAGAACCGCAAGGCGGCCGCGGAAGCGTTGGCCGCGCAACTCGACAAATCACCGGACGACGGTGTTTCGCGGCTGGCCAGCGGTGAACTGATGATGCAGGACGGCGAGTACGATCGCGCCATGGCGGCATTTCGTCAGGCGGCGACTCCCACCAATCCCTCCCTGCTGGTTCGCTTGCAGGCCGTGGATGATCTCCTCGTCGCGGCCCGCTGGCGCAACCTGCTGGGCGTGCTGACGCCCGGGACCAGCAACGATCCGGTTCAGATCAAACTCAAGGGCGACGCCTTGCTCCTGGGCGGCGACGCGCGAGGCGCGCTGGCCGAATACGCTCGCCTGCCCAGGGAAGCCGAACTCGCCACCGTGCGCTATGCCGCGGCGCAGACGATGGAGCGCGGCGGTGTGCTCGACGAGGCCCGCCGCGTTTACGAGGAACTGGCGTCGTTGTGCGCCGGCACCGTCATCGGCACCAACGCGTTGCAACGGCTGCTGGCCCTCGACGCTTCCGCCGGGCGCGTGGACGCGGCGCTCGGCACGCTGCACAAACTCCACGACAACGAGCCGAGCATGGCCGCGCGCCTGCGGCTGCGCAGCTTCTTCTTGAATTACTTCGGCAAGACTCTCAACCTCGAACGGCTCATCGCAGGTCTGGAGCCCAAGCTGCGGCTCGCCCCCCCCGACGAACTGGCCGCGCTGATTCTGGTGGACGCTTATCCGCTCATGGGGCAGGGCGACAAAGCGCTGGAGCTGGTGAAGACCGGGCCGACGCGTTTTCCGCGCAGCGCCTGGTGGCATAGCCGCTTTGCCGCGCAGGTGGTGCACGAGGCGCGGGATAAGTACTTCGGCGATTTCACCAACCCCGCGCGGCTCGCGCTGCTACGGACCGCGCTGGCCGCCGCCGACCGCGCGCTGGCCGCGGAGCCGAACCTCTACTACGAGTCGCAACGCGTGTTCGTCTACGACGCAGCGCGCACGCCCGATGCGCGCGCGCAGGCGCAGGCCGCCGCGCGGGAGGTGTTGCGGAAGTATCCGAACGATCCCGATGCCAACATCGTCCGCGCGGTGCTCGAACGCACCCGTCCCAACCTCGAGGGGCCCAACCCGCTGAACTACTATCGCCCGGTGCTCGATCTCGGCACGCCGTTCGAAGACCGCCACGCCGAGTTGTTCTTCGTCCGCCAATCGCTGGCCGACGCGTACAAGAAGGTCGGCAAGTACACCGAAGCCTATCAACAGCTTTTCATTCTGCTGGAGACCTCGCGCATTCCCGCCGAACGCGCCCAGGTCGCCAGCGCGATCATCCTGACGGCAGGCTCACAGCGAAATCATGCGCAGGCGGTCATCGTGCTGGCCGACCTGCTGCAACGACTGGTCCGGCGCAAAGACACCAAATCCAATCGCGAGGCGGTGTTGAAGGAAGTGCTCGACCCCGGTCAATTCGAAACCCTGACCAGTTCGAAGGAACTGCGTGGCCTCGTGCAAGCCGAGTTGGGCCGGCGGTTGCAAGCCCAAGGGAACGATCCCTACTTGAACCTGCTGGTCGGGCGCTTCATGCTGAGCGATCCGAAGGCCGAGGATAATCTCGAACAGATCGGCGACTTGCACGAACGCGCGGCCGACCTGGGCGGCGCCACCGATCCGGACCTGGAGGCATGGTTGGCCGAGGCCTGGGCGCTGCGCAAGGCGTGGCTCGGCGCGACCGAGCGGATGGAGCGCGCGATGGAGCGCGACCCCATGCGGCTGGCCGACTACTTCACGCTGTCCAACCTGTACGCGCAAACGCGCCGCCTCAACGCCGCCGCCGCGGTGCCGCGCCGTGTGCTGCTGACGCACGCGAACGACACGCAAACCCTGCGCGCCGCCGGCTCGCTGCTCCTAAAGCACCTGGGCCGCTACGACGACGCCGTGCAACTCTACCGCGAAGCGCACCGGCTCTCGATGCTCGACCCGACCATTGGCGCGTTCGACACGGTGGACATTCTCGTGTTCCTCGCGCGCGCCGAAGCGCTCAACGGCAACTACGCCGAGGCCGAACAACGCTTCCGCCTGCTGGCCGAGCGCGCCGAACTCGGTCCGCCCGCCCGCGCCGACGCCTACGTGCTGCTCGCCGAGCTGTACTTCGACGTGAAGAAGTTCGACGACAGCCTCGCCGCGCTCAAGCTCGCGAAATCCTTAGTCACCGATCCCGAAGCCACCAAAAACCTCGACGAGCGCATCAAGCTCGTCGAAGCGGCGAAAGCGGGGCGGTGAATCTCAGGGGAAGAGCGCGGGCGATGAGAGAGGTGGTTCGGTCTGACTTGACATCCTCCCGCTCACGTCCGCATAATAGCTACATCCCGCACTGGAGGACTTTCATGTTGAATCGAGTTAGCGCCGTACTGTCCGATGCCGACCGCGACTTAGTGATCGCGGCTATCAACACCATCCGCGACAAGCTCCCATTCCGGTTCCCGCTGACGCCCGCGCAGCGCCAGACGGAAGTGAAGATGGGCCCCCAAAGCGAGCAGTTCGTGCGTCAGGCGCTCGACATCGCGGAGGCCAACCCCGCCATCTTCCCCGGCACCTTCAGCGTCGCCGAGCTCCGCAAGGACCTGAACCTGTACGAGGTGATGAGCGCGCTCATGACCCTCTACAGCCAACTCTTCGAGGAGATAGAGGACACCATCTTCGCCCTGCGCGCCGAGTTGATCGATGCGGCGCTCGAAGTGTACAAGTTCGTGAAACTTGCCGCCGATGAGGGCGTGGCTGGCATGGACAGCCACGCCGAAACATTGGGCGAGCAATTCGCCAGCTCCGGCTCCCCCTCAACGCCGACTGTGCCGGTGCCCAACCCGTAGCGCCCCGGAATCGGAGTCGATGAACGCCGCCGCCGGGGTCGAGAAACGCCGTCGTCGAGGTCGAAGAACCCCGAAATCGACCTCCCGGACCTCGGCGACGAGCTCCCGGACCCCGACTTCGACCTCCGGGACCCCGACCGAGCCGTCCGGCAACCCCGGCGGCGGCGTCGGTAGACGGCGACGCCGGCGTAGGGAGACGCCGAAATCGGCGTCCCGGACCTCGGCGACGAGCTCCCGGACCCCGACTTCGACCTCCGGGACCCCGACCGAGCCGTCCGGCAACCCCGGCGGCGGCGTCGGTAGACGGCGACGCCGGCGTACAGAGACGCCGAAATCGACCTCCCGGACCCCGACGACGAGCTCCCGGACCCCGACTTCGACCTCCGGGACCCCGACCGAGCCGTCCGGCAACCCCGGCGGCGGCGTCGGTAGACGGCGCGCCGGCGTTGGCGACGGTGCGGGCTGGTCGTACTACAGAATATACCGACTCAAATCTTCGTCCTTCACCAAATCGGCCAGTCGGCCGTTGACGAAGTCGCGGTTGATGACGACGTGTTTGATTGCAACCTCGGGCGCTTCGAACGACAACTCTTCCAGCAGGCGTTCCATCACGGTGTGCAGGCGGCGCGCGCCGATGTTCACGGTCTGGTCGTTGACGACGCGGGCGAGCCGCGCGATTTCGGCCACGCCGTCGTCGGTGAATTCGAGCGTGACGCCTTCGGTCGCCAGCAGCGCTTGATACTGTTTCACCAACGAGCTCCTGGGCTCGCAGAGAATCCGTTTGAAGTCGTCTTCGGTGAGCGCCTCCAGTTCCACGCGCGTCGGGAAGCGGCCCTGGAGTTCGGGGATGAGGTCGCTCGGCTTGCTGATGTGGAACGCGCCGGCCGCGATGAACAGCACGTGATGGGTCTTCACGTGGCCGTACTTGGTCATCACGGTCGAGCCTTCGACGATCGGCAAAATATCGCGCTGCACGCCCTCGCGCGACACGTCGGGGCCGTGGCCACCCTCGCGACCTGCGACCTTGTCGATTTCGTCCACGAAAATGATGCCGGCCTGCTCGACGCGGTGGATGGCCTCGCGGATGACGCGCTCGCGATCCACCAACTTTTGCGCCTCCTCCTGGGTCAGGAAGCGGCGCGCTTCGGCGACCGTCATCTTTCGCTGGCGACGTTCCTTTTGCATCCCGCCGAGCAGGCCGGCCAGATCGAATCCCATCTCCTCCATGCCCGCCGGGCCGAACACGCGCGCAACGTTCATCTTCGGCTCCTCGACTTCGAGCTCCACGTTGCGATCCTCCAGTTCACCGGCCGCTAACTTCTTGCGGAAATGCGCGCGCAGGCGCTCGGTCTGCTCTTTTTGCAATCGGTAACTGTCCGACTCGGCGGTCTCGCCCTCGGCGGGCGCGGTCGGCGCGAAGATGAAGTCGAGCGTGCTGCGGCCTTTGCGCCCCGGCGGTTCGGGCGCTTCCACCAGCAGGTCGAGAATGCGCTCGGTCGCACGCTCCGCGGCGGTGGCCTGCACCTGTTCGAGCTGCTCGGTTTCCACCATGCGGACCCCGACTTCGATTAGATCGCGCACCATGGAGTCCACGTCGCGACCGACGTAGCCGACTTCGGTGAACTTGGTCGCCTCGACCTTGACCATCGGCGCACCGGCGAGATTTGCCAGGCGCCGCGCGATTTCGGTTTTGCCGACGCCGGTCGGCCCGATCATCAGAATGTTTTTCGGGATAACTTCGTCCCGAAGATCGTCGTCCAGCCGCTGCCGACGGATGCGGTTGCGCAACGCCACCGCTACCGCGCGCTTGGCTTTGTCCTGGCCGATGATGTAACGGTCGAGTTCGGCGACAATTTGCCGGGGGGTGAGTTCGGAGGCGTTCGGCATGGGCGTTACTTCATCCCCAGCGCTGCGCCGATGAACTCGCGGAACATCGGATGCGCGCGGTTGGGGCGGGATTTGTATTCCGGATGGAACTGGCTGGCCATGAAGAACGGATGGTCGGGCAGCTCGATCATCTCGACCAGCCGCTCGTCGGGCGAAAGTCCGCAGAAGCGCATACCCCTGGCGTCGAGCTTGCGATGGTATTTCGGGTTCACTTCAAACCGATGGCGATGGCGCTCAAACACGAGCTGGCTCTGGTAAGCCGCGGCGGCCTTGCTGCCGCCGACTAGTTTGCACGGGTACGCGCCCAGCCGCATCGTGCCGCCCTTGCGCTCGACCCCGCGCTGCTCCTTGAGCTGGTCGATGACCGGGTGCGCCGTGGATTGGTCGAACTCGGTGCTGTTGGCGCCGACCAGACCGCACGCATTGCGCGCAAACTCGATCACCGCGCATTGCAGGCCGAGACACAAGCCCAGGAACGGCACGTCACGTTCGCGGCAAAATTGAATGGCTTCGATCTTCCCTTCGACGCCGCGATGGCCGAAACCGCCGGGGACCACAACGCCTTGCAGTCCGGCGAGGCGCGCGCTGGCGGCCGGGCCGCCGCTGCCGTTGATCAGGTCTTCCGCGTCGATCCATTCCAGGTGCAGGTGCGCCTCGTGCTCGATGCCGCCGTGCTTGAGCGCTTCGAACACGCTGAGGTAGGCGTCGTGCAACTCCATGTACTTGCCCACCATGCCGATGCGCACTTCGCGCCGTGGCTGCTTCACCGCGCGCACGATCCGCTCCCAGTCACCGAGGTCGGGGGCGCTGGCCGGCAAGCTCAGCCGCTTCAACACCAGCTTCGCGAGACCCTGTTGCTCGAACACCAGCGGCAGTTCGTAGATCGTCTCCGAGTCCAAACCCTCGATGATGCCGTCCTTCGGTGTGTCGCAGAACAACGCAATTTTGCGGCGCATCTCCTCGCTCATCGGCAGCTTGGTGCGGCAGATGAGCACGTCGGGCTGGATGCCGATGCTGCGCAGCTGGGCGACCGAATGCTGCGTGGGCTTGGTCTTCAACTCGTTGCGCGGGCCGACGAACGGAATCAAGGTCACGTGAAGGTACATCGTGTTCTCGATGCCTTCGTCGATTTTCATCTGACGGATGGCTTCGAGAAACGGCAGGCTCTCGATGTCGCCCACGGTGCCGCCGACTTCGACAATGGCGACCTCGGCATCCAGCTCCTCGGCCTGCGCGCGGATGCGCAGCTTGATCTCGTCGCTGATGTGCGGGATCACCTGCACCGTTTGTCCGAGGTAGTCACCGCGCCGCTCCTTGTCGATTACCGTGCCGTACACCGAGCCGGTGGTCACGTTGGCGTTGCGGTTCATGTTCACATCGACGAAGCGCTCGTAGTGGCCGAGGTCAAGGTCGGTTTCGGCCCCGTCTTCGGTGACGAACACCTCGCCGTGCTGGTGCGGATTCATGGTGCCCGCATCCACGTTGAGATACGGGTCGATCTTCTGCATGGAAACCTTGAAGCCGCGCGCTTTGAGTAAACGACCCAGACAGGCCGTGGTGATGCCTTTGCCGATGGACGAAACCACCCCGCCGGTCACGAAGACGTACTTGATCATGCTGACCTCGAAGGAGATTGCTGCGGTCGCGGTGACTACGGGACAAACAGATTAACGCTTGCGGCCCGCGCGGACAAATCGGAACCTCCCACCGTCGCGCGGCCGAGGCTGCGCCCGGTCCGCTGCGGCTGCGCGCGCTGATTCCCGTAGCTTCGAAGCAGGTCACCGCTGGTGAATTGAAAACCGTTGGCGGCGTCGGCGTCAGCGCAATCATCGATCTCAAGCTCTAATTCAGCGGCGCGCTCTCGCCGAGCACTTGCGCCCGCAGGCGCTCGGTGGCCGCCCGTTGAGCCGAATCGTCGCCCTCGCGTTTACCCACCCCGGCGGTCTGCTCCATCTCAATCATGAATCCCACCAGCGCGAGGTGTAGCTGCGTCTCCAGCAGCGCGCCGCGCTCGGACTTGTAGACCTTCTCGACTCCGGACTTCACGGCATAGGTCACCGGCCGTCCCTCGAGGTCGCAGAGCAGCGAGCAGGTCCGGCACACCAGACAATCGCCGGTGAAGTAGACACTGGCAAGATTCGATGGCGTCAACCGACCGTCGCAATCGGGGCAAAGCAATGTTTCCATGACCATCAGAGTGGCGCAAAGGAAGTTAGCCCGGATTATTCACGAACAATGAGGACAAGAAAAATGAGAGGTTCGTCCTGACGCGTTGTCTCAAGGGTTGGATGCTCAATCGACAAGCGAAAGGA
>Ga0247727_10004338_pt1 | contig 30164 bp, 28 predicted proteins | sample WisWelCaveWW1625_FD_202498 | JGI IMG/M metagenome (GOLD analysis project Ga0247727, IMG submission 202498) | Biofilm microbial communities from Wishing Well Cave, Virginia, United States - WW16-25 | ecosystem: Environmental > Aquatic > Deep subsurface > Groundwater > Cave microbial mat | place...
GTTGGTGAACAGGGCAATCTTTTCTCTCACCTCATGCGACAATGGTCGGTCTCCGCGGCAAATCAGCATGTCGGGCTGGATACCGAGTTCAAGGAGCGCCTTGACACTGTGCTGTGTCGGTTTTGTCTTGATTTCTCCTGCAGAACTGATGAAGGGCACGAGAGTTACGTGGATAGCCATGGCGTTCTTCCGGCCGAGCTTGAACATGAACTGCCGCATCGCTTCCAGGAAGGGGAGGCTTTCGATGTCGCCGACAGTCCCGCCGACCTCGGTAATCACGATATCGTATTCGCCGGTTTGCCCGAGCGCCTCAAAACGCCGTTTGATCTCATCGGTGATATGGGGAATGACCTGCACCGTGGCACCAAGATAGTCGCCCCGACGTTCTTTCGTGATGACCTCGTTATAGATTTGACCCGTCGTGTTATTGTTCTTTCGCGTTGTTGTTATGTCCAGGAACCGTTCGTAATGTCCGAGATCGAGATCGGTCTCCGCTCCGTCGTCGGTCACATACACTTCGCCGTGCTGGAAGGGGTTCATGGTGCCGGGATCGACGTTCAGGTACGGGTCAAATTTCTGTATCGTGACACGGAGCCCGCGGAGCTTCAAGAGGAGCCCGATCGAGGCAGAGGCAATCCCCTTGCCGAGCGACGACACAACGCCTCCCGTCACAAAGATATGTTTCACCTTATTTCTTCGTGCCACGTCTACTCCTTCGGGGAACGGCCACTGGCAGTCGAGTCAGATGCTCCGGTGTCACAATGCCGCCGGAGAGGACCATCTTCAGACCTTGTTCAATAGTGAGGTTTAACGGTACAGCGTCTCGTTTCGGAACCAGAATCAGAACCCCCGCCGTGGGGTTTGGCGGATTTGGGATGTACACGTTCATAAACTCCGTGAGCTTCTTGCCCGGCGAGAGGTATGAGGATTCATTCGTTACGAAACCAATGGTGTACAGACCCGTGCGGGGATACTCTACAAGCACAACCCGTTGAAAGGTTTTTCCCTTGCTGCCGATACTGAGTGCACCAACCAGGTCCTTGATTGGGCCGTAGACTGCCCGGACGAACGGTATGGATCTGAGGACATTTTCAAAACCGGAGAACAGGATCCGTCCAACGAGGTTCCGCGCTAGCAACCCGACGAGGAGAATGATTACCACCATGCTGACGAAACCAAGGCCGGGAACCTCGCGACCAAGCCAGTTCTCGAGAAGTGGCGAGAGAATTCCATCGACCCCATTGAGGAATGCCTGAAAGAACCAGAATGTCAGGGCAAGGGGAATGATCACTGCCAATCCCCGAACGAACGTGGACTGGACCTCGCCCCAAAATGTATTCTTCGAATTGTTGTTCATCATTTGTTCTGGATCATTGCGCGTACTTTGTCAAGATCTTCCTGCGTATCGACGGGGATGCTGTCATACGCTGTCACCGTTGCTTTGATCTTGTAGCCGTGCTCGAGGACGCGAAGCTGTTCCAGCTTTTCCAGCAGCTCCAGCGGTGTCTGCCTCATGTCCGGGAACCTCAGGAGAAAATTTTTCCGGAATACATACAGACCGATGTGCTTATAGAAGGTCTGGTGGTTGAGCACATCCGTCCGCTGGACGTCTCGCGCGTACGGGATTGGTAAACGGGAAAAATAAAGTGCATATCCCGTAGCGTCGGTGACCACTTTTATAACGTTCGGGCTGTGTAACTCCTCGATCGTCTCGATCCTGTGGATGAGCGTCCCCACCATGATCTCTCGATCAAGTATGAGTGGTCGAACAGCTTCGTCAATCATCTCCGGAGCAATCAGCGGCTCATCTCCCTGAACGTTGAGCACGATCTCGGCATCATCGAGGGAGCGGGCGACCCACGCGACTCTGTCCGTCCCCGTGTGAAGTGAATGCGGTGTCATCACAGCGTGTCCACCGAACGCCCGGACGGCGGAGGCGATGCGTTCGTCATCTGTTGCCACGATGACGGCATCAACCAGCGCTGCCCTGCCAGTCTGTTCGTATACGTGCTGCACCATTGGCTTGCCGTCGATGTCGGCAAGCGGCTTTCCAGGGAAACGCTGTGAGCCGTATCGTGCAGGAATAATTGCGACGACCCGCCTTGTCCGACTGAGGTCGGACTCGCCGAGGCGGAGACGGCTGGGGTGTTGTTCCGTCATCGATCACCGATGACTTTCGGTACCTTAAAGAATTTTTCTGTGTGTGAGGGTGCGTTCTTCAGCACTTCTTCTCGCGGCAGGCTGGTCCGCTGCTTGTCCTCACGGAATACGTTTTGCAACTCGATCACATGAGAAAGCGGCTCAACAGTGGTCGTATCGAGAGCGTTGAGCTGTTCCATATACTCAAGGATCTCATTCAATTGATGCACAAGTTTTTCTTTCTCTTCTTTGGAGAAGTATAACCGGGCCAGCTCTGCAACGTGTTCTACATCTTTGATGGTAACCGACACGGTTGTTTTGTCCTTTTGTTAAGAGGGTGCGTGATAACCAACTGAGCTCACTCTGCCCGACCGCCTTGAATCTTCTTGTATTATCACACAGCCTCTCGAGCGAGTGAACAACGATTTACTGTTCCACATAATTTCGGGCGATCGCGGCGTGCACCTGCTCCATGAGCTTGCGTTCCACATCTTTGCCGCTTCTTCCCTCAATCGGGATCGGAGTATCGAAAACGATCTCCACCTCTCCCGGATGCAAGCTGACAGAATGTTTGCGAAGAATCCGGAAGCTCCCGTTGATTGTCAACGGAACCACCGGCACTGCCGCTTTCACTGCAAGGTTGAACGCTCCCCGCTTGAACGGCTGCAGTCTTCCATCCAGGGTTCGCGTCCCTTCGGCATAGAGCAACACTGAGGCACCATTTCGGATTTTTGAAGCCGCTTCATCGAGGCTCTTCATGGCCTCGCTGGTTCTCCCCCGATCGATCCCGATGTACCCTCCCCACTTGAGAACCCAGCCGAAGATCGGGATCCTTTCTAATTCCCTCTTATACACAATCCTGATCTGATCCGGGATACTGGCGACGATCGCAGGGATATCGAACATGCTGGCGTGGTTCGACACATAGACATAGTTCCTCGACCGATCCAGTTTCGTGAGTCCATGCACCCGCACGCGTATCCCGCAGATAAAGAGAATGGATCTCGACCACGTTCGTGAAAGTTTGTGGTACAGCGTTCCGTCCCGATCAAACGGGATCGATATCAGAACAAGAACAGCAATAGCCATCGTCGTCGCTGCAGCTACAACGAGACGCACCGCACCAAATAACGCCTTCATTGTACACTGAGTGATTCAATAGTTCGGATGCGGCGCGCAATTGACGGATGGCTGTGGAACAAGAACTCGATCAGCGGATGCGGCTCCGGGTCTGTCAGGTTCGTGCGGGCCAGTTTCTGCAGAGCAGAGATAAACGCCTGCCTATTTCCGGTCTGCTGTACCGCGTAAGCATCCGCCTGATGTTCGTGCCGTCGCGAGAGCATATTACCGATGGGAGTTGTCACGAGACCGAACAGGGCAAGCCAGAGGGCGAGCAAGGGCAATGCCGCGATCTCCGTCAGTGACGTAAAACCAAACAGACGAAGTGACCACTCGTACAGATGGGCAACAAGAAACAGGCCGGCGAAGGTGGAAATGATGCCGGTCAGAATCCCGATCACAATATGCCCGTGTTTGTAATGTCCAAGCTCGTGAGCGAACACCGTTTCGATTTCCTCTTCGGAGAATTCCCGCACCAGCGTATCGCCGAGGATAATTCGTTTTGACTTGCCGATCCCCGTGAATCCCGCGTTCACTTTCTTTGTATTCTTGCTCATGTTGAATGTAAAGATGCCGTCCACATGAACACGTGCCCTGGAACAGAGGTTGAGGATCCTGTCTTTGAGTGATTCTTCTTCGATCGGTCTGAACTTGTAGAACAACGGCAGTATCACGACCGGCGCAAACCGGGCCAGCACGACTGACAAGACCGCAATGGTGATGCTCACCGGGAGCCACCACAAATCGGCATATGTTGCCAGACAAAAATACAGGAGGAGAAGCAATCCGGATGCGATCGGTAGCGTGACGAGGAACCCCTTCAGGCGCTCCCATGCCCACCGTCCAAGTGACTGAGTGGAGAGATTGTACCGATGCTCAATGTAGTAGCTGGAATAGTAGCCTAACGGAAGAGTGGCAACGGCTTCGAGCATGCCGATGAAGAATGCAAAGATCAGCAGAACCAGATAGTCGTTGTCTGTGAGAGAGCGTGAGACACTCTCGATCTCGCGTGTGTACCCGTATTTCACCAGCAGCAGGAGCAAGACAAATGAAAGTCCAGAGGCGGCGAATCCTGCGATGAGTTTTGTTCGAGTGTACGTTTTTGCCTTGCTGGAAGCTGGGAAGAGTGAATGAGCGGCGTTCGGGACGTGCCCTTCCGGTGCCATGATTCTGTTAGCTTCTCATGGTTGGTACATGGTGGTTTGCATAGTGTAACCAAATTACGGCTGAAAATCAACCTGCCCGGTTTTCTTCCGTCCGCACGAGTGAGGATCTCAACGGTGACGTCAGGCGACCGGAAGCTGCCGCAAGTTTCTTGTCGTTAGACTCTTGCTTTGTGATGCTGTTCCCACTCAACAAACTTTCGCATATCCTTCACCAGGGAGCGCCACAAGAATCCCAACATGGCGACATCATCCACCACTCCGACGAAGGGAATGTAGTCGGGGATCAGGTCGATGGGAGCGACGGCGTAGAGGACGACGACGCAAAGGATGGCAAGAGTTCGCCAGGGAACGACTCTGTACCTGCCACTGAGCCACGCGCGGAAGAGCCTAACGAGATGTCTCATAGTCGGGCGAATGGTGGAGCTGACACCTATTCCTTATCGGGTACGGGACCCATATTCAAGCGCCTGCTGCGGTACAGCGAACCTCCGACCGATATCGCAAGGATTCCACCAATGACAGCAAGAGATATTCCGATAGGGATATGATAGAAATCGGTTATCAGCATCTTTACTCCAATAAAGATGAGAACCACAGAGAGACCGTACCTGAGATAGAAGAACGAATTCATCAGTCTTGCGAGGACAAAGTAGAGCGACCGGAGGCCAAGGATGGCAAACACATTTGACGTGTAGATGATGAACGGATCACGCGTCACAGCGAACACGGCAGGGATTGAGTCTACTGCAAATACGACATCAGTTGTTTCAACTGCAATTAAGACAAGAAGCATCGAAGTAATATGCAGCTTGCCGTGTCTCCGGACGATGAATTTCGACGTTTCGTACCCGGCGAGGACCGGAAAGAATTTTCTTGCGAGTCGAATGAAAATATTTTTCTCGGGATGCACCTCGGTTTCCCGTTGGAATAACATCTTCCAGCCGCTCACGATGAGGATTCCTCCGAAGATGTATAGTATCCATTCAAATCGCGCAATGAGTATCGTGCCGGCACCGATGAAGGTGAAGCGCATGATCAATGCCCCCAACACTCCCCAGAATAACACCTTGTGTTGATATTGTGCCGGGACACCGAAGTACGAAAGGATCACCACAAAGACGAAGATATTATCGGCCGAGAGAGCCACTTCGATGAGGTAGCCGGTAAAAAACTGGAGGGCTGCTTCATTACCGGAAAGCTCCACAGGTCCAAGCGAGCCGGCGCCCCACCAGCGGTGCTCATACATGAAATAGACGAAGACGTTAAACAGAAGAGAGAGCGTCACCCACACGACATACCACGTCGCCGCTTCTTTCATGCTGACAGCGTGCTCCCTCTTGTGAAACACACCGAGGTCAAGTGCGAGCATCGCAATGATGAAGAGATTAAACAGGATGAAAAGGAGCGTTGCGTTTTCAGGCATTGAGGGTCTTAGGATTGATTGTCAAGTCGGTTTCTGAGCCAACCTGCCACCTCTCCGAGGCTTTCTTCACTGATCTGGTGTCCCATCGGGTATTCATTGTATGTGACGTTCGCGGTGGACCGGGACAGGATGTCTCGGGACCGTCTGCCGAACTCAATCGGAATGACTGGGTCGTGAATGCCATGCGTGATCAGAAAATCAACGCTCCCGAGTTCGCTCCAGCGGTAGACAAGGTGTGTCCCTTCAGGAACATAGCCGCTATTGGCCACAACGCCGCGGACCAACTCCGGTGTCGTGAGCGCAAGGGCGTATGACATCACTGTGCCCATGCTGAAGCCGAGGAGGTAGACATTGTTTCGGTCGACCGGGTAGTGCCGCAGGGCATCGTCCACAAACTGGGCGAGTTTCTCATAGCTGGTCTTGAACATAGAGGGGTCCGGAGTCCCGACCGCAGCGAAATCGTACCAAGTGTAGCCACCGCCGAACGGAAAGGGAAAAGGCGCGCGTGCGTTCATGATGAGGAATCGAGGATCAAGGTACTCCGACAACCCGAGAAGATCTTCCTCATCAGCTCCCCGGCCGTGCAGCATGATGAGCGCAGGATGATGTGCGGATGTTGAGTTTTTCGGGAACAGAACCTTGTGTATGAGGCTCGTTGATAGTGTGTTCACAGAACGCGGCGCGGGGTCGTGTATGCAATGACAATTGTTCCCGTGGAATGAGGGCTTCTTGGTACTCAATGTACGGCTTGGGTGTTGCGGAAGCAAGTAGAAGGAGAATGGAAGGAATGATGTATGATGAATGAAGAATGATGAATGACGATCCTCGGTCAGGGCGGAAATGATAGTTTGACGCGAAGCAAACTGAGGCACGAAGTCGGATTGTCTACGAACTGACCAGTTTTTGCATTGCGTCTATTGATATGCTGTAGTCGATCCAGACAGGATTCGGGTGAGCGCCGAGTCGTTCGTAGAACTTCATGCTTTGTTGATTCCAGCGTGCAACTTGCCATTTCATGGCAGCACAGCCATTGCTGATGGCTTCTCTTGCTGCTTCCTTCATCAACATTGTGCCGATCCCTTTACCCCGTGCCTGTGCCGCGATGAAGAGCTCCTTGATGTAGAGGGTTGGCCGCGCGGCGGCAGTAAAGGGGATAAAGTAGTAGACGAGCATCCCGAGGAGTTCGCCGGCGGGATCCTTGTTGTCCTCAGCGGCGACGAGGCAGTAGAAATCCGGCGGTGAACGGCGAAAGCCCTGTCCCAGAAGTACCTCTTCGGTGACGGCAAAGATGTCGATGTACCCTTCGAACTTTGCAAGCTCCCGCATCAATGGGAGCAACTTTGGAATATCATTCTTTGTCGCTCTTCTGATGTGCATATTATTCTAGGCAATAAATAATTCATTTGGCTACACTAAAGAATCCCGTTTTTCGTCTCATCTCTTTGATGCACCCCTCCCTAAGGTAATCTTTTCCGTTCTCTCCTCTCGAACGAAGCAGAGAATAGATAGTACCGCACCAAACCAATGCTTTCCTTACTCCCATCTTCAAAAATCCCTGCCTGCGGCAGGCAGGCAATTGGTCGTCGTTGGTCAGTTGCTGAACAGTCATTGGCCCTTCGACCTTCTGTACTTCTCCTTATACTTTTCATACAGCATCGTATGACGACTGGTGAGATCGATCTTGCGACCTTGAATAAACTCCATATCCACCTGGCTGGTGATCTCCAGTGGATCACCCGCCCCGAATTCTTCGGGGCCGCTCGTGAGTATGAGCGTTGCATCTTTACCCACCTCAAGGGAGCCGACGCGGTCTGCCACGCCGAAGATCTGCGCGGGGTAGAGCGTAATCGCCTTGAGTGCCTCCTCCTTGGGGAGTCCGTATGCTGCGGCCGTCGCTGCATGATAGGGGAGATTCCGCTCATGTGGGGCCTCGTCCTTGCTGATGATGGCGAACTGCACTCCTGCCATCTGGAGCTTGACTGGTAACGTAAATGCGTCATCATACTCATCAAACCGGTGGAATGGAAGTCTGTGCGTCCCGCCCACCAGTACGGGAATCTTTTTCTGGCTCAGGATTTCCGCGATGCGCCATGCGTCGGCGCCGCCGCCGATGATGAGCTTGACCTTCTCCTGTTCTGCCCACGCAACTGCCGCTTGGATCTGCTGGATTTCGTTTGCCCACACCACGACCGGCACCTTTCCTTCAAGCACCGGAATCATTGCCTCCCAGCGCATATCGACATCATGGTAGGGAACACCCTTCTGCTGCTCGGATTTCTTAGCAGTCAAGTAGGCCCGTGCGTCACGGAACGCATCAGCAAGTTCCTGAATCGCTTTTTCACGGTCTTTCTTCTGTTCTTCTTCGGTCTTCCGCATCCTGGGGGCTCTGGAGATCACCATGGTTGGCCAGTTTACATTGAGCGCGGCAGGCGCTTTGAAGGTCATCTCCTCCCATGTCCATCCGTCCATTATCATCAATGCTGATGTTCCCGTGATCAGGCCGCCGGAAGGGGCTGTGACAATCATTGTGATCCCGTTTGCACGCGCGACAGGGATCAGTTCGCTTTCCGGATTGAAGGCTGCCTCTGCGCGGACGTTCGGGTTGATGCGCCCCGTTTCTGTGCGGTCATTTGTTGCCCGCACCGCCCCAATCTCTATAAGCCCGATATACGTGTCGGCACTGATGAGCCCGGGGTAGACATGCTTTCCCGAGCCGTTGATGATCTCCGCTCCCTGCGGCACGTTGGCTTGCACACCGACTGCAGTGATGATCCCTTTCTGGAATACAATCGTGCCTTTCTCGATGTCGGCCCCGGAGACGGGGTGGATAGTGGCGCCGATGATGGCGATCGGGTGCTGCTGCTTTCTTGCCGGTATCTGATCGGAAGCAGGAGACGTTGGAGGCTGTGATAGGAGAAATGTGACGAGATACATCACCAGGACGATGAGATTCGAGGCTCCAGAGGGGCGAAAGTGCTTGTCGTTGTGTGTGAACATTGACATTATGAAATCCCCTTTCTCTATTGGTCTTTTGGTGGAGATTCCTTCTTCTTGACGGACAGGGCTTTTTGAATGAGTACTGCCCGTTGACGCTGCACCTCATCGTTCATTTTCCTGTCCTCCTCTCTATTGAAAAACTGTCGCCCGTCGATCCACGTCTGTTCGCACATCGAGTATGTTGAAAGTGGGCTCCCATTCCATATCACGAAGTCGGCGTCCTTTCCGGCTTCCAGCGAGCCGACGCGGTGATCGACCTTGAGCTGCTTTGCCGGGTTGAGTGTGACAAACTTGAGAGCTTCTTCAGCGGGGATACCGCCGTATTTTACCGCTTTTGCCGCTTCCAGGTTCATTCTCCGCGCGAGCTCGTCACTGTCTGAATTGAACGACACCAAAACTCCTTGGTCATGCATCAGCGCGCCGTTGTGCGGAATCGCATCATAGACCTCGAACTTGTATGCCCACCAGTCAGTGAACGATGATGCGCCTGCTCCATGTTTTGCCATGATGTCCGCGACCTTGTACCCTTCCAGAATATGTTGAAACACCTGGATACGGAAGCCGAGATCTTCCGCGACACGCATCATGGCCAGGATTTCGTCCTGACGGTACGAGTGACAGTGGACGAACCGTTTGCCCTGAAGAATTTCGAGGATGGCATCCAACTCGAGATCGCGCCGCGGCGGAATTCGGGATCTGTCCTTTTCGTATTTCTGCCAGGCTTTCTCGTAATCGAGCGCCGCACGAAATTCGTCTCTCATGATCTGTTCGACGCCCATCCTCGTCTGTGGGTAGCGCATGGTGAATCGATCTCCCCAGTTTGATTGTTTCACATTTTCGCCAAGTGCGAATTTGATCGTCGGCGGTGCACCTTCAAATTTCATCTGTTCAGGTAGCATCCCCCACCTCAGTTTAATGAGCTGCGACTGTCCTCCGATAGGATTTGCCGATCCGTGGAGGATGTGTGCCGAGGTGAGTCCCCCTGCGAGTGCTCGATAGATACTGATGTCGTCACAGTCGATGACATCTCCAACGCGTACTTCCGCGCTGATCGCTTGACCAGACTCGTTGAGCGCTCCATCTCCGGCCATGTGTGAATGCGCATCGATAAGACCGGGAGTCACATGTTTCCCTGTTCCCTCGATCACCAATGCACCGGCAGGAGCCTGGATACCCGGGCCGACATTGGCAATCCTTCCCTTTTGCACCAACATATCCGCCATTTCAATTTTGCCTCTCGGGCCGCATGTCCAGATTGTCGCGTTCTTGACGATGAGGACAGCAGGCTGGTCCGGGACTTTCGCTCTTCCGAACTCTCCATGCGGGTAGACCGGCGGGAATGATGCCGTCACTGGTTTTCTTGGTTTTGAGGTATCGGGCTCTGTGACGAACGGCTTCGTCCGGGTGGCGGACCAAAGCAACGATGTGCCATCCGACCATTCGCCAGTGCCTGTCAGTGTTTGTGGATGCATGATCGCGCTCATGCGCACGATTCCTTGGAACCCAACTGAATCGCCAGGGAACGAAAACGAAAGTCGCAAACCCGTAATCGAGATGTTGGAAAGTGGAGCCTCCTTTTTGCGTCTGATGGTTCCCTTCGGTGCTTCTGTCGATCCCTTCAGCGTTAAGGTTATCGTATCGGGTGCGGGTTGCCCTTGGATGCTGACGTGCCATGTCCCGCGCGGGTCGATCTCGGGAAGCGGTTTCACCGCATACCGTTTTCCATCAATCCATGTCTCGCGAATGACCGTTTTCTCTGCAAGCAGATCGCCATCGGTCACTATGAAGTTTGCAAGCTTGCCCGGGTCAAGAGAACCAAGTTGCTTTTCCGCGCCGAACAAGCGTGCGGGTGTTATCGTGAGCGCAGCCAATGCATCATCGCTCGAAAGCCCTCGCTCCACTGCGTTCCGGACCTGTGTGAGGAAGATGTCCGTGTCCTTTAATGTGGCAGAGGTCAGCGCGAACCTGACGCCTGCGGCCTGCAGGCGTTTCGGATTTTCCGGTGTCTCATCCCAAAACCGGAGCTGAGAAAGGGAAACCTGAAGCGCCTCCTCCGGTGTCTGCACGGCCGGGACCTCGGGGAAATTCACTGGAAGGATGATCGTCCGTTGTGTTGTCCGTATTGCATCCAGGCGCTTGTACTCGTCGCCGTTTCCCCGAACGATCAGGTCCAGGGAGAATTCCTTTGCGATCTTATCGACCCGCAGAACGTCCCGCTCGCTCGACGCTTCGATGATCACAGGAATCGTTCCTGCGAGAACGCTGGTCAATGCCTCCAACGCCTCGTTTGTTTCCGGCCTGGTCAGTGAAGGGTTCCTTCTGTATGCCTCGTGAGCCTTCCTGTACCAGTCTGCATCGTAGAACGTTTGGCGGATGAGAGCGATGACTCCCATCAACGAATTCGGATAACCGTCCATCTCTTGAGGGACGGCGAGCATAATGTGCAGGGCCACCACTGCGCGCACGATGTTTTCATTCGGTGTTCCGTCTCCGAGGTTGACCAATGCACTTGTCCCTTTGAAAATGCCTCCCGTCGGGATAACGAGTGCGGAGGTAATTCCCATGGCACGAAGTTTTTCCGCCGATTTTGGGTCGGGGACAAATTGATCTGCCGCGTTTCGATTTGAGAGTACAGTCTTGTTCCAGTATTGTGGGCCGCGCGCTTCAGGTTCCTTCTTCGGCGGTTCATCTCCCTCCTGCTGCTTGGGGGATGGCGGGGGCTTCGGCATTCCGTGCTCAGAATAGGAATCGATCAGTCCGGGGTAGATCGTCATTCCCTTTATGTCCCACACTCGTGCGTCCGCCGGAATATCTGGATTGCCGACAGCCTGAATGATCCCGTCCCGGATAATGAGTGTCCCCTTTTGAATGAGTCTTCCCGGACCCTGAACGATCCGTGCATTCGTCAGTGCATGAACTGTCGGCGTCTTCTTCCGGATACCTTCCGCGGGGGTGGTTTGTGCTGTTGCATGCCGTGCTTGACTAAAGAGTGTAACGGCGATCCAGAGTATATTCGACAATCGTGTTGTAAAGGGGAAAGTCATTGGGGCTCCCTATTGATCGTAGCAAACGGAATTGATCCGGGCTCTTCGAATAATTATAATTAGTTAGAATAGAACCGCAAAGGACGCCAAATCAATCGCAAAGGGCGCTAAGGTTATAAGGACGTTCTCATCCATGCTGCTATCCCTAGCGCTCTTTGCATTTGTTCTTTGCGCACTTTGCGGTTAAACAACATTCACTATTAGAACATAACCGCAAAGGACGCTAAGCGAATCGCAAAGGTTATAATTTATTGACAACACGTCTGATACCGTCTTTAATTTGGGTAACATTAAAGTTCATAAGGAGGCCGAGCTTGCAACCTGACAATCGTAGGTATGTGAGAACTTGAGCAAGGTGGACGTCATTTAGTGCGTCTACGGCCTTGATCTCAATAATCAGCTTCTTCTCGACCATCAAATCAACCCGATAACCACACTCCAACTTTACTTCTTCATAGACCAAAGGTAAAGCCTTCTGCTTCTCCGCAAAGAATCCTTCTTTGCACAGCTCGTAGAAAAGACACTCCTCATATGCTGATTCCAATAAGCCGGGACCCAAAGCCTTATGCACTTTATATAGCACAACCCCCAATTGTTCTGTTCGATAGGACGTTCTCATCCATGCTGCTATCCTTAGCGCTCTTTGCATATGTTCTTTGCGCACTTTGCGGTTAAACAACATTCACTATTAGAACATGACCGCAAAGGACGCTAAGCGTTTGCCGGACTCGAACAGCGGCGCGTACACATCGAAATCATGCTGACTGAAAACAATGAACTCCACTTCTTTCAGCTGTGGGTGATCGCGCACGAAATCCGTCACAGTGGAAAATGCGATGCGCGAGGCCCGCTCGATGGGGAACCCGTAGATACCCGTGCTGATTGAAGGAAAAGCAATCGTGCTGAGGCCTTTTTCAACGGCGATCTGGAGACTGCTGCGATAGGCATTGCGGAGCAGATTATCTTCGTTGGATTTCCCTCCGTGCCACACCGGTCCAACCGTGTGGATCACAAACCGCGCTTTGAGCCGCCCGCCGGTGGTGATCACGGCCTCGCCCGTCGGCAACTCGCCCTGCGCTCGCCGTATTGCCTTGCACTCTTCAAGGATCTGTGGCCCACCAGCGCGATGGATCGCACCATCAACGCCGCCTCCGCCAAGCAAGCTGGAATTGGCAGCATTGACGATGGCATCGGTGTCCTGCAGAGTGATGTCACCTTTGATCAACACAAGCTTGGCCTTTCCCACCAAGTATTCCATAAGTACTATCCTTATTCCGGTTGACAGATTAGGAGTGGTAACTTCAATAATATGGTCCTTCGGCGACACTGGCTTTGATGCGCGATGGTATGTTCATGGTCGGTGCTTTGGAGCCTGGATTGGGTAAGTTTGTACAGCAGGTCCCGGTTTGTCTTTCATCAAGTTGACGTGGGATGACAATCTAACAATTCTTGATGGAGGAAGCAACTTTCGAAGATCTCGGGGCTCAGGCCTGAACTAGAAGCGCAGTCGAAAAGCCTGGTTTCTTGCCACCAAGACACCAAGGCACAAAGACTACACAAGGAGAGGAATTGAAAAAAACTCTAAACCAATCAAATTTGGAAGTTTTTTCTTTGTGACTCCCTTGTGTCTTGGTGACTTTGTGGCAACTACCTCTGCATTCCTAGTTTTCGACCGGTTCTCCCCTCCAACTATCATTCTCTAATAACAAATGGGGCACAGTGCTCGCTCCAACGCATCAAACCCTTGATAATTTGTAGGAATTATTAGTTGGAGGGGCACTACAGCAGCCGACTGATTGTCTCCATATCTGCATCGCTGATTTTCCAGCCCGACGCTGCGGCGTTTTTCTCCACCTGGTGTGCGTTTCTCGCACCGACAATGGCAGAGGTCACGGCGTCGTTCATCAACACCCACGCCACTGCGAGTTGGCCGACGGTCGTTTTGTACTTTTCCGCAATGGGGCGCAGCTGCTCAACCAATCGTAATCCCCGTGAATATTTTGGTTCTCTGAATTTCTCACTGTGCGTGATCCTCCAATCATCCGGGGCAAGTTTTGTAATGTCGAATGACCCGGTCAGCAATCCAGATTGCATGGGGCTGTAGGCCACAACGCCGATTCCGTGCGACTTGCAATAGGGGAGGACGTCGCGCTCGACCTCCCGTTCAAGCAGGTTGTAGATCGGCTGGAGGGATTGCACGTGTGCAATCGTCTCGCAGCGCTTAAGAAGATCGGCCCCGAAGTTGCACACGCCGATGTGGCGGACCTTTCCTTCATTCTTGAGACGCACCATTTCCTGCCATGAATCCTCGACAGGCGTATGCGGATCCGGCCAATGGAGCTGGTATAAGTCGATGTAGTCCGTCTTCAACCTTTGCAGGCTGTCCGTTATTTCTCTGCGGATGCTTTGCGGGCTTAAATGCGTGCGCACATTCCCCTTCCCGTCCCACACTTGAGCGCACTTGGTGGCGATGAATACCTGATGGCGTTTCCCCTGCACTGCTTTTGCGACAACCTCCTCCGAGTGTCCCAGTCCATACACCGCTGCGGTATCGATCCAGTTGATCCCGAGATCGAAGGCCCTGTGAATGGCCTTCACTGATTCGGCATCATCGGTGGGTCCCCAACCGTATTCCCACGCTCCGCCGATTGCCCAGGCCCCGAAACCGATTTCCGTTAAGTGAGGGCCGTTTGTGCCGAGTTGACGCGTGATCATGTTCTGCGAAGAGGCCACTTCTGGTGAACAATGTGAGCAACCCTCGGAGGTTTTGCCTAATGTGCAAAGTCGCACGGTGAGATGCAATCTTTTATGATACCAGTAATAATAGTGACAACTTGCTTTCAACGCTTGGAATCATTTTCTTTCCCGCACTTCGAGCAGGTGTTCCTGCATTCATTAGTCGAAAGTTCTCGAAGATTCCACCCAAGAACCCTTCTGGCATGTGGATTGTTACTTTGTCCTTGAGAGATGGAACCAAACCTTCATACATCATTCATCAGGAGGAAATCATGAGAAAACTTATCATCCTTGCGGCTGTAATGATGCTGGCATCAGGGATGTCTTTTTCACAGACGGCTACACCAAAGGTGACGAAGCGCCAGGTGAATCAACAGGCGAGGATTCGCGAGGGAGTTAAGAGCGGAGAGTTGACAAAAAAAGAGGCAGTGAAATTGGAAGGACAGCAAGCCAAAATCTCTCACGACAAGGCAAAAGCGAAGTCAGATGGAGTTGTCACCGAAAGAGAAAGCAAAGCTCCAGCGTGAACAAAACAGAGCGAGCAGCAAGATCTATAGGGAAAAGCATGACGCGCAGAATAGGAAGAAGTGAGGCATACACCGTGGAGCAAAGGGCCTGCCGAAAGACAGGCTTTTTCTTTATCAGGTGGAGTTGTGATTTATGGGCGATTGTGATATAATAAAATTACTCAGGACTAACCTTGCACACCGTTGAGCACAATCCAAAGAACGAGCAATTCTTCACCAGCGTAATCTCCAGTGAAGTCCATCTCGCTTACTATTCCGAAGCCCATCGAAAATCATCCTCTTTCATTCGTCGATGTCCCTGAACCCCGTCCGTTGCAGCATGAAATCAGGCTGCGTGTCAGCACCTGTGGTCTTTGTCACACCGATTTGCATGTTGTTGAAGGTGATCTGACGCTGCCGAAACTTCCTCTGACACCGGGTCACCAAATTGTCGGCGTTGTGGACGAGTTGGGGACGGATTCGACGCGCTTCACGAAGGGGGAACGAGTCGGGATCCCGTGGCTCTACTCCACCTGTGGACAGTGTGAGTTCTGCACGTCGGGACGGGAGAACCTCTGCGACAATGCACGATTCACCGGCTATCACGTCGACGGAGGCTATGCTGAGTATGTGATTGTTCATGAAGACTTTGCATATTCCATTCCTGCAAACTTTTCCGACATTGGTGCGGCGCCACTGCTGTGTGCTGGTGTTATTGGTTTCCGTGCGCTCCGTTTGAGCGAGATTCAGCATGGGCAACGCATCGGGCTGTACGGATTCGGTGCGTCGGCGCACATTGCTATTCAGATCCTCAGGCATTGGGGATGTGAAGTCTACGTGTTCACCCGAAGTCAGCACCATCGCGAACTTGCGGAAAAACTTGGCGCAACGTGGACTGGCACTGCAGAAGAGAAAGCGCCTAATCAAATTGAAAGCGCAGTAATCTTTGCTCCAGCTGGGTACCTCGTCCATTCCGCACTCAAAGCACTCAGGAAGGGCGGCACGGTCGCCCTCGCCGGGATACATATGAGTCCTATACCGGAGATGGAATATAGGCTTCTGTATGAAGAGCGGACGATCCGCAGCGTGGCCAACAGCACCCGCGCTGATGTGACCGAATTGCTCAAGGTTGCTGCAGAAATACCGGTCCGGACAGAGGTGGAAACTTTCCCCCTCAGAGATGCGAACGACGCCTTGCTGAAGCTGAAGAAGAGTGAAATACGAGGGAGTGGAGTGCTTGAGGTAGTGTCCATATGAAGCATACACATGCGAATTGAATGAAAAATGGAAATTTCATTGAATCTTGCCTCTCTGGCTCTTATCTTAACAACGTTTTAGTCCTCCCATCACCCTGAGCGTGAACACACCATTTTCTACACATCGGAGTCCCTATGGCTGAAAGAAAGGTCGGGACAGTTATCTACCGTCATACTCTTTCTCCCATTCTGGCAATCTTCCGCCTTGCGCCGGAAACCGGCCGCACATTTCCCGAGTATGAAGCTGGACAATACATCGCGCTGCGCCGCGAGAACTGCAAGCTCACCAAAAAGATCATCGGTCCGGACGGACAGCCCAATTACGTCCCGGATATTGACGCATCAGGAAATCAGCGGCGAGGCCCAGTGGCTCACTCCTATTCAATCTCCTCCGCTCCGTTCGAAACCCTCCAAGAACGCTATCTGGAATTCTATGTGATTCTGGAAATGCATGAGGACAGTACTCCAGGAAGGTTGACGGAGTCCCTGTGGCAGGTTGACCCGGAGGAAGACAATAAGATCATTTACTTCGACAAGATTACGGGGGATTTTACGCTAAGCAAGAGAGTAAGCGGTTTTCAGAATGTTGTCCTCGTTGGAACCGGGAGCGGCCTGGCGCCATTTGGGTCCATCATCAAACAACTCCATTTCGAAGCGACCCATGGGACAGGGAGTTCAGGTAGATACACGCTGCTCCACGCGAACAGGGGATACCGGGAGCTGGGGTATCATGAGGAGTTGTCTGCTATTGCGGCTTCACAGAAATTTGACTTCACGTATGTGGCGTCCGTCAGCCGCCCGACCTCTGAGGACTTCGATGACCCCAGTCTGGGGAAGGGGAGGGTAAATAATCTCCTTCGGTTCATTTTTGATATGCCATTGAAAGAAGAACAGGAACTTCAAGAGGCGTCTACACAAGGTGGTGATATTGCAAGGGCCACGGCACTGCTGGAACGAACCGTGAAGCCAAAGTTGCCCGACCATATTTCCCGCGCGGAACTGCAGGAACGAATGGCTCCGGAGCGAACAGCTCTGATGTGCTGCGGCAACCCAGCGTCGATGGCTGATATTCAGTATATTGCTGAGGCGAACAAGATCCGTTTTGAGAAAGAAGATTGGTGATGCTCGTTGCCGGAGAAGGACACCTTCGTACCGGGGAGGTCCATGATGAAGGCGTCCTTCATTCGAGCGATTATCTTCGATTTTGGCAATGTCATCTGCACATTCGATAACAGGATCTTTCTCAAGAGGCTCACTGCCTACACGGAAAAATCGGTTTCCGAACTGGAGGAGTTGATCTATCGTTCCTCCGACATTTCCAGGCGATTCGAAACCGGGGCGGCGACCTCGGAAGAATTCTTCAGCGACATCGTCAGCCGATGCGGGCTCACGATTTCAATGGCCGATTTCATACGGGCATTTACAGACATTTTCAGTCCCATCCCAACAACTATCCAGCTCGTCAAGAAGGTAAAGCTGCGCTACAAGATTGCTTTACTCTCCAATACAAATGAATTAGACTTCGAGCACGCGATCAAACGCACAGAGATCTTCCACCTGTTTGATGCGGTCACCGTATCATTCGAAGTGCACGCGTTGAAGCCGGCGGAGAAGATCTATCGTGACGTCCTTGCCAAGCTGCACCTGCAGGCGTCCGAATGTCTGTACGTTGATGATATCAAGGAGTACGTTGACGCAGCGGGGGGGCTCGGCTTTCATTCTGTTCACTACACGTCACATCAGCATCTCCTCGATGCATTCCGCCGTCTGCACGTTCACGTCTGAGGCTGATGCCTCCGGAGCGTAGATGTGCATCGAGGGAAATATTTGACGACGTCACTTCGGCGGAAGGCGGGAGACGCATCCTATGATTGGGCAGATGGTTTCTCACTATCTCATCAACCTCCTCACGTATCTTTGAGGAATGGACCATGCTCGGTGAGACTGTATCTCATTATCGAATTCTTGAAGAGGTTGGGCGGGGAGGCATGGGCGTGGTGTATAAGGCCCACGATACAAAGCTGGACCGACTCGTGGCCCTCAAGTTTCTCCCGCACCACATCAATGCGGATGAAGACGACAAAAAGCGCTTCATTCTCGAAGCCAAAGCCGCCTCGTCCCTGGATCACCCCAACATTTGCAACATCCATGAGATCGACGAGACTGAGGACGGCCAGATGTTTATCTGCATGGCTTACTACGAGGGAGAAACACTCAAGAAGAGAATTGAGCGGGGCCCGATGGCCGTGGAGGATTGCCTGGACGTCGCGCTCCAGATTGCGCACGGCGTGACGAAAGCGCACGAGCACGGTATCGTGCATAGAGATCTCAAGCCGGCGAACGTGATCATCACGAAAGATGGTGTGGCGAAGATCGTTGATTTCGGGCTGGCCAAGCTTGCTGGACGGACGAGGGTCACGAAAGAAGGGGCCACCGTCGGCACGGTTGCATACATGTCGCCGGAGCAGGCACGCGGTCACGACGTGGATCACCGGACTGACATCTGGTCTTTTGGCGTGGTCCTGTACCAGATGCTCACGGGGCATCTGCCGTTTGCGTCGGATTATGATCTCGCGTTGGTCTATTCCATTCTTAATGAAAAGCCTCAGTCGATCTCCTCCAAGCGAGCCGGGATTCCGCACGAGGTGGAGAACATCGTCGATCGATGCCTTGCAAAAGAGCCTTCAGCCCGTTATCTACAGATAGCCGAATTCGTCAGGGATGTCCATCGGTTGAAAGGCGTTTCACAGGAGGTGAGTTGGGGTTGGATGTCGGCGAAAAAGACGGCTCGGTCCACTCTTTTGCTTGCGGGGATACTGCTTGCGTTGTTAGTATCGACAGTTGGATATTTCTTATTCCGCGGTAGGCCGGTCGCCGGTCAAGAACGAATTTCTGTAGCGGTCGCTGATTTTGTGAATATGACCAACGAAGAAGAATTGAACGGCCTCTCCGGATTGCTGATCACCTCGTTGGAACAATCCCGCCGCCTCGCTGTTCTCACGCGTCCCCGAATGTTTGACATCCTTCAACAGATAGGGAAAGGCGATGCCGGCACTATCGATGAGATGCTCGGACGGGAGATTTGCAAGCAGGCAAACGTGAGCCTCCTGGTAACGGCGTCGATTCAAAGACTCGGCCGACGCTATGCCATTGACCTGAAAGTCCTGGACACGGACAAGGACGAATATGTTTTCACGACAAAAGAAGAAGGTGAGGGGCAAGAAAATATCTTTTCGATGATTGATCGGTTGGCGGAAAGAACGCGACGGGGTGCATTTACCGAGAAGGATAGCGAGATTCACGCCGCAAGTCAAAAAGTGGCAGAGGTTCTCACGACCAGCTTCGACGCCTATCATCACTACTTTGTGGGCGAGCAATTGATGAAACAGAAGAAGCTGGGTGAAGCAGAAAAAGAATTCGGCAAGGCGATCGAACTGGATTCAACGTTTGGCCTCGGCTATTATCGACTGGCCCATCTCAAAGCATGGTACTTTGGCGAGGAGGAGCCTGCCCAGGTGCCGATGCAAAAGGCCCTTGCCCTGATTGACCGCATTCCTGAAAAGTACAGGTATCTGGTGCGGGCTCAGGAGGCTCGTTTCGAGAAGGGTTTTGAAGCGTCGATCGCCATTTTGAAAGAAATGGAGCAATACTATCCCGACGATGAGGAGATGCTGTATGATCTTGGGTACTGGTCGTACTGGGCAGGCCATTATGCCGTAGCTGCAGAATATCTTGAAAAATTCCTTCAGCACGACCCAAGCCATCAACAGGCATTACAGCGATTGATCGAGACATACGAACAGCTTGGTGAGTATCAAAAAATGAATGAGATTGCAAAGCGTCATGTCGAGATTGCTCGCTCGCCTCAGTCATATGGCATGCTCGCGATTTCGTTCATGAATCTGAACGAGAATGAAAGAGCCATTCAGACGCTGGATCAATCGCGTCAGCTCTTTCCAGATGATCACAATTTTGTTGATCTCATAGCGAATTGCTATATGTTGCAGGGGAAGTACGAACATGCTGATACAGAATTGAGAACGTTGATAGATGAGTCGAAGCCTGCAGAGGTTCAGCAGGTCGGTCAGTCGAGTTTTTCCATTTTGAATCTTTACCGCGGGAAGTATCGGGAGGCATTGCGGTATCGTGATGGATGGATACGGTCAACATGGCACAAGAAGGATACCTCATGGGCAGCGATTCAGCAGTTTGAAAAAGCACATGTGGTTCTGTGGGGATGGAATGATGAACAAAAAGCGACTCGCGAGGTTCAAGATGTGTTGGAGCTAAAAAACGGGATTCATTCTCCCTTTTTCTGGATGCGAGTTGCAAGTTTCTATGCATTTACCGGCCAGTATGCGTTGGGGGACAGCATTGGACGATCGATCAGCAAGAATCCATCCCTCACATGGTTTCATGAATACCTCACGGGGATCATTCGGAGTTTGCAGCAACAATGTTCGAACGTCGGACCCGTTACTGACCACCCTATGCTTCGCGGTGGGTATCGACATTTTCGAATTATCCTGTTTTATCTGTTGGCCACATGTCAGTTTGAAAAAGGGGAATTCGACCAGGCGCTTGAATCATTGAGGAAGATCAAGACGATCTATGTGAACTATTTTGGATTGCGTGCAGTGTTCTACCCGAAAAGTCTCTATTTGCAAGGAAGAATTTATGAACAGAAGGGTGACCGAAAACGTGCCATCGATACCTATCGAGAATTCTTGTCCCTCTGGAAAGACGCAGATCAAGATCTCCCCGACCTGATTGATGCAAAAACACGGCTGGCGAAATTGCGGGGAGTCTAAGACCGCGGGCAGAGTGTATACGCCCCATCGGCCCGAGGATCGCTCTCACCGAAGCATCACTGATTCTTGCTCTATTGCCCCTTGAAAGAAGGGACGAAATCCGTTACGGGGCGGTATCTCAGTCTGATATTTCAGACTATTTTGTCCGATTTTTTGCTTCTTATCCTGTCACGTTCTTTGCAATCCGAGCGGGAACATGAGATGACCCTTGGGAGGTTTCATTCGACCCTATCCGACGATGATGATGCCACCGTGTGGATGGTCCGATGCCTGTCGATCCAGTACGCCCACAAAATCAGCAGCCACCCGGAATTTGCTCCCACCGCGATTGCCGTTTCACTTGGCGGAGGCGGCCCAAGAATGCTTGTGAAGTAAAGAAGAAGAAGAAATGCCACCAGGCCCCAAAGGCCGAATTTGCCGATTCGGTCTTAATGAGGCTAGAAAATCGCCGATTTCATCTTGGATTTTTGGCAACAGGATTGCTACATGAAATCGTTCGATACTCTTTGGGCTTACGTTCCCCTGCGCTGCCACAAATATGTTCTTCCGAATCTCATCTTGCAAATATCTCGGCTGAACAAGGTATTATTTTGATCAGCTGTCCGAAATCAGCAAGTTAGGGAAATTCCCTTCGTTTAGCTGTATCTTGGGTAAGACGTCCGGAGCTTCGAGTTACGCAAAAACCTCCCCCCTAACACATTGTCCAAGTGTACCCCAATTGCGTCCCACTATCAAGAATTGTTTCAGGGCTTCCTACACTTCCAACATCCCTGAAAAGAAGACCACCGCATTCCCGGAGATCTTCACTCTCTCACCCATATCCTCGCAGAACAATTCCCCCCCGCGCGCCGATACCTGGAGTGCGTGCAATTTCTTCTTGCCAAGCTTTTCGGCCCAATAGGGAATGAGGGAACAGTGGGCCGAGCCAGTAACGGGGTCTTCCGGAATTCCCGCTTGCGGTGCAAAAAAACGTGAGACGAAATCCACGTGAGTGCTCCGCGCGGTCACGGTGATTCCCGTGCAGTCAAGCCTCGCAAGCGCTGTAAAGTCCGGTGTGAGGGATTTGATCTCTTGTTCGGTGGAAAAGACTGCAAAATAATCTCTGGACCTGAGAAGCTCGATCGGCACTTTGCCGAGACCGTCGATGAGATCTGCAGGAGTGGGACAGGGAACCGGCGGGCGTGACGGGAAGTCCATCGTCAGCAGATTCCCCTCGTTGGTGACAGTGAGCTTGCCGCTTTTTGTAGAGAATGTGATGCTTTTGTCCGCAGATCCTAGGATATCAAACAGAACAAATGCGGATGCCAGCGTCGCGTGCCCGCAGAGGTCGACTTCCATCACCGGCGTGAACCATCTAAGGTCATACCCGCCCTCTTTCTTAACGATGAAGGCCGTCTCGGACAAATTGTTCTCTGCGGCAATGGCCTGCAGCGTGTTGTCGGGTAGCCAATCGGGGAGCGGTACAACCGCGGCCGGATTGCCCGCGAAAACTTTTTTTGTAAAGGCGTCAACTTGATAGATTGGGAGTTTCATAACTGTCTCCAGGTGGTGTTAAGCTTTGAACTCATCTCCATCGACGTCGCACTTCATCCGTGTGAGTGAACTCGTGTATTTTATGCGATTGTTTTCGTGGGTAATGCAATGTCAAGAATCTCGTGTGGCGTCGCGGTGCCCGTCTGTCGCAGCTTCCGCACTGTCACTGCTGCTGCCAGGTTTGCCAGCGCTGCTGCTTCCTCGGGTGTTGCACCTGCTGCCAGGGCAGCCGCAATCGCCGAGACTGACGTGTCTCCCGCGCCCACAGTGTCGATCTCTCCATCGATCGAGATTCCCGGCAGCTCACAGAACGATGTACCGTCAGACACCAGAATCCCCCTCGCGCCCAGGGTGATAAAAACAGGCTTGCCGGTTCGCGCGGCAATCAGTCGCGCTGCATCCTTGAGAACAGTTGGTGATAGTGGCTCTCCATGTGTTTTTTGATTCGCCAACACTCGTGCAGCTTCCGATGCATTCAATTTCCAGATCATGTGTTGGAAGGCGTCGCCCTTCGCGCGTGAATCCAGCACAAAAACCTTGCTTGAATGATCGGCGGCGAGAGCGTTCAAGGAATGTATGATATTCTTCGAGTGGATCCCCTGTTCAAGCTGTTGGTTCACGATTACACCATCAACTCGTCTCAGCAATGAAGTTAAGGAGCGGAGAAGCGATTGCTCGGAATCCGCTGTGATGCGGTTGAACCGGCCGAAGTCGACACGATTCTGTTCCGCGTTCTTCAAGTACGGTTTGGCAAAGACCGGGGTCTCCCATTCCATACATTGACAAATCACCCCCTTGACGTTCACACCTCGCTGCTCCAGTAGCCTGATCATCTCTCGACCAAAGAGATCGTCACCGTATACGCCGCATGCGTACACTGCACCTATACCAAGATCAACGAGATTCTGGGCAACATTCCCCGCTCCGCCCAGGCTATAGTGCTGGGTGGTGACAGCTTGTGTGAGTTTGTCGGTCTCGAGCGATAGTTCAGGGGTTCCCGTATCAAGCTGCCAGTAGGCATCCAGGCAGAAATCTCCGATCACCGCGACGGCAGTTTCCTTGATCCGCTCCAGTATATCGCATAATCGCTCGCGAGTCATGGTGAAATGCTCTGAAATGGGATCGTATTCATCGCAGGGGGATGACATACGAAAATTAGGCATTGGACATGCAATGTGCAAGTGCGTTGGCTGAAACCGAAGGCGGAGATCGAGCGTTGGTGAAGTGACGCACGTTGATTTGGTGCGTCTCCTTGAAACTGGGGTTGACGAGAAGTATATTCTTCTTTGCATGAGCTGTTTACCGGCACAGTAACCCGAAAGGAAAAGTGCAATGACCAGACAGCATCGAAGCATGACGACCGGAACCGGAGCACACGAGAGTGGCTGGCTTTTGTTAGTCGTTTTCGTATTCTTCATTGCAAGTTGTTGGAAATCTCAGAAAGATGACCTTGTTGTGGTCTCGAAAACTCTGATGAAGAGAACCGAGAGCAGCACCGCGGTTCCCCTTGAGTTTGGGGGATTCGCTGCCGCGAGCAGCACTATCTACTGGGTCGAAGGAAAAGTCAAAAACGCGGGGATGGTGGACGCAAAGAAGGTCGTGTTGAGTTTTCAATGTACCACCGGCGCGGAGACACGCGTTCTCATGGCCGAATTGGCGAACATACCCGCAGGCAAGACCATGGACTTCAAAACCGAAATGTATCAATCAAAGGTCGATCTCCGACTCCCAGCTGATGAGCAACCCGAGATCACCTGCGAATAGCGATTTCATCAAGTTTCTCGGCACGGCAGGGGCGCGGATCGTCGTTGCAAAGCAGCTTCGTTCATCTGCCGGCACGTACATGTCGATCAGTGGGACACGGGTCATTCTGGATCCGGGACCCGGCACTCTTGTCCGTTGTGCGTCGAGCAAGCCAAGAATCGAGGGAGCTGATATCGACGGCATCATCCTGACCCATCGGCACATCGACCACTCAACCGACGTCAATGTCATGATTGAGTGTATGACGGAGGGCGGTTTCAAGAAACGGGGTGTGTTGTTTGCGCCTGAGCAATGTCTTTCCGGCGATGACCCTGTCGTCCTGCGGTACGTCCGTGCGTTCCTGGACGACATTGTGGTGCTGAAAGCTCATGCAGAGTACTCTCTTGGGAGCCTCACGTTCCACACTCGAGGGCTTCACAAACACCCGGTGGAAACCTATGGTCTTTCATTTGAGTCCCATATGGGAAAGATCTCATTCATTATCGATACGGAATTTTTCCCAGAGTTAATCGAATGGTATTCAGGCTCCGCCGTGTTGGTGATGAATGTCGTTCGCCTGAAGCCGCACGGAAGCGGCGATGTGATGCACCTGTGCCTAGATGATGCCAGGAAATTGATCACTTCAATCAAGCCGTCACGTGCGATCATCACTCATCTCGGCATGTCGATGCTCCGGGCGAAGCCGTGGGAGTTGGCTGAGGAGTTGAAAGAGGAGACCGGAGTTGACGTCATCGCTGCGACAGATGGGAAGATGATCGAATTGAACGGCAGCTGAGACCTCCCTTCCGTAGAAAAACATCGCAGTCCCTCACATTTTTTTGCATTGGTCCTCCCCGATTGAACACCCCCTGACGGCACAAACGAGGAAAAAAGGTATTGCATCTTTATGCAGAAAAATGCATATTTATGCATGACCAAAGCTTCCATCATCGGCGCATCAGGGTATAGTGGTGCGGAGTTGTTACGCCTTTTGGCAGCGAGAAGCGACGTGCGGGTCGAGCGCCTCCTTGCCGGTACATCCGCTGGGAAACGGGTCGACGAGCTCTACCCCGAGTTTGCCGGACGGGTCGACCTCTCATTTGAATCCCTCGACGCCCAGAACTTTGACGGAACGGATGTCGCATTCGTCTGCCTTCCATCAGGAGAGGCTATGCAGGTTGTTCCTCAGCTCCTTCACAGTGTCGGTCGGGTGATTGACCTGAGCGGGGATTTCCGGCTCCCTTGCGCCCAGGACTATGAGAACTATTATCCTTTCAAACACGTTGCCCCGCATTTGCTGGGCACGGCAGTCTATGGGCTTCCTGAACTGAACAAGCTCTCAATCGCGACGGCACAGCTGACGGCAAACCCGGGATGTTATCCCACCGGCGTAATCTTGGCGCTCCTTCCTGCCCTGAAGAATGATGCCATTTCTCCTCGTGGGATCGTCATCAACTCACTTTCGGGAACCTCCGGGGCCGGGCGGACTGCATCGTTTGAAATGAGCTTCACCGAAGTGCACGACAATGTGCGGGCGTACAAGGTGGGAAACCATCAGCATCTCCCTGAAATCCAATCCGTTCTTGGACGGGCAACAGGCAAGGATATCTCTGTGTCGTTCGTCCCGCACCTTGTGCCAATGAACCGCGGCATCTATACCACGATTCATGCCGACATAGTGGCCGAACTGACAGAGAATGATCTCTATGAGATGTACATACAATATTATGAACAGGCACCTTTTGTGCGAATCCGAAAACAGATTCCTCAAGTCAAAGATGTAGTTCGAACGAACTACTGCGACATTGGTTTGACGCTCGAGAAGCGGACAAACCGGCTCATCGTGATTTCGGTCATCGATAATCTGGTCAAAGGTGCTGCCGGCCAGGCTGTACAAAACATGAATATCATGTTCGGGCTTCCGGAACAGTGCGGCTTGTTATAGAGACACCTCGAACCGGTTGCCACCTTGAAACGACACGGAGTATCACTGGACAAAAGTTCTCAACTCCTTTGTGCCTTCGTGACTTTGTGGTGAATATCTAAAACCTTCCGAAAGGAGCTCGTTATGTATGATGAATGCCCGTGCGGCGTAACCGGCCCTCAGGGATTCACAGCCGCCGGCATTCACTGCGGCATCAAGAAGGCGAAAAAGGATCTGGCGCTGATTTACTGCGAGGCCCCCGCTGCCGCTGCTGCCGTCTTTACCACTAACAAAGTTCCAGCTGCCCCGGTGCTTGTTGATAAATTGCAATTGCAGGCATCATCGTATATTCAGGCAATTCTCGTAAACAGCGGAAATGCCAATGCCTGTACAGGCCAAAGGGGTCTGAACGATGCATGGGCGATTGTCCACGCCACGGCCGGGACGCTTGCCTTGGATCCAGAACTGGTTCTGATTGCTTCCACTGGTGTTATCGGCCAGTATCTCCCCACGGAGAAGATACTGGCGGGCATACCTGCAGCTGCCTCCTCCCTGTGTGCAGCGGGTCATGAGGCCGCGGCAGAGGCCATCATGACCACCGATACCTTCATAAAAGAACTGGCCGTGAAAACACATGTCGCGGGCACTCAGGTGACAATCGGAGGCATGGCAAAAGGTTCGGGGATGATTGCCCCGAACATGGCCACGATGCTCGGCTTCGTCAGTACCGATGCACACATCTCACCATCGCTCCTTCAGTTTTCATTGAAACATGCGGTGAACCGATCCTTCAACCGCATTTCCGTGGACGGAGATACCAGCACCAATGATACGGTCGTGATTCTTGCCAATGGGATGGCTGGGCACAAAGAATTGCAGACCGTCTACGATGAAGGATACCTTGCGTTCTCGGAAGCGCTGGAGTATCTGCTTCTGCGGCTTGCAAAGATGATTGTCATGGATGGCGAAGGTGCAACGAAGTTTGTCGAAATCCGGGTGGAGGGCGCGGTGACGGAGGACGTTGCGCTGAAAGCTGCGCGGTCGGTGGCAAACTCCACGCTCGTCAAAACGGCCATTCACGGCGAAGATGCCAACTGGGGAAGGATCCTTGCCGCTCTCGGGAACTCGGGAATCGATTTCAATCCCGATGATGTCGAGATCTATTTCGATGATATTCCCATTCTGCAAAAACGATATTCGATTGGGTTTTCTGAAGAGGAAGCAAAACGGGTCCTTCGCAAGACAGAGATTGAGATCACCATTGATCTGAATCAGGGGAGTGCATCTGCCTCATTCTGGACGTGCGATCTCTCGAAGGACTATGTTGCTATCAATGCCAACTACCGGAGCTAGGTGAAGATGACATCAACATCGAACAAAATGGAAATCCTGATTGAGGCGCTTCCGTACATCCAACGATACGAAGGGAGGATGTTTGTGATCAAGTACGGAGGTGCGGCGATGGTTGATGGAGAACTCAGGGAGACATTTGCGCAGGATGTGACACTCCTGAAAAAGATCGGCATCAAGGTAGTCGTTGTCCACGGAGGTGGCAGGGAGGTCACCGAGATTGCCCAGCGGCTCGGTATTCCATCGCGGTTTGTCGATGGGCAGCGGTTCACCGATGAGGCGATGATGGATGTGGTCCAGATGGTTCTTGCAGGGAAAACAAACAATGATGTTGTGGCGGCAATCAACCAGCATGACGGGAACGCCGTCGGCCTCTGCGGCATCGATGCCGGTCTCATCCGTGTCCGGCGATCCCGTGAGAACGGGCAAGACCTTGGGCTGGTCGGAGAGGTGCGGCAGGTGAACACGTCGTATCTCCACCTGCTCCTGGACAACTCGATCATGCCGGTCATTGCGCCGATTGGTGTCGACGTCGCGTGGAAGGTTCATAACGTCAATGCCGACGTCGCTGCTGCCGGGATCGCTGCGGCATTGAAAGCGGAAAAACTTGTTTACCTCAGTGACGTCGAAGGCATCCTCGCTCATGGTAGTCTTGTACACAGCATGGACCAGGAGGAGGCCGCACGGCTGATACGAGAAGGCGTCATCACGGCTGGGATGATTCCCAAGATCCACTCTGCGTTCACTGCGCTTGACGCTGGTGTCAACAAAGTTCATTTGATCGATGGACGTGTGAAGCATTCTCTCTTGCTGGAGATCTTCACGGACGAGGGCGTTGGTACGGAGTTGCTTCGGTCAATTACCCACATCGCGACGGAGGTCACGCAATGAAAAAGGATTTTGTCTCGCTCGCGTCATTTTCAGCAGAGAATATCGATGAGATCTTCTCACTTACCCGATGGATGAAGGAGGAGCGGCCTCCGCTGTTCCGACCCCTTGCCAACAAAACGGCTGCGCTGATTTTTGAGAAACCATCGCTCCGTACGCGCATTTCCTTTGAGGTAGGCATCCTGCAGCTGGGAGGGCGGTCAATTTTCCTCTCCGATCACAACATCGGATTGGCGTCCCGCGAGGAGGTTCGGGATGCTGCCGAGGTGGTCTCGCGGTACAACGATCTTATTGTCGCTCGGACATTCGCACATCGCAGCGTGGAGGAACTTGCACGTTACGCCAGCGTCCCAGTGATCAATGCGCTCACCGACCTCCTCCATCCATGTCAGGTCCTTGCGGATGCCTACACGTTGCTCGAGCGCGGCTCACTTGCACCGACAACAAAGGTTGCGTACATTGGTGACGGAAATAACGTTGCCAATTCGTGGGTGGAGCTTGCTGAGAAACTCCCCTTCCATTTTGTCCTTGCTTGCCCTGAAGGCTATGAACCGCATCCGGAGATCCTTGACCGTGCACGAGCGTCTGGTGTGAGCCAGATCGAGGTCGTCCGAGATCCGTTCGAAGCCGCCGAAGGAGCAGACGTCCTCTATACGGATGTGTGGGTGAGCATGGGAAGGGAGAACGAGAAGGAGCTACGGCGGAAAGTGTTCGGGAGCTACCAAATCAACTCCGCACTGCTCACCGCTGCTCATCCTGCGTGTATTGTGATGCACTGTCTCCCGGCTCACCGTGGTGAGGAGATCGCCGCTGATGTCCTCGAGGGACCACACTCCATTGTCCTGGAAGAAGCGGAAAACAGGCTCCATGTGCAGAAAGGGATTATCGCATTCCTTCTCGGAGAGAGAAGTAGTCGCTCGAGCAAACGACGAACAGAGTCGGAAGTCGTATTAGCCTAGAAGCGCGGTCGAAAAGCCTGTTCCAAATATAACCGCAGAGAGCGCAAAGGTTGCAGAGGGAAAAACAAGAGGTAAGAGATCCTTTTTAGAGGAATATCTCAGCGTTCTCTGCCCGCCCGCCTGACTATGGACGCACAAACCGGCGGTCGGTCGGGCGTCCTCGGCGGTTTATGTTCTTTCTTGGGGTTTCCGACTGAACCCCTAGTGCCTTTCGAAGTATTTGTTTATAGAGGGGATCCCATTCCCTCGGATCGCCGGGGGCGTTGCGGGGGCGGAGCCCCCGCAGAGGGGGTAGGGCAAGACACGCCCCCTACGACTGAAGGTTACCTCCTTCCATGTCATTACAAAGCTGAAGGTAACCTTCTCATGAGCTGGGGCGTGGCTTGACCGTAGGGGGAGACTTCCCCCTTATTCAATTATCCCTTACTAAGGTGTTCATTCAATTTGTTGGAACGGCACTAGAGGGTATGACTAAGTGCTTCGATTCGCAAATACGGTTACGTTTTTATCCGAAGACTTCAGCGAAATGCTCACTCAGCACTAAGTCCTGAGTGAATAAATTCGTCATCG
>Ga0247727_10004339_pt1 | contig 30160 bp, 25 predicted proteins | sample WisWelCaveWW1625_FD_202498 | JGI IMG/M metagenome (GOLD analysis project Ga0247727, IMG submission 202498) | Biofilm microbial communities from Wishing Well Cave, Virginia, United States - WW16-25 | ecosystem: Environmental > Aquatic > Deep subsurface > Groundwater > Cave microbial mat | place...
GGGCAAGTACCACGAGATGCATCGCGAGATGGGGCTGCAGGACGTGAGCGTGGCGTTGGAGCGGGATAGCACGAAACGGTTGAACGGGACGGTGGAGGGCGGCTTCAGTAACATTTGGACTTTGGTGCGGGCGCTCGGTGTGGAACGGCTCACGACAGATGATGTGTTTCAAGTCTCATTCGGCGGCGGAAAGATGGCCTTTCGTCTCCACGACCATAGTTGGTCCACGGTTCATGACGACCTGAACTCGACGGTGTCCGTGCATCTGCTTCAAGGCGAGATAGTGAAGTCAAACGCCGACTCCCTGACCTCGGATCGGAAGACGGCCAAATGGTCAATGGGCGCGATGGCTACGAACGGGATTGCCTTCGATGCCAGCCTGCCGCCTTCCGCGCCCGCGAAGAAGTAACGCCGGGAACTTTTCACTTCGGTCGGTGTCGGAGTTTGTGTAACATCGAACTTTAAGGAGAAACCGCGTATGAAATGCTTCATCATCGCCGTGCTCATCGCCGGCAACGCCCTCGCCGCCGACAGCCGCATCACCGATGTCACCGTCTATGCCGACCGCGCCCAGATCACCCGCACCGCCGAGGTCGCGCTTAATGCCGGTGAGAATCGCGTCACCATGGCCGGCTTGCCCGACATTTTGCAGGACGATTCCGTCCGCGCCGCCGGTAAGGCCGGCGTGCCGGTCACCATTCTTGACGTGCAAGTGAAACGCGACGTTCACGAGCAACTGCGCGACGAGGTCGTCGCCAAGCTCGAAGCCGAGTTGCTCAAGCTCGGCGACGAACGCACTGCGCTCGACGGCCGGCACCGCGTCGTGGGCCAGCAATACGAGTTTCTGAAACAGATTCAGGTCAAAGCAGCCGGCGACGTGTCGCGCGACATCCAGATCAACAAGTTCGACGTGGCACAGTTGAAAGACCTGCCGGGCTACATCGGCGGCGAACTGGCGAAGCTCGAAGACGAGATGCAGAAGATCGTCATCGCGCGTCGCGAGCTGGACCGGAAAGTGGCGGCGACGCAGGCCGAGTTCAACAAACGCCGCGCGTCGGCGTCGCGCGCGGAGAAGACGGTCATCGTCACGGTGAACACGAAGGAAGCGACGAAGTTGAAGATGCAGGTGTCGTACGTCATCGGCAACGCGATGTGGGCGCCGAGCTACGATGCCCGGGCGGCTGCCGATGCCGGCAACGTCGAGCTATCGTACAACGCGACGGTACGCCAGCAGACCGGCGAGGACTGGACCGGCGTGAACCTCACGCTCTCGACAGCCCGGCCATCCGTCGGCGCATCCATGCCGGAGTTGAACAAGTGGGTGCTGAACTTCTGGGAAGCGATGCCGATGCGACGAGCAAGCTTCGAGAGCAAGATGGAAGTCAGCAGAATGGCAGCGGACGGGCCGGCGGCGGCACCGGTGCCGGCAGAACAAGAGGTTCTCGCCGTCGAAACGATGCAGGCGCAGGTCGAGCAGGGCGCTACGTCGGCGAGTTTTCGGGTGCCGCGGGCGGCGGATGTGCCGAGCGATGGTGAGCCTCACCGGCAAGGCATTGCGGTGCAATCGTTGCCGGCCAGTTTCACGTATGAAGCGACGCCGAAGTTGTCGCTATTCGCATACTTGAAGGCGACGGCGACGAATTCGACGGACGCGCCGTTTCTGGCCGGCGCGGTGAATGTGTTTGTCGGACCGGATTTCGTGGGTACCGGCCGCACGGAGACGGTGGCGCAGGGCGAGGCGTTGAAGTTGTTTCTCGGCATTGACGAGGCGGTGCGGTTGAAGCGCGAGGAGTTGAAGGATGTACGCGGTAAGTCCGGTTTCTTCAATCGGCGCCGGTCGCAGGCGTACGGCTACAAGTTGACGGTGGAGAATTTCAAGGACAAGCCGCAGCGGGTGTTGCTCTACGAGCAGATACCGGTGGCGGCGAACGAGGAGATCAAGGTGGCGCTGGGCGACACGTCGGAGAAGCCGGCCAAGATGGACACGGCGACCGGCAAGCTGACGTGGGAGTTCATTCTGAAGCCCCGCGAGAAACGGGAGATCACGTATCAGTTCACGGCGGATTGGCCGCAGGACAAGCAAGTGCAGGGTCTATAAGCGGCCGGTCCGACGGCGGCGGTGCAAAACGCGTTGACGCGTTTGACGCGCGGGCTTATGAGTGTGCGGTGTGAAGGGGTTTGCGAAATTCATTGTCCGCCTCGTTGCGGTCTTCGGGCTGGTCGTGTTGCTGGCGGTCACGTACCTCAACCGCGTGGGCTTTCCGAAGTTTCTGGAGAACATCGTCGTCTCGCAACTGGCCCGGCAAGGCATCGCCGCGCGATTCGGCAGCCTCCACCTCGATCTGTTTCGCGGCGTGGTGGCGACGCAGGCGGTGATTGCCGACAGCAAGACGCCGGACGCGCCACTGGCGGAAATTGACTTGCTCGAACTTCACTGGGACGTCCGCCGGCTGCTGCAGCGCAAGAACGCCATGGCCGCGCTGCGCATCGCCAACGCCACCATCTCGATCCCGACGCCGCCGGATGCGGAGGGCGCCGAGAAATTCACGGCGCACGATGCGTTCGCGACGTTTCGATTTGGCGATGATGGAACGATCGAGATCGATCAACTCATGGGCGTGTACTGCGGCATTCGCGTGTACATCTCCGGTCAGCTCAAGCCGCGCACGACGGCCGTCGCCACGCCGGCGGCACCGGCGACCGGCGAGTCGAAGCCGCCGGGCGGTTCGATCGTGACGAAGGTGGTGCGGGAGTTGAACCGGTTGAAGGTGACGATGCCGCCGCAGATCGATGTGGAGTTTGTGTTGGACCTCGACAAGCCGCTGGCGGCGCAGGTGAAAGCCAGGATGCGCGGCTCCGGTATGACTTATCGCGGTTTGCAGGTGGACGACGCGACGGTGGACGTCGTGGCCACGGACGGCGGGATTGATCTCCAGCAATTGCGGCTGAAGTTGTATGGCGGCGAGGTCAAGATTACCGGGCGCTACGACATCGCGGTGGGCGTGTTCGATTTGCGGCTGGCGAGCACGACCGATCCGCTGGCGTTGGCGACGTTGTTGGCGCCGGCCAGCACCGACGCGTTGCGCACGCTGAAGGTGAAAGAGAATCCGAAGATCGACGCGCGGTATTATCTCTCCGATGAAACGGGCAGTTTGCCGCGGTTGGAGGCGCGTGTCGAGACGGCGGCGCTGGAATTTCGCGGCGTGCCGTTCGAGTCGATCAAACTCGAGTGCAGCAGCCACGGGCCGGAGCTGACGTTCACGAATACCGAGATTGTGATGAGCGATGGCCGGTTGCTCGGGCACGGCACGTATCACACGGAGAGCACCGATTTCGCCTACGAGATTGACAGCACGCTCGACCCGACGAAGCTCCTGTCGTTCATGTCGCCCGGCATGAAACGCGTCGTCGAACCGGCCTGGTTCGACACACCGCCGCACGTCGTGGCCACCGTGACCGGGGACTTCGTCGATCCGGAATTGTTCGCCTACGACGCGCAGGTCTCGACGGAACACTGGCGGTACCGGGGCGTGCCGATGAACCGCGCCTCGGCCACGTTGAAGTTGCGGCGCGAGGTGCTCGACGCGCGCGATCTGGTCCTGGTGCGCGACGAGGGCGTGTTGCGCGGACTGCTGCGGGCGGATTTTGCGCGGCGTCTCGTGGATTTCGATGTGCGCACGACGGCCAACCCGACGGAGATGGCGCCACTGCTCGGCGAGAAGGCCGCGCAGATCATGCAGTCCTATCACTTCGGCTCGAACATCGTCGGCCAGGCGCGCGGCCGGGCGGACTTCGGGGAATCCAGCCGAACGGAATGGAGCGCGACGTTCGCCAGCGATGCGTTTGTGGCGTGGAAGTTTGCGGCGGCGCGGGTGGAGGCCAGTCTCACGTTCACGAACACGACGTTGCAGATCGACGGCGACAGCACCGGGTTTCATTGGTGGAAATGGACGGCCGACCGGGCGCGGATGCGATTGACGGTCAACCCCGGCGCGATGACGATCGACAAGTTCGATGCGGATTTCTATGCCGGCAAACTGCGCGGCACCGGGCAGGTCGCGTTCGGCAACCCCGATGCGAAGTTCGGACTGAAGTTCGAGTATGAAGATGTGGACGTGCGGGCGTTGACCGGCGCGATGCGCTCCAAGAAAGGGCACGAGGTCACCGGCTCGCTCCATGGCAAGCTGCAGTTGGAAGGCGACGGCGACGATCTCGACAAACTCACCGGCACCGGGGCGCTGTCCGTCCGGGATGGCGTGCTGTGGGAATTGGCGTTGTACGGACCGTTGACCAAGATTCTCGGCAAGACGAAGGCGACCGATGCGAAGGCCACGTTTTCAATTCGCAAGCAACTTGTCCGGAGCGACGACCTCGAGATCACGACCGGCGCGTTCACGGCCAAGAGTCCCGGGCGGATCAGCTTCGACGGTGCGTTGGATTTTGAAGTGCAGGCGCAATTCTTTCGTTCCGTACCGGGCTTGAACATCCTCGGCAGCATCCTTGGCAAGATCCTCGAATACAAAGTCGGCGGCACGCTCGACGAACCGAGCTACCGGGCCGAGAATCTGCCGAAGGAACTGCTGCCGCACGATTGACCGGTCATGCGCATCGAGCTGATCAACACCGGCAGCGAGTTGATGCTCGGCTTCACCGTCAACTCCCACCTCGGTTACCTTGGCCGGCAGCTTGCCGACATTGGCTTGCGCCTCGACCGGCAAACCACCATCGCCGATGACCGGCTCGAAATGCGCGCCGCTGTCGCCGAGGCGCTGCAACGCAGCGATGTGGTCCTCATCACTGGCGGCCTCGGCCCCACGAGCGACGATTTCACGCGCGATGTCGTCGCGGAACTTCTCGGGCGTCCGCTCGTCCGGGACGATAGCCTGGCCGCCGCCATCACGGAACGCTTCCGCAAACGCGGCGTGCGGATGCCGGAGCAAGTGCTCGTGCAGGCACTCGTCCCGACCGGCGCGCGCGTGTTGCCGAACCCGAACGGTACCGCGCCCGGCCTCGCCATCGAACACGCTGGCAAATGGATCTTCCTCCTGCCGGGGCCGCCCCGCGAACTCAAACCGATGTTCGAAGAACACGTTTTGCCCGTGCTGAAGAAGAAATTCGCGCCACCGGCAGCGCCCGATTGCCGGGTGTTCAAGGTCGTGGGCCTCGCCGAATCGCTTGTCGAAGAACGGATCGGGGAGTTTCCCGGTATCGAACTCGGTTTTTGCGCCAGAATGGGCGAGGTCGAAGTGCGTATCATCGGACATGATCTCGCTGAACCCGAACGCCGCATCCGCGCGTCGCTCGGTGATTTCCTCTTCGGCACCGGCACCGAACGCCTCGAAGATGTCGTCGTCCGGCAGCTCACCGCCGCCGGCAAGACGATTGCCGTCGCGGAATCTTGCACGGGCGGTCAGATTGCTCACCGGATCACGAACGTGTCCGGCGCGAGCCACGTGTTTCTCTCCGGCTGCATCACGTACTCGAACGATGAAAAGGTCCGCCTGCTCGGAGTTCGCCCGGAAACGCTTGCGAAACACGGTGCGGTCAGCGAGGAGGTCGCGCGTGAGATGGCTCAAGGTTGCCGGCAACGCAGCGGCGCCGACTTCGCGCTCAGCACGACCGGCATCGCCGGCCCGACCGGCGGCACGCCCGAGAGACCGGTCGGCTTGGTCTTCGTCGGATTCGCGACTCCGACCGGCACGGAGGTGCGACGACACACGCTGTTGTTCGACCGCGAGACCTTCAAGTTCTTCGTCTCACAATACGCGCTCGACATGGTGCGTCGCGAACTGCTGAAGATATGATTCGTGCGTTCATCGCGATGGACATACCGGAGGATGTGCGTGGGGCGGTGGAGGTGACGCAGGCGCGGTTGAAGGAGGCGCATACCGGCGTGAAAGTGTCGTGGGCGAAGATCGAGAACGCACATCTCACGTTGCAGTTTCTCGGCAATGTCGATGAGGCACTCATCGGAAGAATTAGGGCGACGCTGGATGGTGTGACCGGCGAGCACAAGCCATTTGAAATAACGATGGCCGGGGTGGGAGCGTTCCCGGATGAGAATCGGGCGCGGGTGTTGTGGGTGGGCTGCCGCGACGACGCCGGCAGGCTGAAGGCCTTGGCCGGCGGGGTGCAGCGGGCGATGGAGCCGCTGGGGTTCCGGCCCGAACACCGGGAGTTCTCGGCGCATTTGACGATGGGGCGCGTGAAGTTTCCCAAGCCGGACGCTGCGTTGACACGGGCGTTGGATTCCATTAAGAATGAGGCCTTCGGGACGATGCGGGTTGAGGCGATTCATCTGTTTCGGAGCGAGCTTCATCCCGACGGATCCATTTACAGCAAATTGTCGTCGCACCAATTAGGAGAACGTCATCATGCCGCCAAAGACTGACACCAAACCTGACGTCAAAGACACCACCGGCAAAGCCAGCGCGCTCAAGGACAAGAACCTGCAAGCCGCCGTGGCTGCGATTCAGAAACAATACGGCGACGGCTCGATCATGCGTCTCGGCGATGCAACCGCGCACGTGAAGATTGATGTCATCCCGACCGGCGCGTTGTCGCTCGACCTGGCGCTCGGCGTCGGCGGCGTGCCGCGCGGTCGCGTGGTGGAAATGTTCGGCCCCGAAAGCAGCGGGAAGACGACGTTGTGCTTGAGCATTATCGCCAACGCGCAGCGTGCGGGCGGTCTCGCGGCTTTTATCGACGTGGAGCACGCGGTCGATCCATTGTACGCCAAAAAGATCGGCGTCAATCTCGATGACTTGCTCATCAGCCAACCGGATGGCGGCGAGGAAGCGTTGACGATTGCCGAGACATTGATCCGCAGCAACGCGGTGGACGTGGTGGTGGTGGATTCAGTGGCGGCGCTCGTGCCGCGCGCGGAATTGGAAGGCCAGATGGGCGACGCGACGGTCGGCGCGCAGGCGCGGTTGATGAGCCAGGCGATGCGCAAGCTCACGGCGGTCATCCACAGATCGAAGACCTGCTGCATTTTCACCAACCAGATCCGCGAGAAGATCGGCGTTATGTTCGGCAATCCCGAGACGACGCCGGGCGGACGCGCGCTGAAGTTCTATTCCAGCGTTCGCATCGACATCCGCCGCATCAACGTCATCAAAGACCCCACCGGCAAGGTCGTCGGCAGCCACGTGCGCACGAAGGTCGTGAAGAACAAAGTCGCGCCGCCGTTCGCCGAAGCCGAGTGGGACATCATGTACGACGTCGGCATCGCCAAGGAAGGCTCGGTCATCGACGTGGCTACCGACCTTGGCGTGCTCGACAAGAAAGGTTCGTGGCTCGCGTTCAACGGCGAACAAATTGGCCAAGGCCGGGAATCTGCCAAGGATTTCCTCCGCGCCAATCCGAAGACGCTGGACGCCATTATCGCCGTCATCCGGGAAAAAGTCGCAGCCGGCGGTCTCGTCGGCAAACGCATCGGCGGCACGTCGGAGTAATCCACGCACGGCCGTTGATGATGACTTCGAAGGAAATCCGGCAGAGCTATCTCGACTTCTTCCGCGAGAAACAACACACCATCGTGCCGTCGTCGTCGCTGTTGCCGGATGCGCCGAATCTGCTGTTCACCAATGCCGGCATGAACCAGTTCGTCCCGATCTTCCTCGGTCAGGCAAAACCGGTCTGGGACCCGCCGCGCACCGCCGACACGCAAAAGTGCATCCGTGCCGGTGGGAAACACAACGACCTCGAAGATGTCGGGCTCGATACGTACCACCACACATTCTTCGAGATGCTCGGCAACTGGAGTTTCGGCGACTACTTCAAACGCGAGGCGATTGATTGGGCGTGGGAACTTCTCACACAACGCTGGGGCTTTCCGAAGGAGCGTCTCTACGCGACATACTTCGGCGGCGACGAGAAGATACCGGCGGACAGTGAAGCGCGCGAGCTGTGGCGTCGCTACTTGCCGGACAGCCAGATCGTGCCCGGCAACCGCAAAGACAATTTCTGGATGATGGGCGATGCCGGCCCGTGCGGCCCGTGCAGCGAGATTCACATGGACCTCACGCCCGCCGGCGACACGAAAGGAAAGCTCGTCAATGCCGGCGATGCACAGTGCATCGAGATTTGGAACCTCGTGTTCATCCAGTTCAACGCGAACCCGGACGGTTCGCTCTCGCCACTGCCGGCGAAACACGTGGATACCGGCATGGGTTTCGAGCGTGTCACGTCGATGATTCAATGCACGAACGGCTTCAAAGATTTCTCGCGGATCATTTCCAACTACGAGACCGACGTGTTCACGCCCATCTTCCGTGAATTGGAAAAACTGAGCGGCAAGAAATACGGCAGCACGCTGCCGAGCTCTCAGCCCTCAGCTCTCAGCTCTCAGCATTCCATTGACATCGCGTTTCGTGTCATTGCCGATCACATCCGGTGCCTGAGCTTTGCCATCGCGGACGGCATCACGCCGTCAAACGAAGGTCGCGGCTACGTCCTGCGCCGCATTTTGCGTCGGGCGATCCGGTACGGTCGCAACCTCGGCTTCCACGAACCGTTCTTCCACAAACTCGTCGATGTCGTCGCCGATAACTTCGGCGATGTCTTCCCGGAAGTGCGGCGAAACATGGCGAGGATCGAGAAAGCGTTGCACGCGGAAGAAGAGAGCTTCAATCGTACGCTCGACCGGGGCATCGAGTTGTTCGAGCAGGTCGTCGCGTCGGGCGGCGTCTTCCCGGCCGACGACGCGTTCAAGCTCTATGACACGTACGGCTTTCCGCTCGACCTGACGGAGTTGATGGCGCGGGAGCGCGGGTTGACGGTGGACGTGGCCGGCTTCGAGAAGTTGATGGAGCAGCAACGGCAGCGAGCCCGGGACGATCACGACAAGAAGAAGGCGACGATCACGGTCGTGGGCGAGCGGAATGACATCGCGCCGACTAGATTCGTTGGCTACGACTCGCTCGAAACGGAAGTGGTAGTTGTAGCCGCGAATCTCATTCGCGGCTCGGAGGCAGGCCGCGAAGACGCTTCGCGGCTACAAGGATGCGAACTGATTCTCGACCGGACACCGTTCTACGCGGAAATGGGTGGACAAGTCGGCGATACCGGCGTGATCGGATCGGTGCCAGTGCTCGACACGCAGAAGCAAGGGAACGTGTTTGTCCATCGCACGGCGGGACCGGTCGAGGAAGGACAGCGTGTGCGCGCGGTTGTGAATGCGACGCGGCGCGGGAACATTCAGCGGCATCACACGGTGACGCATCTATTTCATTGGGCGCTGCACGAAGTCGTGAGCCGAGAGGCCCGGCAACGCGGCTCGCTCGTCGCGCCCGACCGGCTGCGATTCGATTTCAATCATCCGGAACGACTCACGGAACAGCAGCTCGCGGACATCGAGCGGCTGGTAAACGAGCGCATCACGGAGAACGCGTCGGTGTCGTGGTTCGAGATGAAGTACGCCGACGTGCGCGGCAATCCGAGCATCATGCAGTTCTTCGGCGACAAATACGGCGAGATTGTGCGCGTGGTGCAAATCGGTGGTCAGGCCGGCAAGCTCGACGGGTTCTCGATGGAGTTGTGCGGTGGGACGCACACGCGGACGACCGGCGACATTGGCTCGTTCAAGATCGTGAAGGAATCGGCGATTGCGGCTGGGGTGCGGCGTATTGAGGCGGTGTGCGGACAGTTTGCGATGGAGTTTCTGGAGAAGGCGAAGGCCGGTCAGGCGGCGGAAGCGGCACGGGAGGCAGAAAGAGAGAGACAGAAGACCGTAGACCGCAGACAGAAGACCGAAGGCGGCAAACGGGCGGTGGAGATTGCCGAGAAGGTTCGCGCAGAGGCGCAGAGTCGCGGAGAGACAACGCTGATTGTAGGCGATGCGGGTGAGGCCGATGCGGATTTGCTGCGATCAGTCGTCGATGCGTTGAAGCCGAAGGTGACGAGTGCGGTGGTGGTGCTCGGCGGTATCGCGGACGGAAAGGTCGCGCTGATTTGCTACGTCACGCCGGACATGGTGAAAGCCGGCAAGCACGCCGGTAAGATCGTGGGCGAATTGGCGAAGATTTGTGGCGGTGGCGGCGGCGGCAAGCCGGATTTGGCGCAGGCGGGCGGAAAGTTGCCGGAGAAGTTAGGTGAGGCGTTGGAGAGGGCAAGAGCAGTAGCTGGTAGGTAGTAGTTGGTAGCTAGGGCGCTAACTACTAGCTACTAGCTGCTAGCTGCTAACTACTTTTCTGCCGGCAACGCTATCTTGACCATGTAGTGGTCGCTGGCGTGGCCGGGGAAGCCGGGGCCGACGCTGGCATCTTTCGATGCGCCGCGCTGGATGACGGTCGCCCGAAGTTGGCCGAGGCCGACGGAGGTGAGGGCGTAATCGAATGTCGTGTCGGGGTACGGGCCGCCGGTTTCGCCTTGCTTGCTGGGAATCGTGACGCGCGCGGCGGGCTCCAGTCCCTCGAACGCGTTGTAGAACCCGGCCTGCAACAGCATCTTCAACGATTTGTCGCCCTGGAAACGCTCGGCGTAGAGGTCGGTGTTGAAGTCGCCGCCGATGATGATCTTGTCGGTGAGCGGTTTGAGGCCGCGACGGACGATGTCTTGGAGCAGGTAGCCGGAGCCGCGTTCGCGTTTCTCGACGTTTCGCAGGGCGACCTTCTCGGGTTCGGCGGTGCCGGGGCGAATGTAGTTGGCTTTGAGATGGACGGCGAAGATATCGATGGGCGCGCCGTGGACGACGAAGGTGGCGTTGAGGAACCCGCGCGCGGGGCGGGTGTCGTCGACCGGTAACGCGCCGAAGTCCGACTCCCAAACGTCCTTCCACGGGATGTGACTGAAGATGACCTGCTCCTGCGAATTGTTTCCGTCCTCGCCGGTCTGGGAATTGACGGCCTGATAATCGGTGATGGCGATGTAGGAGTAGGGATGCCGGAGGAGGCTGTTGAGCTCGCGCGCGTCGGCGAACGTGCGCACTTCGGAGGCGATGAGGATGGTGGGGTCCTCGGCGTTGAGGATCTGGGCGACCTCGTTCATGTGCGTGCGGATGCGCTCGGCGGACACGTCCCGCTTGAGTCCCGCCTCGGCCGGGAACCACTCGATGTTCCAGAACGCGACGGTGACGGCGCCGGTAAACGCGGGCGCGTCCTTCTGCCACCAGATCCGGGGCTTCTCGGTGCGCGGGTCCTGCGCCAACGCCGGCAAGGCGAGGGCAAGGAGCAGAGATAAAATGGATAGAAAACGTTTCAAATTCAGCCTCGGTTTCCCTTCGGTTTGGAGATCACGTAACTACGAGCGGATTTAGTTTCCCAATTCACGTCTGGTTACACAAGCCATTTCGCCCGCAAGCCGAACGGGCTCATATGAGCGACGGGCACTGGAACCGGTTAATTCAAAGAATTCATGCAAAACAACTCGCCGAGGCCGATATCTTAACGTGCCGGCCGCTGGCGTGTTGGTTCAGACTCAGTGATGTGGAGGGACTAACTGTAGGTTAGATGTCGGCGAGGGTACGCCGAGCAAGATCAGAAAGTCTTTCACCACTGCCATATGTTGCATGCCGGAAGCGGCAGAGTCGCCGGATTGGACTGAGGACGCGTCGCTTAAGGGTGTGTAGACCCGAGAGTCAAACACCAAACCGTTACTGAACGTATTGGAGGGTAGTACGACCGGTGTGAGTGCGTTAGTCATTGAGAAACTCGGCAACACACGATCGTAGCGCTTCTGGCGACTTGAGTTGGTGTCCGGATCGCCGTTGCTGTCCGTGGGCACAGGGCTGTCGCTCAGAAATGTTGTGAACGTCGTGATCGCGCTTTCGGATTCCGAGAAAAGATTCATGTCACCGGCCACAATGATCCATGCGTTCGTTGGGAAAGTGGCGAGAATGTTGGATTTGATGGCAGAAGCTTCAGCGGCGCGTTGCGAAGCCGAACCCTTACTGGCTTTGAGATGGACGCTGACGATGTAAAGGTCGTTCGTGCCGGGCAGATCAATCTCTGCCCACGCGTAGCCGCGATTCGAGATGTCCGACGGCCACGAGCCACTCGCCCGGAAAGGATACCGGCTGATGATGCCATTGGGAATGGCGTAACTGCTCTCGCGGAAATAGACGTAACTCGTACCGAACGTCGTGTCGATCATCTCACGAAGCGCAGCCGGCGTATTTACGCCATTGGTCGTCGGGCTGGCGTAGTTGAACTCCTGAATGGCTACGATATCTGGTTTTAGGCCCTTGAGGATGTCCACGCCGGGCGTCTCATAGCGCTGCTTGTTGCCGGAACTCAAGTTGGCGGCCACGACACGGATCACCACGTTGGATTGGGCTGTGGCCGAGATTGCGAGCAGGCAGAATACCGTTACTGTCGCCGACAGCGAAGTCATAATTGTGAGCGTCAGATACGGATTCGTTTCAAGTATGTGGGCATCGAGGCCTTTAGTCGGTAATGTAACGAAAATACGGCAGCCTGAAGCTCGTAGTGTCGTCTGAGGTCAGCAGGTTGTTATCTGTCCCGGGATTTTGGGTACGTTCAACTACTGCTTGCGCCTTCACCTCGGCCGTCACAAGATCGTTGCCATCGAAAACGCCATTAGGAGCACCCACTTCCTTGATCGTCTGAGACACGATCCAGATCGTGAACGCGTTCGAGCGTGTGGTGATGAGGTTCGCAATACCGCGTACGGCGGTTTCAGACGGAGCCTTTACTCTGTTGTTAGAGCCTGAGCTTTCGAGTCCGTTCGTCGCGACACCTAGGATCTCACAGACCTGCCCTCGCATAGTGGGATACGACGGATTGAGCATTGCGAAGTAGTTGTTGACGAATACATGATTGTACAAATTGGTAATCGCGCGCCCCTGCACGTACCGGCTTCCCGAAACATTGTTCGTCAGCAGTGCGTCAAAAGGAGTCGTGCGATACGGAAGTGCGGAAAGAAATGTCCCGTAATCAAGATGCCCGTTGATATTCATGCGACCGGCAACGTTTGTGGAATCGATCGAAGTGAAGAGATCCAGCGCCGCCCAATCGGGGATGCTGTTTGATTCTGTTGGGAACTGAGGCTGTAGCCAGAATGTGCGCCATGGCAATCCGGCATGAATGTAGGACATCTCACTTGGATCCATCGAGCCTCGGTCGCGGTGGTCGCCGAGTTCCAACGAGTGGGCGGTGCGATCGCCGTCGGCGCGGATCCCAATCGTTGGCGTGGTGGAATTGGTTGTAATAACTTGGCGGTTGAGGGGACCGTTGGGGTTGCCTAGAGACCCAACCCCGGCTGACCAAGTAACGTTTGTAAACACAACAACGGGCACGGATCGGGGATCGTTTGCGTCTGTAGCCCAGCCGCGGTAGTACGTCCCTGGCGGCTGACTCGCTGCGTCGGTCGTAGTCCATGAATTACTTTCCATGTACGAAGTGATGTACTGTATTCGGCCGCCGGGACTACGAAAGATAGCGGTAATCGTCCCCGGGTTGAAGATGATTGTGGTGGGCAGGCCCGTAATGCTGAATGTTGCACTCCCGTCATTCAGGATGAGATTGTTAGTGACAAAGTTATTCGGTCCGCCTGTAAAAAGCATGCTAGCAACAGACGACAGGGTTGCAGGGCTCGCGGGGACCCATTGCGCGGGCGACGCGGAGACGTTTCCGGACGGATTGAATGTAATGCTTGGGCGATTCAAGATGAGAATCTCGGCGTCTGATGGTGCGGTCCAGCCGTTGGTGTACATATACCACAGTTCGAAGGACGTGAAATTGTTCAACACTATCTGGCGGTTTACCGGAACTGTCCCGGTCGGATCGGACATCACAAATGCGTTGGAGATAACTATTTCATTGATGTACGGAGTTCGCTCTAGGCCCAAGTAGGACGGAGGATTGACGTCATCCCAACCCGCAGAATCCGTACAATTGCTATCGATGTCGATGTAATCAATGATGTTCGCACCAATCTGTTGGAGATTTGGGTATTTGTCGGCGAAGGTTGTTCCACTGGGATAAGGTGTGCTAGTGAACCAGGCTTTGAGGTTCGCGTTATCGAGAGCATTGCTAATGGCCGCTATCTGGGACGCCTTGTCCGGATATACCGTTGAATTGTAAACAACGTTGCTGAGGTTTAGTCTTTTTGTTCCCCACGGCGTGATGTCGAGGTCACTTGAGTACACTGTGGTGTAGAACCGATTGTTCTGATAGATATCCTCCGTAACAGAGGATACTGACTTTGCGCTCGCCGGAGTATCGAACGGGCCGGAAGAAGCGACATCGTTTGTGATGTCGCCGACGATAGCAGCCGTAGTGTTGGATAACGCTATGAGATCGACGGCGCCGACCTTTCGCCCTTCGAGGTCGTTACCGCGATCGGCGGCAGTGCTATAATTCACCTTCGCAGCCTCATCGTCAACGAAGTAGGTATAGCGACCGATGAGTTGCCCGCCGACCACAACGTTCTTCCATTGTGTGAAAATATTCGGTGTTCCGAGCGCAGGGCCGGCGATGAAGCCGCTCGAGTTCATGCTGTTGGTGTCGGCACTTGTGGCTACGGGATATAGATTTGTCTCGACCCACCCCGTCACGGTGCGTTTGGCCGCATATCCGGGGGCCGTGATGTACGTCTGGTTTGGGCCGGTCACGGGCGGTGTATAGTCACGCAAGATGGCGACAAGTTCGTCCACAGCTCCTTGCGCCATTTGACGGGCCTTGATCGAGTCATTGAAATTCTTTGAAGCAATGTTCTCCACTCGCATGCTAATCGCAAATGCCAGTACAAGCAGAGTTACAATGGTGAGGATTCCCAGCGTAACAATTAGAGCGATTCCCTTTTCTGACGCGCAAATTCGTTTGCGAATTGCCTTCATTATCCCTCCTATCGACCGCCCGGGGTTACATACGTTGTGAAGTACTGAGTGACCCTGTTGAGCGCATTTGACCAAGCGACGGGCGTATTTGTCAGACCGCTGCGAAGCACATTAGCACTCCGACTATCAACGACCCCCAATGTAATTTGTATGCCGGTGGGTGTTCGTCCAATCATGTTCGCAACACCCGCGGCGAGCGGCCCCTGAAGCTCGTGCGACCATGCAGGTGTCGAAGCAGAATTCCAGTAATCGGTTTTAACAAGGTCGCTATCACGAAACTCGAAGTTGATTGAAACTACGTTCTCTGCAAGAATAGCAGTTCGGTTCGATGATGCCGTTTCGGGCCAATCAGGGTTTGTATAGAAGTCCCACGGAGTTGTCGTGCTCGATCCCTGCCCATAACTCCAACCGCTAGTAGAGGTAAAAGTCGCTGATCGCCGGACCAATTTCTTTGGCCATTGCCCGACATGATCGACAAAAACGCCATTTGGGTCGTTTCCCGCCGTAGAGACGTACCAGCTGAGGCGATAGGCAACCTCTACGAGATCAACACGATCATTTACGTCGTCGCTCACCGGTGCGATGAAAGCTAAACTATCGTAATTTGCGGCGAAAGGAACATTCGTTGTAACGAGCGCCTGACTTAACTCTTTCGAGATGAAATCAAGTGCTGCGCGTGCTTGTACAAAGGTCTCAACACGGCTTTCGCCCTGTAGCCATGCTTTGTTTGTCTGAGTAAACGCTGCAAATAAAAGGCCCACGAGGACAACGAGAATTGCCATGGAGGCCAGTAATTCCAGCAAGGTGAACGATCCCGCTTGCCGTATCCCCGCGAAAAATTCAGTCGCATGTTTCATTGGTACCTAGCGATTTCGGTGACAAACACATTTGTGTTGGGGGGTACTGCCGCGAGCGCCGGCCACAATACAGTCGCAGTCACCCGCGAGAGCGCCAATCCTCCCTGTCGCGAGAAGTCCAACGTAACCTGATAATAACGATCACCAGTGCCAGCAGGGGTAAGCCCAGATTTATCGAAATAACCTATCGTTGTGATAAGAGAGTTGGTTAAGTTGTAAGGGCCGGCGGGCGAAAAACTGCCGACCGTATCAAGCGTAGCGTTTGTGAAACCGCTCGAACGTAAACTACTGAATGCATCCTGCACGATGGTCGCGACAAGCGTGTTGTCAGCCGCATTCCGGGCTGACCCAAGTCCTTGAGGGAGCAGGCTGAGGACGGCAAGAAGTCCGATCGCGACAATTGCAATGGCGAGCGTGACCTCCACCAAGCTGAAGCCACCGGTCTTTTTGCAAAAAGGGTCATTAGATAAATTTGTCATGGGCGCGTGACCTTCACGCGGCCGACGTAGCCGTCCACGGAGATAGCGACACGGTTTGATGATGTCATAGTAGGGATCCCGCCGGTAACCAATCCCTCGGCGAGTGTGAACGTTCCTGACTGTGTCGCGGCACCAGTAGGCCTGAATTCGACATAAGCAATTGCCTTCGCCGAGTCAGTCAAGTTCGGGAATGTGAATGTCGTAGTACCGACATTGGTTATGGTATCTCCGAAAACTGCTCCGATTGGGAGATATTCCCATTTTCCGACGTACTCCCACACTAGCGAAGTCGGGTTTCTTGCTATTACTGAGTAACTTCGATATGACATATCGGCAGGGGTACCGGCTGAGTTGTATGGATAGAGGACGCGCGTAGTAGTTCTTTGTGTAATTGCATATTGCCGAGCTAGGTTCAGGGTACTCGAGACAGTCCGCGTGGCGCTATTCAGCGATGTGGCCTTGGTTAAACTTGTGACCGCTGGAATTCCCATCGCGAGGATGACCCCGATGATTACGATCACCGTAAGCAACTCGATGAGCGTGAACGCTCGATTACTTGAGATTGGTGATGTCATCGCATGAGCTTGTGTTGATGTCGCACTGACCGCCTCCCGGTCCGTAGCAGACGATTACAGCAACAGCATTCGTATTATTGTAGTATTCGACCGAATTGTTGTAGTCGTTATCGAGCTTAATGCGATACACGCGGCCCCACGGATCCAGAAGCGACCCTTGGGTGGTGCCCACGTTTCCCATGGCGGCCTTACGGCTGGGCGGCTCGAAAAACACGATCTTTCGAGGATTCAGAACATCGCCACTATTTGCATGGCCGGCCGTGGACACGGCGCGCAGAGTGTCCATCATTTCGTACTGAAAGCCGTCGGGATCCGACCCGTCGCCGTAGTACCTGTCGGCAATACCTTGGTGGGCGTCTCTAACGGGTAGCTTGCCGTACTCGGTATAGTAGGCACGGATGGCAGTCTCAATGTTCTTGATGTCCGTCTTTGCCTGGGTCGCGTCGGCTTTCTTAAGCGAACTCTGAATTGCCGGGAAAAGAAGTCCGGCGAGGATGGCGATGATGGCAATCACCGTGAGCAATTCGATCAGCGTGAAACTACGCCGGGATAGCACTCGTTGAATCATTGTCATCATGAGTTGTCTCATTGCCTCCAATTGGTGATGTCGTCGTTGGCTCCGTCATTATTGACAGCGTCCGGACCATAAGACCAGAGATCAAACGATGCCTTATTCGTTTGTGACGCGTCGGCTGGATACCTGCAATAATAGTTATAAAAGCCTCCGAATGGATCTACGATTCCATTTCCCTTGATCTGGGCCGGCTTGAAAGGGAAATACGTCTTGCCGCTAACCGAGGTCAGAGCCTGATAGAGCGATGCCGAGTTGTTGGAGGCGCAAGTGGGGCACAGGCGGGTCGAGGTGCTCACTGGATAGCGCCCAGTGTCGATCTTGTAGTTTTCGAGTGCGCCTTCCAGAGAAGCGATCTCGGCCTGCGCGCGCGACGTGGCGGCTTTCCTCCACGCGTACTTTGACGAGCCAACGACAAGAGCCGAGAGAATGGCGATAATCGTGATGACGACCAACAACTCGATGAGGGTGAAGGCGGGTCGGGGAGAAGTCAGAATCCAGAATCCAGAATCCTGTTTCTGACTCCTGACTCCTGACTCCTGACTCCTGGCTTCTGCTTTCACCTCTGCCCCCTCTCTCGGAGTTCGGACTCCAGCCGTTCGCTGAGCCATTGTTTCATCATCGATTGATAGTTAAGAAATCGTGACCGGGCCAGGCGTTTCATCCGCGACAACATCCGGGGATCGATGCGCAGGGTAATCGTCGTGGATTCGCTTTGGTCGGAGCCGGCCGTGGATTGTTCCATCAACTTCGCGTCGAGCCGGTGGGCGAACCAGAACTTCGCCTCGTCGTGCTCGCAACTAAACACCGGTATGTCTTCCCATTTCGCTACGAGTTCCATTGACTCAACTTCCTGTCGTAGAAGTAATCCTCTTCCTCGGTCATCTGTCGCGCCGCAATCACGCGCACCTGCTTTCCGTCCGACCGGTACACGCTGAAGATGCCGCGCCCGGTAAGCGTCTTGCCGAGACAGAACACTCGCGACTCCTTCGCGAATCGCGGCGAGTCCGGGAACAGCCGCAGCCCGTGCGGATCCTCGAACGACTCCTCAATCTCGCGTATGGTCGGTGCATCTTTCGGGTTAAATGGCGGATCTGACCAGTCAAACTCCATATCGTGTATGTACCCTGTATGTACATGGCCACCACATGAGAGTCAACAACTTTCTCTCGCGGAGGCCACAGGGGACACGGAGAGGTGAGGGGTTGGCCTTCTGAATCCTTGAGCAGGAGGATTCAGAAGGCTAGACTGCCGCTCCGCATGGAAACGACACGCGACTTGAATGGACTTTCCTCGCAGATCATCAAGGCCGCGATCAACGTGCATACGACGCTCGGTCCCGGATTGCTGGAGTCGGTTTACCAGCGTTGCTTGGAAATTGAACTTCAGGAAATGCGGTTGACGGTTGAAGCCGAAATCCCGCTTCCGGTCGTCTACCGCGGCCACAAAGTCGCAGACGAAGGATTCCGGCTCGATCTGCTCGTCGAGAACACGGTCGTCGTCGAGCTAAAATCGGTCGAAGAGATCCGGCCCGTGCATCAAAAGCAATTGCTGACGTATCTGCGCCTCGCGCGAAAACCTCTCGGGCTGCTCATCAACTTCAACGTGACGTTACTCAAAGACGGCATTTGCAGAATCATCAACACTCCGACCAAGAATCCTGCGCCTGATTCTCCCCTCAAGAATCAGGCACAAACGAAAACTCCGTGACCTCTGCGCGCTCTGTGTGAGATAGTTCCCTCGTCATGCTCGACATCAAGCTCATCCGCGAGAACCCCGGCCACGTGCGCGACCGTCTCGCCAGCCGAGGCGGTGGTGACGAAGCGCGTGTCACCGAGATTGCCGCGCTCGATGAGCAACGTCGGAAGCTCGTCGGCGAGAGCGACACCCTCAAGTCGGAGCGCAACCGGGTCAGCAAGGACATCGGCGCGCTGAAATCGAAGGGGCAGGACGCGGCTGCGCCGATGGCCGCAATGAAACAGGTTGGTGATCGTATTACCGCCTTCGACGCTCAACTCTCAACACTTGACGCTGAACTTCAAGAGCTGTTGCTGACAATTCCAAATCTCCCGCATGCGAGCGTTGTTGCCGGCAAAGATGCCGCCGCCAATCCGGAAATCCGTCGTCACGGCGAGCCGGCGAGGTTCTCGTTCCCGGCGAAACCACATTGGGAACTCGGCGAGAAGCTCGGCATCCTCGATTTTCCCCGTGCCACCAAAATTTCCGGCAGCGGTTTCATTCTCTACAAGGGTGCCGGCGCGCGTCTCGAACGTGGCCTGATCAATTTCCTGCTCGACCTCCACACGCGTGAGCACGGTTACACCGAGGTGTTTCCGCCGTTCCTCGTCAATCGCGCGGCGATGATTGGTACCGGCCAGCTTCCGAAGTTTGAGGACGACATGTACCGGCTGCGCGACGAAGACCTGTATCTCGCACCGACAGCCGAGGTGCCGGTCGCAAACATTCACCGTGACGAGATTCTCCGGGAAGATCAGTTGCCGATCTACTATTGCGCGTACACGCCGTGTTTCCGCCGGGAAGCCGGCGCCGCCGGCAAGGAAACGCGCGGCATGATTCGCGTTCACCAGTTCGACAAGGTCGAGATGATCAAGTTCACCGAGCCGGAATCGAGCTACGACGAGTTGGAGAAGATGGTTGCCAACGCCGAGCGCGTTCTCCAGCTCCTCGGCCTGCATTACCGGGTCGTGATGCTCTGCACGGGCGACATGGGATTCGCCGCGTCGAAGACCTACGACATCGAAGTCTGGGCGCCCGGCCAGAAAGCGTACCTCGAAGTGTCGAGTTGCTCGAACACGGAAGATTTCCAGGCGCGGCGCGCGAACATTCGCTTCAAGGGCGCCGACGGCAAAAATCGCTTCGTTCACATCCTCAACGGCAGCGGCACGGCGCTGGCGCGTCTCTTCGTCGCGTTGCTCGAAACCTATCAGCAAACGGATGGCAGCGTGAAGTTGCCGGAAGTTCTGCTACCGTACATGGGCGGGCTGACGGAAATCCGGCCCGCGTAGGTTTCCATGTTGTCCAAAGTTCAATCCGCGCTCGCGAATCTACTCGCCCCGGGCGAACCGCTTCTCGTCGGGGTGTCCGGTGGCGCGGATTCCGTCGCGCTGCTCGATGCGCTCGTTTCCGCGGGTTACCGGCCGCACGTTTGCCACCTCAATCATCAATGGCGCGGTGCGGAGAGCGACGCTGACGCCGAGTTCGTGCGAGAACTCGCCGCCAAATACAGTTTGCCGGTCACGATTGAATCGCGCGCGGTCGAACACGACGAAGACGCCGCCCGGCAAGCGCGACTGAAGTTCTTTGAATCCATCGGCATTCCCACCGTCGCGCTCGCGCACACAGCGGACGATCAGGTCGAGACGTTTCTGATGCGTTTGATTCGCGGTGCCGGGGTGGAAGGTCTGGCCGGCATCTGGCCCGACCGGCAAATCGGTGCATTGCGCGTGATCCGTCCGCTGTTGGCGGTTGGCCGGGTTGAAGTTCTGGAATACCTCAAAGCAAAAGGGCTGAACTACCGGGAGGATTCGAGTAACCGCGACCTGAAATTTCTCCGCAATCGCATCCGGCACGAGTTGTTGCCGGTGTTGGAGCGCGACTACAATCCCGGCATCCGCGACGCGTTGCGGCGCACGGCGGAAATCTTGCGGGCGGAGGTCGAAAGCGATCCGGTCGCCGCGGAACGTCGCGCGATCCGGCAGATGAGTTTTGAGCAGGTGGAAGCTCTCCGGCAATTGGCCAAGCGGCCCGAACCACGCTCGACCGACGTAGTTGTCCAGTTGGAAGAATGTTTCGACGCGGATGCGCTCGGTGATGGGTTGACGGTGAGGTATTGGCAGGATGGCGACCGGTTTCAACCGCTCGGAATGACCGGCGAAAAGAAGCTGCAAGATTTCTTCGTGGACGAGAAAGTTCCGCGTCACCGGCGCGGGCGCGTACCGTTGGTGTGCGCGGCGGACGGGCGCATCGCCTGGGTTGTCGGCTACCGGATCGCGGACCCGTTCAAGGTGACGCCCGCCACGAAACGGGTGTTGCGGATTGCGTTTCAAGGTTGCTAAGGTCGACAAATGGCGACGGGAACCCAACAAGTGCGGGTCGAACTAGGCGAACGCAGCTACGACATCGTGATCGGCTCCGGCATCCTCGGGCGAGTCGCCGAGTTCTTGCAGCCCCTCCAACTCGGCAAACGCGGCGTCGTTATCACCGATTCCAATATTTGGGCCGTCCACGCGCCGGCATTGCAGGACGCGCTGCAAAACGCCGGCTACGAAACCGAAGTGCTGACCGTGCCGGCGGGTGAGCCATCCAAGTCCCTCCGGCAAGCGGAGCGACTTTTGGAGAAGTTACCGGGGTGTGGGCTTGACCGGAAATCTTTTGTCATCGCGCTCGGCGGCGGCGTGGTGGGCGATCTGGCCGGGTTCGTCGCGGCGACGTATTTGCGCGGGTTGCCGTACGTGCAAGTACCGACGACGTTGCTCGCGCAGGTGGACAGCTCGGTGGGCGGCAAGACCGGCGTGAATCTGCCGCAGGGGAAGAATCTCGTCGGCGCGTTCCATCAGCCGGTGCTTGTCTTGGCCGACACGGATACGTTGAAAACGTTGCCGCAGCGGGAACTGCGGGCCGGCTTCGCCGAGGTCATCAAACACGGCGCGATCCGGGACGAGGAGTTTTTCACGTGGCTGGAGGGTGAACACAACCGCGTGTTCGCGTTGCAACCGGATGCGGTGGCGCACGTCGTTCGGCGCTGCTGCGAGATCAAGGCGGACATGGTGAGCCGGGATGAACGCGAGGCCGGGCTGCGCGCAATTTTGAATTTCGGTCACACGATCGGTCACGCGATGGAAGCGTTGGCGGATTACGTCGGCCTGTTGCACGGCGAGGCCATTTCGATGGGAATGTGTTGCGCGGCGCGGTTGTCGGTGATGCGGGCCGGGTTGGTTGAAGCTGATGCGAAACGGATTTGCGAATTGATCGCGGCGAGCGGATTGCCGACGAAGCTCGGCGACAAGTACAAGATCGAGGATTTGTTCGAGGCGATGCGGCTCGACAAGAAGGCGCATGCCGGCAAGCTGCGGTTTGTGCTGTTGAAGAAACTCGGCGATGCGATTGTGTCGGATGCGGTCACGGACATGGATGTGAAGGAGGTCGTGGATGTCTGCCGTTGATGAGGGCATCGTCCGCGAATACTTCGAGGCGCACGGCTTTCTCGTGTGCCAGCGGCGCAAGTACATCGTGCAAGCTCGACAGAAAACGGCTCACGAGGAGATCGATTTGATTGTGCTGAACCCGGCGGCGGCGGGTGACCCATTGCCGGACTTCGAGATCACGACAGAGTCGTTGACGCGTGTGGCGCGGGCGATTGTGGCGGTGAAGGGTTGGCACACCGAAGTGTTCGCGCCGGGCGTGCTGGCGCACCAGCCGAAGATTTTCGGGTTCGTCGAGAAGCGCGCACTCGAAGAGGCACAGCGGTTGGTTGGCGGTGATTCGATCACGAAGATTCTCATCGTGCCGGGGTTGCCGCGGGACGCGAAGACGCGGGCGCGGAGCATTGAGGTGTTGCGGGCGAAGGGCGTGGACGGCGTGATTTCGTTTCGTTCGATTTTGCAGGAGTTGATTGCCGGGGTGCGGACCAACCGGAATTATCAGAAGTCGGATCTACTGCAGATTCTCCGGTTGCTGAAAAATTACGATCTGCTCAAAGAACCGCAGATGGAATTGAAGCTCAAGCCCAAGGCTCGTAGGAAGCAGTGACCTCTCGCGAAGCCTACATCGCGCTCAACATGGTGGACGGCGTCGGGCCGATCCGGCTTCGCGCTTTGCTCGACCGGTTCGGCGCGCCGGAAGCAATCTTGGTCGCAAGCCGGGAAGACTTGCGACAGGTAGAGGGCATCGGTGAAGAGGTCGCGCGCAGCGTTATGTTGTGGCGCGATGCGGTGGATCTCGACGCCGAACTTGCTCGGATTGAGAAGGCCGGGGTGAGCGTCGTGACGCGCGATGATGCCGGTTACCCAAAACATTTGCGGGAGATTTACGATCCACCGTTGGTGTTGTACGTGCGCGGCGAGATGAGCGACCGGGATGCGTTATCAATCGGTGTGGTGGGTTCCCGGCGGACGACGATCTACGGGCAGGAGATGTCGCGGAAGTTGGCGTATCAACTCGCGCGCGTCGGCGTGACGGTGGTGAGCGGGCTGGCGCGGGGGATTGATACAGAGGCGCATCGCGGGGCGTTGCAGGCGAAAGGGCGGACGGTGGCGGTGATTGGGTGCGGCATTGATATCATGTACCCGGCTGAGAACAAGAAGCTGGCGGACGACATCGTGGAGAAGGGCGGGGCGGTGGTGACGGAGTTTCCGTTCGGGGTGAAACCGGACAAACAGAATTTTCCGATGCGCAACCGGATCATCAGCGGCTGGTCGCTCGGCGTGGTCGTGGTCGAGGCGAATCTGAAGAGCGGCGCGTTGATCACGGCGAAGCAGGCAATGGAGCAGGGCCGGGAAGTATTCGCCGTGCCGGGCCGGGCGGATTCAATTTTGTCGCGCGGGACGAACCGGTTGATCAAGGACGGTGCAAAATTGACCGAGGACGTGGAGGACATTTTGACCGAGTTCGAGTACCTGTTGCCGCGCGCGGCTGAAGAACTGCACGACGGCGCGGCGACACTCGCGCGGCCGGTCGAGGGCACGAAAGCGGCTCTCGTGTTGACGGAGATGGAGGCGAAAGTGATGGCGCAAATCCGGGAGGACGAAACCGCGATTGACGAGATCATTCGCGGCAGTGGTTTGACAAGCGCGTGTGTTTCGGCCACCTTGCTGGCGCTCGAAATGAAACGCATCGTCCGACAACTGCCCGGCAAGCTATACGTGCGGAACACCGCGCGCGTCTCCTAACCCATGGGCAAAGAACTCATCATCACGGAAAAGCCAAGCGTCGCGGCGGACATCGCGAAGGCGCTCGGCAAGTTCAAGAAGACGAAGGAATACTACGAGAGTAAAGAGTACATGATCTCGTGGGCAGTCGGGCATTTGTTTGAGCTGGCGGTGCCGGAATCCATGAAGGCACAGGACAAATGGGCGCTCGATAAATTGCCCATCATGCCGCCGCAGTTCGACATCCGCCCGATGGAGAAGACCGAGTCCCGCGTCAAAGTGCTCAACAAATTGATCGGCTCGAAGGAAGTCACCGGCCTCATCAATGCCTGTGATGCCGGCCGCGAAGGCGAACTCATTTTCCGGTACATCGCCCAATTCGCAGAGACCAACAAACCGGTCAAGCGCCTGTGGCTCCAATCCATGACGCCCGACTCGATCCGGGACGGCTTCGAGAAACTCCGCGCCGACGCCGACATGCAACCGCTCGCCGCCGCCGCGCGTTGCCGGAACGAAGCAGATTGGCTCGTCGGCATCAACGCCACGCGCGCGTTCACGTTGCGCTTGAGCGGCGGCAAGGGAAGCACGGTTACGTCGCTCGGTCGCGTGCAGACGCCGACGCTCGCCATCATGGTCGAACGCGAACGTCGCATCAAAGAATTCAAATCGCGCGGCGTCTTCGAAATCTTCGGTCACTTCCGCGCCGCAGCCGGTGAATATGCGGGCCGGTGGTTCGATGAGAACTTTAGCAAAGAAGAATCCGAAGGTGACCGGACCGCGCGACTGATGGCGCGGATAAAACTCTCCGTGCCGGACGCGCAGGAGCGACTCGGCGCGGATGCCGGCTCGCTGTGGGACGAGCATCGAACGGCGCCGCGTTTGTGGCATCGCGAGATTGCCGGCGCGATTGAGGCTCGATGTGCCGGCAAGCAAGGTGTCGTCGAAGTCGAAGAGAAGAAGCCGAGCACTTCGATGTGCCCGGGATTGTATGACCTGACGACGTTGCAACGCGAGGGCAATAATAAATTTGGATTCAGCGCGAGGCGCACGCTGCAAATTGCGCAGTCGCTCTACGAACGACACAAGCTCATCACGTATCCGCGTACCGACTCGCGTTGCTTGCCGGAGGATTACGTGGCGACGGTGAAGAAAACACTACGGACGCTCGGGCCGTTGGCGGCGAAGGTTTTGGAAAACGATTGGGTCAGGCCGAACAAGCGCATTTTCAACAACGCGAAGGTCAGCGATCACTTCGCCATCATCCCGACCGGCAACGCGATGGAGTCGCTCGATAACGACGAAGCGGCCATCTACGAACTCATCACGAAGCGGTTCGTCGCGATCTTCTATCCGCCGGCCGAGTTCGAAGTCACGACACGGATCACGCGCGTCGAAGGTGAGCCGTTCAAGACCGAGGGTAAGATTCTCCGAGTGCTCGGTTGGATGGAAGTGTATGGCCGCGACGTGAACGACAAACCCGAAGAAAACTTACCGGCCGTGCAGGCCGGTGAGAAGGTCGCGACGGAACGCATCGAAGTCAAAGAAGACGCCACGAAGCCACCGGCGCGCTACACGGAAGCAACGATCCTCAGCGCAATGGAAAATGCCGGCAAGTTGATTGACGACGAAGAATTGGCGGAGGCGATGAAAGAGAAAGGTCTCGGCACGCCGGCCACGCGCGCGGCGATCATCGAGACCCTCATCGCGGCGCATTACCTTGTCCGGCATGGCAAGGAATTGCAGCCGACGGCGAAGGCGTTGCAGACGATTGGACTATTGAAGACCGCCGTGCCGGAGTTGGTCAGCCCCGAGATGACCGGTGAGTGGGAATTCCGGCTGCGCGAGATCGAGCACAAGAAACTGACGCGGGAACAGTTTATGGATGGCGTGCGCGAGTTCACAGCCACGATCGTCAAGGAAGCCAAGGAATTTACGTTCGACGATCACGTCGAGGACTCGAAGCCATTTGGCGCGTGCCCGAAATGCGGCCAGCTGATGCAGGAGCGATTCAAGAGCTACGAGTGCACAAGTGAGACGTGCGATTTCTCGCTGTGGAAGACGATTGCCAGTCATCTGCTGGGCCGGGAAGAGTTCGAGGCGCTCGTGCGCGACCGGAAGGTCGGACCGATTGCCGGATTCCGCAGCAAGGCCGGCAAGCGATTCGCGGCGATCCTGAAACTCAACGACGAGTTCAAGGTCGAGTTCGATTTCGAAGCCACGACGGCGGCCGCGATGACCGAGGACAAATGTCCCGAGTGCGGCAAGCCGATGATTGTGCGCAGCGGCCGACGCGGCGAGTTCTTGGCCTGCTCCGGTTACCCCGAATGCAAAACGACAGCCAATTTCAAGAAGGACGAAACCGGCAAGATCACGATGCTCCCGCGCGCGCCACAAGCGAAGATGCCGGAAGTGGATATCAAATGCGACAAGTGTGGCGCGCCGATGGCGGTGAAGATGAGCCGGCGCGGGCCGTTCCTCGCGTGTACCGGCTATCCGAAATGTAAGAATGCCAAACCGCTGCCGGACGATGTGAAGGCGAAGATGCCGCCGCCCCCGAAATTGGAGTTGACGGATGAGAAGTGCGACAAGTGCGGCGCGCCCATGGCAAAACGGCGCGGCCGGTTCGGCGAATTCCTCGGCTGCTCGGCTTACCCCAAGTGCAAGAACATCAAGAAACTGGCACCCGCCGGCGCGTAGCGGACTCGTGGGTTGACCACGCTCAGAGCGTGGTTGACGAGTTTCTCACTCACCTGCACGTTGAGCGCAACGCTTCGCCGCTGACGATTCGCAACTACAGTGCCGACATTGCCGGCTTCGCGGCGTGGTTCAGCGAGAAGACGAAGGGCCGGTGCGACTGGACGCGCATCGATCCGTTCCATCTCCGCGGCTATCTCGTCCATCTCACCGAACGCCACTTCGACCGCGCGACGATTCATCTCAAAATGTCCGCGCTGCGCAGTTTCTACAAATGGCTGGTGCGCGACGAACGCGTGAAACAAAACCCGCTCGTCGGCCTCACGCTCCCGAAGAAAGCGCGCAAGCTTCCGAGGTTTTTGACGATTCAACAGATTGAAGCGTTGCTGAATGCGCCCGATAACGTGCGCGACAAAGCGATCCTCGAAGTGCTCTACAGTGCCGGCCTGCGCATCCACGAAGTTGCCGGACTCAATGACGACGATCTCGACGTGCTCGGTGAGGTCGTGCGCGTTCGTGGCAAAGGAAAAAAGGAACGCCTCGCGCCGCTGGGCGGACCGGCGATCGAGGCGGTACAAAAGTATTTGGAACTCCGGCAGCGTTCGGCGCGCGGGCCGTTATTCGTGAATCGTTTCGGCACGCGCCTGACCGCGCGCAGCATGCAACGGATGTTGAAGAAGTATCTGCTCGCGGTCGGGCTTGATCCGTCGCTCACGCCACACAAACTCCGGCATTCCTTCGCCACCCACATGCTCGACGCCGGCGCCGATCTCCGTAGCGTCCAAGAACTCCTCGGCCACGCCAATCTTTCGACTACCCAGATCTACACGCATGTCACACCGGAACGGCTGAAAAAGGTTTACGAGAAGGCGCATCCGCGCGCGTGATTCCGCTGGAGGGCCACGCTCTGTCGTGGCCGCGATCGCGAACGGACGCGCCTGCGCGCCGAAGCGCTATGGCGCGCGAAGGCGCGACGGAGCGCGTCCCTCCAATCAGGATCCACACCGCCGGGCGGCCACTCTTTTCTGGGCTTGCCGGGCGCTCCGGATTCTGGTACCGGGGAGGGTGTCGGGCGCGGTTCATGACAGGAGAAGCTATGAAACATCTCGCCGCCTTCGTTGCCGTTGTCTTCGCAGTCACTTCACTCATTTTCGGGCAAGGCTCGCTTACCCCGCCCGGATCGCCGGCGCCGACGATGAAGACGCTGGAGCAAGTCGAACCGCGCACGCCCATCACCAACTTGCCGGTCACGATCAGCCAGCCCGGCTCGTACTACGTGACGACGAATCTCACCGGCAGTCCCAGCGGCATCACGATTGCGGCTGACGGTGTGACACTGGACTTGATGGGATTCGAGTTGGTCGGCGGCGGCGGCGGTGCCGGGGTCTCGGTGAGCGGCGTCCGCACCAACATCGCTATCCGCAACGGTCGCTTGCGCAACTGGTCCTGGGGAGTTTTGGCGCAAAGCGCTTTCAGCGGGATTTTTGAACATCTGCAGGCCAACGCTAACGGATTCAGCGGCATTCTTGTCGGCAGCAACAGCATCATCCGCAGTTGCATTGCCAGATCCAACGTTGCGGGCATCGGCATTTTCGCCGGTCAGGGCAGCACCGTCAAGGATTGCGTCGCCCAAGGCAGTAGCATCGGTAGCGGCAAAGGCATCTGGGTAGGCGAAGGCTCCACGGTCAGCGGGTGCGCTGTCCAGTCGAACGGCACCGGCATCCAAGCCGAACCTGGCTCCACTATCAAAGACTGCACGGCTCTTGGCAGCACGTTTTACGGGATTCAGCTCGCTCACGGCTGCACAGTTGCGAATTCTACCGTGGCCGGCAGTGGTTCCGACGGTATCCTCGCCGCCAGCGGATGCACGATTCAAGATTGTACCGTGGTCAGTAACGGAAACTACGGAGTCAATTCCACTGGCGCCGGCACGATTCGCGGTTGCACGGCGCGCTCGAACACCGCGGGCGGCATCAATGCCGGCAGCGGCAGCCTCGTCAAAGATTGCCAGGCGGCTGACAACAACGGCGACGGCATCGTCGCCAACGGCTCAGCCATCAGCGGGTGCGTGGCCAAAGGAAATGTCGGCGACGGGATTGAGGTGAATAGTAACTGCCTCGTCGCAGACAACACGTGTGAAGGGAACGGGGCCGGCGCCGGCAACGGTGCCGCGATTCACGTCACGGGCGGCGCCAACCGCATTGACAACAACCAGTCCACCGCCAGCGATCGGGGTATCGACGTGGATGGAACGCTGAACTTGATCATCCGCAATTCCTGCAGCAGCAACACAACCAACTACGACATTGCGGCCAACAACTACCTCGCCCCCACGCTGATACCGCCGCTGAGCGGCGCGTTGATCGGCGACTCCGGAGGTTCCGGCACGTTCACAAACCATCCGTGGGCAAACTTCTCGTATTAGGAAAACAACATGAAACGAATGACCATCCTGCTGCTATCAGCCGTCAGCTTTCAACTCGCCGCTTTCGCCCAAGGCAATCTCACCCCGCCCGGCCCGCCCGCGCCGACGATGAAGACGCTCGACCAGATCGAGCCGCGCACGCCGATCACCAACTTGCCGGTCACCATCAGCCAGCCGGGGTCGTACTACCTGACCACGAACCTCACCGGCGCTACCGGCATCACCATCGACGCCAGCGGCGTAACGCTGGACTTGATGGGTTTTGAACTGGTCGGCGGCACCGGCGATGGCATCACTGTCAGCGGCAGTCGCACCAACGTTGCCGTGCGCAACGGCACGGTGCGCGGTTGGAGCGGCGACGGAGCGGACGCGTTCAATGCCGGCAACAGCCAACTGGAACGGCTGGCGGTTTCGTCGAACGCCGGCAACGGGATTTTAGCCGGCGACGGCTGCACGGTCAGCGGCTGCACCGCCCAGAGCAACACCGGCACTGGGATTTCCGCCGGCATCGCCAACACGGTCAGCGGCTGCACCGCGACCAGCAACACCGGCACTGGGATTGTCGCCAGCGACGCCAGCACGGTCAGCGGCTGCACCGCCCAGAGCAACGGCAGTAGAGGGATCATTGCCGGCACGGGGAGCACGATCAAGGACTGCACGGCCTCGTCCAATACCGGCAATGGGATTGTCGCCAACTTCGGCAGCACGGTCAGCGGCTGCAGCGCCCGGAGCAACACCGGTGGTGGGATTGTCGCCAGCGAGGGCAGCACGGTCAGCGGCTGCTCGGCCGTGCTCAACACCGGTGATGGGATTGTCGCCGGCGACGGCAGCACGGTCAGCGATTGCACCGCCTCGTTCAACACCAGTGATGG
>Ga0247727_10004340_pt1 | contig 30159 bp, 29 predicted proteins | sample WisWelCaveWW1625_FD_202498 | JGI IMG/M metagenome (GOLD analysis project Ga0247727, IMG submission 202498) | Biofilm microbial communities from Wishing Well Cave, Virginia, United States - WW16-25 | ecosystem: Environmental > Aquatic > Deep subsurface > Groundwater > Cave microbial mat | place...
CATCGCACGAGGACGAGGAGGAACCGACGTGGCCAAGCTGAAACTCGACGCCATGCTGGCCGCCGTTCCGCTGTTCGAAGGGCTCTCGAAACGCCAGCTGAAGCAGGTCGCCAAGCTCGCGACGCTGGTCGAGCATCCGCAGGGCACCACCATCGTCAAAGAAGGTGGTCCGGGCGAGAGCCTCATGGCGTTGGTTTCCGGCCAGGCCAAGATCCAGGTGAAGGGCAAGACGGTCGGCCGCGCGCTGCCCGGCGATCACTTCGGGGAGATCTCGCTGTTGGACGGTGGAGCCAGGAGCGCCTCGGTGGTCTCGGAGACGCCGGTCACACTGCTTCGGATCCAGCACGAGGACTTCCTCAGGGTGCTGGTCCAAGACCCACCGCTCGCGATGGCGCTGATGGTCGGGCTGGCGCGGATGATCCGCCGGGTCGACCGCTCCCTCGCTCGTTAGACGATGCAGGTCGAGTTCCTGCGCGGAGAAGGAGAGGACCGCACCGTCGTCGGATCGGCTCGATACAAGGACGGCGAGGTCACGGTGGCGGCCGACGAGGACGAGGTCCGCGCGAGGCTCATCCGAGCATTCCGCCGTACCCCTGTGGCGATAGACGATGCCTCCTACCGAAGCCTCGGCACCAGGGGCGAGGTTGTGCTGCAGCCCGGTGATCTCGAGTGGTTCCGTGCCGTCGCGCTCACCCGAGCGATGGCCGAGACGGGCCTGTCGGCGCGGTTCGTCCCCGAGATCGAGCAGGGTGGCTACGATCCCGCCGCTGGCTACCGGACGTTCGAGGATCAGATCGAGCGGCTGGCCTCGGGCGGGAGCGGCGAGGCCCGCGGCTGACTGCCCCGCGAGATGCGCCGGTGCTAACGTCGAAGGCATGAGCGATCTCGAGCCCCTCGACCTGATCGACATCGAGCACCTGCTCACGGACGAGGAGCGGCAGGTGCGCGACCTCGCCCGCCGGTGGGTTCGGGACCGCATCCTCCCCGAGGTCGAGGATTGGTTCGAACGTGGCGAGATCCCCTCGCGCGAGCTGGCGAGGGAGCTCGGCGCGATGGGCTTCTTCGGGATGCAGCTGAAGGGCGAAGGCCTTCTCGGGCTGAACGCCGTCGCCTACGGCCTGGTCGAGCTGGAGCTCGAGGCCGGCGACAGCGGCCTCCGATCGTTCGTCTCCGTGCAGAGCGCGCTCGCGATGTTCGCGATCCACGCCTTCGGGTCGGACGAGCAGAAGGCCGAGTGGCTCCCGCAGATGGCGGCCGGCGAGGCGATCGGGTGCTTCGGCCTTTCGGAGCCCGACAGCGGCTCTGACCCTGGCTCGATGCGGACGTTCGCGAAGCGCGACGGCGACGACTGGGTGCTGTCGGGGACCAAGATGTGGATCACCAACGGCAGCGTCTCCGATGTTGCGATCGTGTGGGCGCACACCGACGACGGGATCCGGGGCTTCGTGGTGCCGTGCAACCTGCCGGGGTTCAGCGCGCCCGACATCCACAAGAAGCTGTCGCTTCGCGCGTCGGTGACCTCGGAGCTCGTGATGGACGAGGTTCGGCTTCCCGCCGATGCCGTCCTGCCGGGTGTGGAGGGTCTGCGCGGGCCATTGTCCTGCCTGAACGAGGCCCGCTACGGGATCGTGTGGGGATCGATGGGGGCAGCCCGCGCTTGCTTCGAGTCGGCCCTGGAGTACTCGAAGACGCGCATCCAGTTCGACAAGCCGATCGCGTCCTTCCAGCTCACGCAGAAGAAGCTCGCAGATATGGCCCTGGAGCTGAACAAGGGGACGCTCCTCGCCTACCATCTGGGCCGGATGAAGGACGAGGGGCGCCTGCGCCCCGAGCACGTGTCGATCGGCAAGCTCAACAACACCCGTGAGGCCCTGAAGATCGCCCGCACGGCGCGCGGCATCCACGGGGCGAACGGGATCACGCTCGAGTACCCGATCATGCGCCACATGACGAACCTCGAGTCGGTCATCACGTACGAGGGCACCGAGGAGATCCACACCCTGGTGATCGGTCAGACGCTCACCGGCATCCGCGCGTTCGAGTGACAGACCTAGTCTGAACCAGACTAGGTATCGGCGAGGGTCGACTCGGCCAGCAAGGTAGCCACGTCCGCCACGCGCATCTCGCTGCCCGTGGCTTTCGCCGCGTCATCGAGCATCACGTAGCAGTAGGGGCATGCCACTGCCAAGGTGTCGGCTCCGGTCGCCGTCGCCTCGGCGAAACGCGTGTCGTTGACCCGCGTGCCAGCGGACTCCTCCATCCACATGCGGGCGCCGCCGGCGCCGCAGCAGAAGGACCTCTCGCGCGAGCGCGGCATCTCGGTAGCTGCGGCGCCGGCGGCGCCCAGCACGTCGCGGGGTGCGTCGTACTCCCCGTTGTGCCGACCCACGTAACAGGCGTCGTGGAAGGTGACGGTCCCGGTGGCCGGCCGGCGGTTGACGAGGCGGCCTTCGGAGATCAACCGGGAGAGCAGCTGCGTGTGGTGCACGACCTCGTACGTGCCTCCATAGTCCGGATACTCGTTCGCCAGCGTGTTGAAGCAGTGCGCGCAACTCGCGACGATCTTCGTCACGCCGGCCTCGCCCAGGGTTTCCACGTTTTTCTCGGCGAGCATCTGGAACAGGTACTCGTGGCCCATCCGGCGCGCTGGGTCGCCGGTGCAGCGCTCGCGAGCGCCGAGGATGGCCCAGTCGACCCCGGCGGCGGTGAGCAGACGCGCCACGCTCTGGGTCGTCGTCTGGGCTCGCTCGTCGAACGCGCCCGCACAGCCGACCCAGAACAGGTACTCGGGCGGCGGGTCACCGGGCTCGAGCACCCGGACTTCCAGCCCGGCTGTCCATCCCGTCCGGGCCGCGGCTGGCTGGCCCCACGGGTTCTCGTTCGCGCCCTCGACGCCGCGGAGCATGGCCCCTGCTTCGGAGGGGAACCGTGACTCGGCCATCACGAGGTTCCGGCGGAGGTCGACGATCGTGTCGATGTGCTCGATGTCGACCGGGCACTCGCGCACGCACGCCCCGCACGTCGTGCAGTCCCAAACGACCTGGTCGATCACGGCGTTCGGCACGAGCGGCTGGAGCTCGACGACGCCCGCCTCGGTCCCGAGGATCCGCGGCGTCTCGCCCAGCACGTGGTCACGGAGGTCCATGATCAGGAGCTTGGGCGACAGCGGCTTGCCCGTGGCCCACGCCGGGCACACCTCCTGGCAGCGCCCGCACTCGGTGCAGCTGAACAGGTCGAGGATCTGCTTGCGCGACAGGTCGGTCGCGACCGCCGCGCCGAACCGAAGGTCCTCCTCCGGTCCCTCCAGGTCGATCCGCAGGGGCTCCAGCCGGCCGGTCGGACCGTTCTTCGCCAGGAACACGTTGGGCGCTGCGGTGATGATGTGCAGGTGTTTCGACTTCGGCAGATAGGTAAGGAACCCGAGCACGATCAGCAGATGGGACCAGACGAACACACGCTCGAGCACCTCGGTCGGGCGATCGTTGGCGAACATGCCCGACAGCGCGTTCGCGAGCGGCTGCGCCCCGGGATGCTCGGTGATCCCGAGGGCGATCCGTGTGGCGTTCCACAGGGCCAGCGTGGTCACGATCCCGAGGATGGCGAGCAGGATCCGGTCGGCCTCCTCCATGTGGCTGCCCCGGAACCGGTCGGGCCGCTGCACCTTCCGGATGAAGAACGCGATGGCGACGCCGACGGTCACGAGCACCGTGAACAGGTCCACGAGGAACAGGAACCAGCGGGCCTCACCCAAGAGCGGCAGGTGCGTGTCGCGGTCCACGATCGCGACGGCCGCCTCCAGGATCGTGGGAAACAGCACCAAGAAGCCCCAGAAGATGAACGCGTGCATCAAACCGGGCAGGGCCTTCTGGAAGAGCTTGCGTTGTCCGAGCACGTGGAGGAGCTCGCGGCGCGCCCGCGCGCCCAGGTCGGACGTGCGGTCCGTGGGCCGGCCCGCCCGGAGCACGCCCAGGCGCGCGCGGGCGCGCCACCCGAACACGGCCACCGCTGCGACGACGACCGCCACCAACGCGAGCGCGCTCAGGAACTGCGTCGTTTCCAGATCTCCTCCGTCAGGGCCGGCACGAACCCGAACAGGTCGCCCACGACGCCGATGTCCGCCAGTTTCAGGATCGGCGCCTCGGCGTCTTTGTTGACCGCAACGATACGCTTCGCACCCTTCATGCCGACCAGGTGCTGCAGGGCACCGCTGATGCCGACCGCCAGGTAGACCTCGGGCTTGACGGTCTTCCCGGTCTGCCCGATCTGGTAGCTGTAGGGGACCCACCCGGCGTCCACCGCCGCCCGCGACGCGCCGACGGCGGCGCCCCCGATCGCAGCGCCCAGCTCGTCGAGCATCGCGAACGGCTCAGGACCCCCGAGGCCGCGTCCGCCGGCGATGACCACCTTCGCGTCTTGGAGGCGCGGTCCGCTCGCAGCTTCCTGATGACGCTCCACCACCCGTACGCCTCTCAGGTCGTCGGGGACGGCCGCGTCCACCGTGACGACCTCGGCGGGACCGGCCCCGTCGGCCGGCTCCGCCGCGAACGAGCGCGGCCGGACGAGGACCAGGCGCGGGCTGGGACCGGTCAGCTCCACGTCGACGATCTTCGTGCCGCCGAAGATCTCGGTTCGCGCTCGGTCGAGACCGAGGACGTCGGTGGCGTTGGACATGAGCGTCACCCCCAGACGCGCCTGGAGCCGTCCAGCAACGTCTCGAGCTTCATACGCGGTTGAGAACAGAACCAGGTCGGGCGTGTGCTCATCCACGAGGCTGGCGAGCACGTGCGCGCCCGGCCGGCCGGGATGATCGGCGAACACGGCATCGTCGCTGGCGAACACCCGTTCCGCGCCGTGCCGACCGAGCTCGTCAGCGGCCTCGGTGGCACGTGGTCCGAGGGCTACGGCCTCGAGCCTCGCGTCGAGGGATCGCGCCTTGGTCAGGAGCTCCAGCGCCGAGGACGCGGCACCGTCGGGACCCAGCTCCGCGAAGACCCAGATGGTCGGCACGGCCTCTTAGATCACCTTCGCCTCGGCGAGGAGATCGGCCACCCGCGCCACGGCCTCGTCGGCGCCGATGATCTCGCCTCCGGCCTTGGGCGCAGCGTCCTCGACATCGACCACCCGCTGCGTCGGCGCGAGGACGTCGGCGGTCAGGCCCAGCTCCTCGGCGGTGAGCCTTTCGAGCGGCTTCTGCTTGGCGGCCATGATGCCCTTGAGGCTCGGATAGCGGGGCTCGTTCGCCCCCGCCGTCAGGGCGATCACGGCCGGCATGGAGCACGTGACGACGTCGTAGCCGGCCTCCGTCTGGCGTTCCAGACGTAGTGCACCGTTCGCGGGCTCCACGTGACGTACGGCGGTGACTGAGTCGACGGCCAGGAGCTCGGCCACCGTGACCGGCAGGGTGCCGGTGTACCCGTCGGTCGACTCGACGCCTGCGATCACCAGGTCGAACGGCTGCCGGCCGATGGCGGCCGCGAGCGCCCGGGCGGTCATCAGCGTGTCGGCGCCGCGGAGCGCCGGGTCGGTGATCAGTACGCCGCGGTGCGCGCCCATCGCGAGGCCTCGCTGCACCGCGGCGAGCGCCTCGTCGGGTCCCATCGATACCACTGTGACCTCTCCGCCTCCAGCCTCGACGAGCTGGAGCGCCGCCTCCAAGCCGAACTCGTCACCGGGATCGAGTGCGCCGTCTGCTCCGGCGCGCACGAGCAGGTAGTCGGGCCCGAGCTCGGGCGTCCCTTGTGGGCTCGGAACCCACTTGGCGAGCACGACGACGTTCACTGTGCTCGGAGGGTACCTGCTCAACGTGGGCTGATGCCCGTACGCCTCCGGACATGTGTCCGCGCGAGTCGCGACTCGGCATGGACGGGCAGTCAGGTGGGAGCCGACACCGCTGTGTCGGCCGCTCCCGTGGGGTGACTAGCTAGCGGGAGTCTCGATCGAAGGCCAGGGTAGTTGGCGAGCCATCGCCGCGAGGACCAAGGCCAAGAGCATGGCTCCGAGTCCGACTAAACAGGCCTTCCTGGGAATAGGAGGCACACGCCGTGACCCTCCGGGTGTCCTCACAGGTGTTGGCGAGGTAGTCAGGCAGGAGCAGTGCGATACCGAGCCCGAGCAAGACTGACAAAACCGCGACAACGTAGAGCACTCGGCGGAGCCGGTAGGCGCCTCAGGAACCTCGCATATCTCGACGGCAAGCACTAATCATATGACCGGCGCCTCACGCGTTCGAGGCGAGCCAAGTCGTACCCGCCTCGCAGAACGAGCGGAAGTCGCAATGAACGCACCACGCCCCGGGGGTGGGGTCGAACTCTCCTGCGTCGATCGCCTTCAAGTGGGCGGCGATCCGAGCACGTATCTCGGCCGGATCGCTCATCGGCTGTGACGCTGCCTCGCCGCGCGCGAGATAGAAGTAGGTAAGCGTCAGGTCCTCTGCGCGCTTGCCCCAGATCTCGGCGCAGGCCAAACCGTAGACCTCGAGTTGGAGCGGGTCGGCCTCGCCGCGCCCGGTCTTCCAGTCCACGACCTCCCATGGGCCGCCGGGCTCGCCGTAGATCGCGTCGATCCGTCCGCCGACGGTGAACCCGTCCAGCCGCAGCAGGAACGCCCGCTCCGCGAACAGCGGCGTCCGGCCCGAGTAGGCGCTGTCAAGGAACGCCTGGCGCAGACGCTCCACCCTGCCTGGGTCGCCGGCCAACTCCTCCTGCGTGAGGTCCGGGACGTCGTCGATCTCGAGCAGCCGACCCTGGCCGCTCGCGCGGCGCTCGATCCACTTGTGGACGTCGGTGCCGATCCGCGCGGCCGGGCCACTGAACCGGGGGAGTGGCCGGACGCTCGTCCAGTAGAACCGCTTGGGGCAACGGGCGTAGTCGATCACGGCGCTGGCGGACAAGGTGGTCGGGGGGGGCTCGCCGCCCACGTCGCCCCCTTCGAGCGACTCGCGGTCCCGCAGGTGGGCGGCGAGCGCCCGCCGCTCGGCGGTAAGCGCGTCGAAGACCTCACGCTCCGCCGGGGCCAGCGCTTCGGTCAGTTCCGCCTGGACCCCACCGGCCGCCACGGCCTCCACGGCGGCACCCCGCCATCCGGCGGGGAACAGTTCGTCGGCCTCGTCGCGGAGCGCCGGGCCCGGCCAGTCCCGAACGAGCGCCAGCCGGTGTCCGAGCATGGGGTTCTCTTCGGGAGCTTCGGCGGTCAGCGTCACCGACGCCTCGCCGGGGGTCCCCTCCGCCCACTCGACCAGCTCCTCGAAGAACGCGCTCGGACCTTTCGCGTTCACGTTCTCGCCGTACCAGTGCGAGGCGGACACGTGAAGCGTCCGCCGGGCCCGCGTGAGCGCCACGTACATCGTGCGGCGTTCCTCGATGATCTCCTGGCTCCGCAAGTCCTCCTTGAAGTGCGACAGGACGCCGTCGAACTTCGGCAGGATCGCCGCGTCCCCACGGAGCTCGAAGTCCATGGAGTAGCCGCGCTCTGCTGGGTTCTGCTGGATCCTCGTCGAGGGCATGAGCCCCGTCGCCACGCCGGGGACGAAGACGTGGTCGAACTCGAGCCCCTTGGCCTGGTGGATCGTCATCACCGTGACGGCGTCCACATCCGCGGGCTGGACGGTCTCCCAATCCTCCCGTTCGAGCTGCTCGACCGTGTCGACGTAGGCGAGGAACGCCCGCAGCGTCAGCTCGCCCTCGACGGGCTCGAACGCGTGCACCTGATCCAAGAAGGCGGCGAGGTTCCGCGAGCGCTGGGCCGCGACCGCGCGATCGACGTCGGCGTCCAGCTCCTCGAGGATGCCGGTGCGCCGCATGACCTCGCCGAGGAACTCACCGACCGGGCGACGCGCGGCCACCCGTAGCTCCGCAAGCTCCGCGCCGAACTCCTCCAGACGCGCCCGCCCCTCGGCCGAGATCCCCTCGACTGCATCGAGGTGCTCGAGCGCCTCGGCCAGCAGGTAGGGCGTTTCCTCGTCGTCGGCGCCGGTCTCGCGCCACGCCAGGTTCTTCTCTTTGGCCCACCCCGCGACCAGCGCGAGATCGGTGAACCCCACCCGATAGCGCGGGCCCATGAGGATCCGCGCTAGCGCCACCGAGGCCATGGGGTCGTTCGCCGCTCGGGCGTAGGCGAGCACCTCGACCACCTCGGGAAGCTTGAGCATCCCCGTCAGGCCCACGACCTGCACGGGGATCGAGCGTTCCTCGAACGCCTGCTGCACCAGCGCGAAGAGACGGGACGTCCGGCAGAGCACCGCGACATCGGCCCACCTCGCGCCACCGTCCTGAAGCTGCGAAGCCTCGGCAGCGATCCAGCGGGACTCGGCCATCTCGTCCACGTGCGAGGCGATGGTCACCTCGCCGTCGCCGTTGGCCGGCCACGGGACGAGCTGCTTCTCAGGATCGGGCCGTTGAGCCGCCGGCAGCTCGCCGATGATCCGGTCGGCCGCGCGCAGGATCCGCGCGCCCGACCGGAAGTTGGTGAACAGAGGCAGACGGCGCGCTTCGGTGCCGTCTGCCTGCCGGAACCGCACGGGGAACTCCAGCAGGTTGTACAGCGACGCGCCCCGCCAGGCGTAGATGTTCTGGTCGGGATCTCCGACGGCCGTAACGGGATGGCCCTCGCCGAACAGGGCCTCCAGCAGCCGAGCCTGTGCGACGTTCGTGTCCTGGTACTCGTCAAGCAGGACGCCGGCGAACCGCCCGCGGTAGTCGGCGCCCACGTGCGGGTGTTGGGTCGCCACGCGCATCGCGAGCTCGATCTGGTCGGAGAAGTCGATCACGCCCAGCTCTCGCTTCAGGCGGCGGAACACGCCGCACGCGCGCGCCAGCTCGATCCGCTCCTCGGCGGCCTTGTAGACCCGATCGGACCGGTGCTCCTTCAGGACGTCGAGTCGAGCGGTGACGTGTTCGACGATCGCGTCGGGCTCGATCAGATGGTTCGCGGCCTGCGCGTCGAGGTTCAAGATGTTCCCGACGACCGTCGGCTGCCATTCGGTCTTGACCCGGGTGAACGACATCTCGTCGAGCACGCGGCCGGCCAGCTCCACCCGCTGCGCCTCGGTGAGCACCCGCTGGCCAGGCTCCGCGCCGATCAACATCCCGTAGCCGTCCAGGACCTGCTGTGCCAAGCCGTGGTAGTTCAAGGTCTCGGGCTCCTCGCCCTCGGCGATGCCCTCGACGCCGGCCAGGGAATGGCGGACCCGCTGCCGGAGGTTCTCGGTGGCCTTCACCGTGAACGTCAGGCACAGGAGGTTCCCCGGAAGGGCACCGTCGTGGTCGGCCTCCAGGCTCCCGGTCGCCACGAGGGCCAGATACACGACGCGCGCGGCCATCACCGACGTCTTGCCGCTGCCCGCCCCCGCGACGAGCACGAACGGCTCGAGCGGCATCGAGACGGCCGCCCACTGCTCCTCGGTTGGCGGCGCGCCGAGGGCTGCCACGATCTCGGACGGCACGCTCGTCACGAGCTCACCTCGACGAGGGCATCGGCCGGGAAGATCGGCTGCCCTTCCGGGTACAGGGAGCAGAGCGTCTTGAAGTCGCAGAACCGGCAGTTGGCGTACGGGTTCGGGCGATAGACGCCGGCCTCGTTCAGATGCCGCTTACGTTCGATCAATCCCGCGAGCCGCTCGCGCATCGCCGTCTCGAACCGCTCCTCGTCCTTCTCATGGATCGGCAGGAACCGCCGTTCCAGCTGGCCATCCCTCCAGTCGCCCCGCAGGAAAGCGAGCTCCACCTTGCGCACCGGCCTGAACTCCGCGAGCTCCTCGGACTCCTGCACGGCCAGGTAGTAGATGCCCAGCTGCAGGTTCTCGGTGGGCTTCTCGGCCCTCTCCGCCTTGCCGGTCTTGTAGTCGGTGATCGACGTGCCCTCCTGCACGGCCTCGCCGATCCGGTCGATGTAGCCGACGACGGTCGCGCCCTCGAATTCGAATGAGAACTTCTGCTCGATCCCGAGGGCCGGGTGAGACGCGTAGTGCTCCCACCAGTTCGCAAGCATCTTCTCCCGGGCGAGAACCCTGAACGCTTCAGAGACGGCCCTGGACGGGAACTCCTGTGGACGCCAGCGCTCCTCGAGCTCTTGCAGGATCGCCGCTGGCTGTCGCGGGATCTTGTCTGTCTCCACATCCTCGATCAGCGAGTGGATGGTCTTTCCCACCCACGCGTGGTAGCCCCCAGGCTTGCCGAGGCCGAGCTCGTCTCCAAGGACATGCATCAGCTCGCACGCCTCCAGGTTGGACAGGCGCGAGTACGAGACCCGCAGCTCGTCGTGCAACGGCCGACCCGTGTCGGTCCAGTCGCGCTGGAACCACCACCGGCCGGGATCGACGCTCAGGGCGACGAGGCCGTCGAGCGCGGTCAGTCGCGCCAGGTTGGGGCTGCCGCGATTGGCGAGGCGGAGCCGCCAGGCCGCAGCGGCCTCGGCTACCGAGACAGGTTCGTCGAACGGCCCCGACGGCGCGGCGGTCCACGTCAGGCCTCGTTCGGCCGCGAACCTTGTCCGTGTCGACAGCTCGTCGGTGTCCGGGTGTGCGTCGGCACACACGAGGATGACGCCACGCCGCGCCCGCCCGATCACGAGGTCGAACAGCCGCCGCTCGTCCGCCAGTCGCTCGCGCCTGAGCTCCGACCGTGTGTGTGGTCCTTCGAGGGCACCAAGGTCGAACATCGGCTCGGGTCGCGAGAGGCTTGGGAAGTTCCCCTCCGACGCGCCGGCCACGAGCACCGTGTCGAACTCCTGCCCGGCGGTGCCGTGAGCGGTCAGCACCCGGACGGCATCGACGCGCGAGCGCTCCCACGCCGAGTACCCGGGCCCGTGCTCGCCGGCGTCCAACGACTCGAGGAACGCCTCGACCCCGGCGTCCGCCTCGCCGCCGAAGTCGGCTACCACGTTCGCGAAGGTGACGACCGTGTCGAGCTCGCGGCGAGCCTCGGCGGAGCGCCCTGCGTCGTCGACCGAACGCCGGGAGCACGGCAGCGACTCCCACAGCACCCTGAAGGCGTCCTGCACCGACATCCCGGCGAACAGCGCGGCCTTCGCGAGCACGTCGCGGGCTGCTCCGACGGTGTGGGCCTCGGGCTCCGAGAGCCCTTCGTCGACGTCCAGCGCGTGAGCGATCGAGCCGGCCCGGTGGTGTGCGACCCGGAGCAGTCCGCGGGCCGCGGCGGGCGACAGGCCGACCACTTCGGACACCAGCAGCGGCTCGATCAGCTCCGCACGGCGAGCCTCGTCGGCAACGAGCCACCTCAGGGCCAGGACGTAGGGGAGGGTGGCCGGCTCCGATGTGAGGGTGAGTCCCTGTTCGGGCACGGCGCGCGGGATCCCCGCGTCGTCCAGCGCACGCAGCAGGCCGCCGAGGTGCGCACCTTGCCGCCGTACCACCACCGCCAGGTCCGACCAGGCCGCGTCATCCTCGACGTGCAGCCTGCGGAGCTCCCGGGCGATCGCGGCGTGCTCCTCGGATGTATGCGGCGCCACCCAGGCCGTGATCGCCGGCGCCTCGGGAGCCCGATGCCGGGTCTCGAGCTCGATCGTCTCGGCGCCGGGGAACGTCGTCGCGAACCGCCGGAGCGGCTCGACGCTCATCCCCTGGAACGAGAACACGTGTGCGGCCTCGTTCGCCGCCAACACGAGGTTCGGGGCGCGAAGGCCGATCAGGATCGCCTCGGCGGCCGCGGTCGAGTCCTGGTAGTCGTCGACCATCACGTGATCGAACGGGGGCTCACCGTCCCCGGCGAGAGCGGCCGCGCGCTGCAGCAGCGCTGCGAAGTCCACGGCGTTCAGGTCGTCCAGGACTTCTTGATAGCGACCGAGGAACCGTGCGAGCTCCACCCACTCGGTCAGCCCACGCGTCTCGGCGGCGGCGATCAGCTCCTCGGGCGATCGCAGCCCTTCCTGGGCTCGCGACAGGAACTGACGGACCTCGTCGGCGAACCCGCGCATCCCGAGCAGGCCGCTGTAGGCCGGCCAGTCGTGCGGATCCTCGTTCGACAAGAGTTCCTGGACCTTGGCGAACTGCTCCGCCGCCGAGAGGAGCTGGGGTGGCTCGTCGTAGCCGAGCGCCACGTGACGCTCGCGAAGCACCCTGTTGGCCAACCCGTGGATCGTGAGGACGTGCAGTCCCGAGAGCGAGGCCGGGAGCCGCCTGAGCAGGGCCGCGCGAGCCTCATCCTTCGCCCGAGCGGAGCCCACCACCCAGACCACTCGCTCGGGGTCCGCGCCGGACTCGATCAGCCGGGCGAACCGCTCGCGCAGCACCCAGGTCTTGCCCGTTCCCGGATCCCCGACGATCAGCAGCGCGCCCTCGGCATGGTCCAAGACCTGCGCCTGGCGGGGATCGGGATCGAACGGGGGGGCCGTCACGGAGCTAGAGGCTACTGCGCGCGGGTGACACGCCTGCAGCTACAGGTCGGGGCGCGGCGGTAGGGCCGCCTCGTGCGCTGCCGCAGGTCCTCGAGGCCTCTCACCTTGGAGCCACGCCTCGATGTCGTTCGGGCCCAGCGCACCGAGGAGCCGCCCATCCCGGACGACCATCCCGTCGCGGCCGGAGAGCCGCTCGATCGCTTCCTCCAGCGTCAGGTCGGGTGTGACCGTGCTGCTCCGTTCCAGCGAAACCATCGCATCCCGCACCGGCCGTAGTGGGTCTTTGGATCCCACACCTCGAGAGGTCTTGAGCGAGATCGTCCCCACCAAGCGATCGTCCTCCACGACGGGGAAGTACCGGTCGGGTGTCGCCCGCAGGTGCCGATCGAGGGCTTCGGAGATGCTCATGCTACCCGGCACCACCTCGGGCACCGGGCGCATCGCGTCGGCCACGCGGGCCTGAGCCAGCCGCTCCTTGATGGCCACGCGTTGCTCGGTCCCTCGTCCGATCGCGATCATCTGGAACCCGATGAACAGCATGGGGAGCCACCAACCGCTATCGCTCCGCAACGCGATGAAGCCCCCTGCCACGAGAGCCACGCCGACGCCAAGGCTCAGGTACCCGGTCACGCGCTCGGCGGTGCGCCTGCTGCCCGTGAGGCCACGCACCACGGCGGTCAGGGCGTGACCGCCATCGAACGGCATGGCGGGGATCGCGTTCACGCCCGCGAACAAGAGGTTCAGGTCGGCGAGTTGCTTCACGACGCCGGACGCCGGTCCCGACGTCACGTCCGCGATGACGAAGAAGACGAGAGCGAGCACCAATGTCGACAGTGGTCCGACGATCGAGACGGCGAACTCCCGAAGGGCACCCTTCGATCCGGCCGGCGTCTCCGTGAATCCGCCCCAGAAGACGAACGTCACGCCGAACACCGGCAGGTCGAAGGAGCGGGCCACGACCGCATGCGCGGATTCGTGCACGACCACGCCGCCGAAGAAGAGGACGGTGGCCAGCACTGTGAGCGTGATCGCCTCGCCGTCCGACACGAGCCCTCTGCGCACGTGGCCCGTGTAGACGGCCCACCCGATGACCGCGACGAACAGCAACCAGCCGGGCGTGATGTAGATCGGGATCCCGCGCAGTGAGGCGACCTGCCACCGCTTGCCCATCGCCAACGAGCCTACCCCGGATGCCCCAGGAACTTGCCGCCCGGATGAACGCCAAGCAGGCTTCAGGCGTTCATGAGTCGATGGTCCGGAACCTGGAGGTCGTGCTGGGAAAGGACGTGACCGAGGAACCGGGCCTCACGTTCGAGGCGTTCTTCGAGACGGAGCGCGCACGGTTGCTCCGAGCGCTGTACGTGCTGACCGGGAACGCCCAAGAGGCGGAGGAGATCCTGCAGGACGCCTTCCTCGCCCTGTGGGAGCGCTGGGAACAGGTGTCGAGGATGGATGAACCGGTTGGCTACCTCTATCGCACGGCGTGGAACCGACATCGGAGCCGCCTGCGCCGGACGGTCCGGGCAACCCGCCGGGTGGTGGGGATGGCGGAAGGCACCGACCTCTTTGCGGCAGCCGACGAGCGTGATGCGCTGGCTCGTGCGATCGCCAAGCTCACGCCCCGCCGCCGTGAGGCGCTCGTCCTCGTGGAGCTGATCGGCTACGACTCCGCGAGCGCTGGCCGCGTGATGGGAGTCACGGACGTGACGATTCGGCGTCTCGCCTCCGAGGCACGAGCGCATGTCCGCCAAGAGCTGGAGGCAAGCAACGATGGATGATCTTCACGATCGGCTCGAACGCCTGGCGAAAAGGATCGAGGATCGCGCCGAGCCGCTCGCCCAGCTTCAGCGCGTCCGAGCTCGTCGTACCCGAACCCGGCGTCTCAGCGCAGCTACCCTCGCCCTGGTGGTAGGTGTCGCCGGGATCCTCGGCGTCGTTCGAGCGTTCGACGACATCGGGGACCACACGCCCCAGAGGGCCCTGACGTGGCGGCCGCCCGACGTCCTCACCATCTGGCCCGAGGGTCCGTCGAGGCACGTCACCTTCGACCCGACCGATGTCCAGGCGGCCGTCGATGTGGGCACCACGTCGCTGCAGTGGCGAACCGATCCCCGGGAGGTGGCCCTTCGGTTCGCGGAGTCTGTGCTCTCGTGGGAGGTTCGATCCGTCTCCAATGAGGCTGCCGTGATGGACCCGACGGACGACACGCCGGTCCGCTCCTTCCGACTGAGCAGCTGCCCGAGGAACGCCGCCTGCAAATTGACCTACATCCAAGACGTCTACGTCGTTCAGCCCGCACGTGAGGGCGCCGGCGGGATCTGGTCGGTCGGGTGGGTGCGGGGAGACGACACTAGTCCCGAGATCGCGCCCGGAGAGCATCTTGCGGAACACGAGCTGATCCGATTCAGCCAGTACCCATATCACCGCGAAGTGAAGAAGTTCTTCGGACTGGCGTGGTTCAACGGTTGCGTTGCTGGGAGGACGGCCCAACGCGTGCGCGACGATCAGCCGACGATCAGCCTTTCCACGCTGTCGACCTCGATCCCTGCAGAGGGGTGCTCTCCGGTCGCCGCCGGGATCGCCTTCTCGGTCCGCTCCGATGAAGGGTTCGTGGGAGGGCTCGATGTCGTCGACCCGTTCGCCTGGGGCGCCGAAGTGATCTCGGTGGTTCCGTTCACCTTCGATCTTCCGACCCTGGCGGTCGAGGGAACGCTGGCGACCTACACGGACCAGTTCGGCTGGTCGATCGACTACCCCGCGGACTGGTCGGTCCTGCCGATCGACGGGCGCGACGGACGAAGCCTGACCGTTGGTGCAGCCTTCAGCGACGGTCCACTCGTGCCTTCCAGCGGTGAGGGGAGCCCCTGGCCGGACCCCTCCAAGCTCTCGTCCGACCAGGTCGTTGTGATGGTCATACGTGAGCGATTCCCGCCGCCCATGTTCGCTAACGATTCGTCCTTCCCCCTCCAGCCCATCAACTCGGGAATCCTGGACGGTGGACGAGCACCGTTCGACCGCATTCTGTACTTCCGGGGAGACGGGCTGCGGTTTGCCCTGTGGTGGGGTTCAACCGACCGAGACTCGGCGAAGGGACAGGTTATGGAGCAGATGATCCGAACCATCCGCTTCGAGCCGTGGACGGTCGGCGAGCGACGGAATGGATGGGATGCGCTTGGCTCCGCTAGCGACTTCACGTCGGGCGTCTTCGAGTGGCGTGAGCTCGATGGTGGCGACTGGCTCCTGATCAGGCCCGGGGAGCGCCGGGAAGCGTTCGGCTATGTCACGCCCCCGTGCCCGGCGCCGGATCTCTCGGGGACGGAGCAGGTTGGGGTGATGCGCTGTCCGGACGGTTCGGAGAACGGCTGGGACGCACGTGCTGAACCCTTGCCGGGGAACGACCCGAACTATGCGGTTCCTCTCGAGCGGTTCCCGGTCATCACGTCCTGGGACGGGTACCTGCTGATCGGTTTCGGGCACCCGGGCTGCCAAGGTGTCTGCGAATAGCTCGGCATCCGTCGGTCGATGGGCCCGCTGGTCCGCACCCGAGGAGCTTAAGACGCAGGAAGGACTAGTCCGTGTCGGACTACTCCGGGAGTTGAAGGTCGAGCAGGTCGCCGAGTTCGCGCGCGCTTCGGATCGCGAAGTCCCGGTAGCAGTTGTTCATCAGGACGTGCGTCTCTCGGGCCTGTCCGGCGAGTCCCTTGATCTTCGGCGCCCACTCCCGTAGCTCCTCGCGCGCGTAGTCGTAGCGGAAGCGCGCGGACGCGGTCTCCTCCTTGGACCCCCACGCCTTCGGATCGCGCCCGTGGAAGCGCACCATGGCGATGTCGTCAGCCGTCGCGGCGGCGATCGGTGGCAGGCTCGAGTCGAAGCCCTGCGGCATATCCACGCAAACGTAGGGGAGCCGGTGCTCGGACAGGAGCCCAAGCGTCTCCTCAACGTTCCGTTCCTCCATCCAGCTCTTGTGCCGGAACTCGACCGCGACCCGGTAGTCGGGCAGGCGGCCCGCGCATTCCTCGATGTAAGCCTTCGAGGCCTTCGAGATCACGAACCACTGGGGGAACTGGAACAGCACCGCGCCGAGCTTGCCGGCCGAGTGCAGCGGGTAGAGCGCCAGCCGGAATCGCTCCCAGACCTCATCGATCGCCTCTTCCGGGAGCTTGTCGCGGTACAGGCGCCGCTTGTCCATCACCTCGGCGGGCAGCTCGGCCGCGATGTCCTTGTACAGTGACTCCGGCCTGGTCGGGTGGCCCGTTAGCAACGAGTACGCCTTGATGTTGAACGTGAACTCAGGCGGCGTGCGCTCGATCCAGAGCTCGGAGTTACGTTCCGACGGCGGGAAGTAGTAGGTCGAGTCGACCTCGACCAGCGGGAACTTCGAGGCGTAGAACTTCAGGCGCGCCTCGGCCGTCGTGGTGCCGGGCGGATAGAAGTTCCCGTGCTTGACCAACGTGGGGTCGGTCCACGAGGATGTGCCAATCTTGACGCCGGTTATCCCATGCGACCATGATGCAACCATGACAGTCGCGGCTATCTATACGCGCGTCTCCGTCAAGGACGATACCTCCAACGCCCGACAGCTTGAGGCGTGCGAGGCGTTCTGCAAGGCGAAGGGTTGGGACGTCGGGCCGACCTTCCAAGAACGCGGGATCACCGGCACGGGCAAGCGCGACCGGTCGCAGTGGCGCAAGCTCACGGCTGCCGTCGAGGCGAAGGACGCCGTCATCATCGTCGGGCGGGATACCGATCACTTGCGGCTCTCGGGCGCGTCGGCGGGCGGCCTCTTCGACAGCGATCGCTTCAGCCACCCTCTGGATTGCCCGCGATGGGCGGCCCGACCGGCCCAGGCCTGGACCGAGTTCCTCGATCGCCTTCCACAGACGCCACTCGGCGGGTTCCTTCCCGCGACGCATGGCGGAACGGCAGCGCTCGTCGCAGAAGCGCTTGTCCGCGCCCGCGAAGACGTCGAACCTCCGCCAGCAGAACTCGCAACAGTGGGATGCCATCCCGTCTCCATTCGATCGTGCTCAACCATGTTGCATGCGATCGGCCGATCCCGCAATGGACGGCAGCTGGGCACCGGGATTCAGTCGATGGCTCGATAGCGCGCCTCTCACGCCGCTACGCAAGTTCCTCGCATGGATCAGTGCGACGGAACGTGCGGGTGTGAAGGGTGCCGTGACTGCGCCGACGTTGTGGCGGAGATCGGCCCTGTCACCTGCGCCGAGTGCGGCCATCTGGTCGCGGAGAGGACGGTGGCGAGATGAGCAAGAGGATCGACTTCGCGGCGATGTCGAAAGCGCAGCTGAGGAAGCTGCTGCTGGCGAAGCCAACCCTCTCGGATCGTGCGTGGGCTCCGGCCCGCGGCGTTCCGCCTCGGAACGAGGGCGAGTCACGGGACCCCTTTAAGTTCAGCGTGATGGCCGACGGAGGCGGTCGGCCAGGATACGACGGAAACCGGCAACCAGCGATCTTGAGCTGAACTTGCCGCAGGTGAGGTGTTGGGGCGGATCGGCGTCGGCTGCCCGACCAGGGACAGCGATGCGCAAACGCCGCCGGAGGCTCGATCTTGTGTCACCGTTCGCAGTGGACTTCTTCGCGTACCCGCTCAGATCGGTCAACGGCGCACCCGATAGCGCAGGTGAAGCACCCGGTTGCCCTGAATCACCACGTCAGGATCCTCCAACAGGTGCTGCGCATGGACCGACCCGAAGTAGCGCTTGCCGGACCCGAACACGACGGGTACGAGGTCCATGCGCACCTCGTCAATCAGGCCCGCGGCAAGCACCTGGCCACCGACGTCGCCAGCGGCGACCTCGACCATGCGGTCACCCGCGAGCTCCTGCGCCTTGGCCACGGCTGCCTCGCCGCCGTCGACGAAGTAGAACGGCGCCTCGGGATGCCAGCCCTCGGGCCTGCCCCGGTGAGTCACGACGACGACGTGGTCGACCCCGCCCGGAGGCTTCCCATCCCAGCCGTCCGTCATGTCGAAGACGTGGCGCCCGACGATCGTCGCCCCGATCTGGTCCCAGTACGGCCGGGTGTAGTCGTAGGACGCCTGCGACACCTTCAACTCGCCGCTCTCGTCCAACGGGACGTCACCGCTGAGCAACCAGTCGAACAGCGGTCCAGGCTGGTCGCTCTCGTCCGCGATGAAACCGTCTACCGACACCGAGGCGTACATGACTACTTTGCCCACGGGGCGCTCCTCTGCTTTGGGTGCCCTGAGATTAGCGTTTCGTGAGCTATCGCTCTCACGCCCGGCGGAGTTGGAGGCCCTGCTCACGTGATGGGGCTAGCTGCGAAGGAAGGTGCGCAATGACGAGGAAGCGAACCATCGCCGAGATGCGAGAGCGGGCCCATCAGCTGGGTTGGCACATTGAGAAGGTCGAGTTCGAAGATCGCTGGAAGGTCATGTAGTGGCGCAACGGGAAGGTCGGCGACTACGCCCATCACGCGTATCAGGATGCCTCGACGGCGCGCTTGCGCGAGTGGCTGGATCCAGAGTCGGCATAGGAAATTGGCGTGGGGCAACCTGCGAACAAATCGGGGTGCCGATGAGGACCCGACCGGCTACGACGGAGGCTCCTCCTGTGCGGGCGCCGCATCGGGCTTCTCCTTCTTCCCGAACACTGCGTTCTTGGCCTGCTCGGCCTTCTCCTTGGCGAGCCTGAGGAGCCGCTGGGCCCACACGTACTCGGTGGCCAGCAAGGCGAGGCCGGGGATGATTAGGAGCCAGCCGGGGATGATCGGCAGGATCAGGCCCGCCAACCCCGCGAGAAGCAGAGCGAACCCGGCGATCGTGACACCGACGCGCTTGCCGTTCCGCTTGATGAACTGCCAGACGACCTCGGCGGGGATCCAGCGAGGATGCTCGGCCAGCTTCTCCTGGATCTCGGGATCGGTGCTGAACCGCTCGATGGTCGCGGAGGCGTCCCGCTCCTCCGGCTCGTCGCCCCATTCCTCGCGGCGGCTACGCATGGGCTCAAGTCTCCCATGCAGGGAACCCCTCATGTCCTCGAGCGTGCGGCTGCGTGTGACGAGGGCCGGCTAGGGGATCCCGACGGGCTCGCCGCCCGGACGCACGTCTCGTGGCCAGCGCTTCAACTCGAAGAAATCATTCCGAGCCGACAGTCCCTTCGTCTGCTCCCACAGCGTGAGGGCATCGTTTCCCTGCGGCGGTATCGCCACGAGAGGGCCGTACACGACCTTGTCCTGCGCGATCCGAAGCGTCGGCACGCCGAAGACATCCTGCGCGCGTGCTTCGTGGAACTCGTCGGTTAGCTCGTCGGCCAGGTCCGGGATCGCTTTGGCGCGATCGGGGAGACCCCCCATCCCCACGTGCGCGGCCGCGGCCACGATCTGCTCGTGCGTTCGGCCCTCCTTGCGTTCGTGTAAGCGATCGCCCAGCTCCCCGAAGAGCGCCTCGAACCCGTCGTTGCCGAACTCGCGTCGCGCCAGAGCGAGCGACACCAGCGCCTCGCCGTGACGCGAGCAGGCCTCCCAGAACGGCGTATCCGGTTCGGAGGCATTCAGCTCCAAGCTGAAGATCGACCAGGAGAGTGCCACGAGGCCCCGCTCCCTTAGGTCCCGGAGCCAGAGCGAGGTCTGCCATGCCCACGGACAGCTCGGGTCGACCCATATCCGGACAGGTGTGGGTTCGGTCATGGGTGTTCCTCCGATTGGGTGGCGGACGGTCGGAAGCGCGAGTCCACTTCCTCGCCGCTCGCCGACAGCAAGATGATCGGAACGTCGGAGCCATTGCGGATGTCGCGACATAGCTCTCTGCCGTCACCGTCGGGGAGCATCACGTCGAACAGGACCAGGTCGGGTGGGTTGCGCTGGAAGGCCTCCGCGGCCTCGCCGAGCGTCTCGGTGATCTCTGATCGATCGAAGCCCTCCCGTGCGAGGTGTCCAGCGAGCAGCTCGGGGAAGGCGGTCTCATCCTCCATGATCAGGAGAGGAGTCTTCATCGAATCGATGGTAACGGCGCCTGAGTCGTCCTCCACGCCGATTTGTCGTTCTTGCCTTCGGTCCCCCAGATTGGCTACAACACCCCGAACACTTGGACGCGGGGGAAGCGATGTCGGTTGCAGCAACGGGAAGTCCCGAGCGAGAGGGGAGCCACCGCGCGGCGCCTGAGCAGCCAGCGGTGCGTGCCTTCTTCGTCCTTGTATCAGCAGCTGCGATCGGCGGCCTTGGAGTCGCGGTTGGAACGAGTTGGCCTACAGTCATGAGCCGCTGGCCTTCTTGGCTTGTGTGGGCTGGCGTTGTGGCGGTGGCGGATCTGCTTCCAGTACGTCTGTGGGGAACGGTGTCATTGAGCATGTCGCTCCCGGTCACCCTCGCTGCCGGCATGGTCCTCTCCGTCCCAGAAGCCGGGCTGATTGCCTTCCTGGGCTCTGTTGATCCGCGAGAGTTTCGGCGTGAGGTGTCCGTCTCGCGCGGCTTGTTCAACCGAAGCCAGGTTGCAGTCTCTGCGGCGGCCGCTTCTTGGGTCTTTCATCTTGGCGGGGTACCGATCGTGGAGTGGCCTCAGGTACTTCCCGCGGCCTTCGCGGCGCTTGCTGTGGACTTTGCTGTCAATGCGGTCCTCGTCTCTGCAGCCATGACGCTCGAGACGAGAGTGCCTCCGATCGATGTTCTCAAGGAGATGTTCGCTCCCAACCCTCTGGAGTTCGGTGCAACCTATCTCTGCCTTGGGCTCCAAGCACCGCTTGTGGCTCTTGCACAAACCGTCGGTGGACATCTTGCGCTTGTTGCTTTCCTAGGCCCCCTAGCGCTAGCTCGGCATACGTTTGTCCAAGCCCAGGCCCTACATGAATCCGCTCGGCAGGTGGAAAGCAAGAACCGTGCCCTGGTTCAGGTAAGTGCTCGCGTCGTGGATGAGCGACGTGACGAGCGGATGACCGTGGCCGGCGAGCTTCACGACGAGGTTCTTCCCCCCTTGTTCAAGGTTCATCTTCTGGGCCAGGTGTTGCGTCAAGACCTGGCCCGCGGACGGTTGCTCAGCCTCGACGAGGATCTGCCTGACTTGTTGAGTGCAACTGAGGCCGCGCAGGAGGCACTGCGAGAGGTGATTCGAGATCTACGAAGATCCGCTCTTGGGGCGGGTGGCTTGCGCGATACCGTCAAGCTCCTAGCCCACCAACTTGAAACTGCCGGGGGCCCCCGTGTCACTGTGGAAAGTGAGTCCTCCATGGAAGCCTCGAGCCTTGCTCAACTTCTCGCGTACCAAGTAGTTCGCGAGGCATTGAACAACACGGCGAAGCATGCAAAGGCGAGTTTGGTCGATGTGCGCATCTGGCGGGACCATGATGACGTGCGAGTAGTGGTGGAAGACGATGGGCTGGGCTTCGATCGGAACGCGGTAGACCGAGAGGCGCACTTCGGTCTTCAGCTGATGGAGGAGCGTATCGAGGCCGTAGGCGGGAGAGTGTATGTCGACTCGCAACTCGGTCGCGGAACGCGAGTTGTTGCAGCCATTCCAGTGGGAGCTGGTCGCAACTAGGCTTGGGAACGGCTCGATACCTACAAACAAAGAAGGGCCCGTCAGAGCCCTTCCTTGATCCCGTTTTCAGGCTTGAGTCGGGGTTAGCCGACCCTCCAGTGCGCGCCACCGGCCAGCGCCACGGCAAGCAATGTGCCAAGCGCAACGGCAATCCGACGGACGGTCCTCATGGGGTCGCCTCCTCCCGTATTCTCAGTGCCCCCTCTTTGGGGGACTCCTGGTGTAACTATCGGGCGACCCCTGGTTGGGGGACAAGCGCTCATCTGCCTACTGCGTCTGGCGTAGGTGGGCCCCGAGACTTGAGCCACAAGAAGTTCCCCCAGCGACCTGCTTCCAATGGCTTCCGAATGCCCGCAAGATGATGGGATGCCTCGCGGCGTACTGGCAGCCTTCAAGCTCGTCGTGATCGTGCCCACTGTCTGCGGTCTATCGGTGGGGCTAGCCCTCGACCCCTCAGTCCTGGAACCGGAACTTCTGGCGCTCACACTCTTGGTCGCTCTAGTCGAACTGCTCCCGGTCCCAGCCTGGCGAGGCCTTCAATGGGGGGTTGGGACCCCCCTACTTCTCATGATTGGGATTATCCATCCTCCTGTGGCCGCCGGAGTTGCCGCACTCTTGGGCGCTTCCGACCCGCGCGAGTACAGGCGCGAAGTACCGCTTACGCTGGCAGTCTTCAACAGGTGCCAGGTGGCACTTTCGGTTCTGGCCGCTAGCGCTGTCTTCCATGCCGTGGCGAGAATTGACGATTCGCCAGCCTGGATCCTCATTGTCGCCGCGGTGCTCGCCGCGTCAGCGGACTACGTGGTGAATAGCACGGTGGTGGCTGTGTACATGAGCATCCGGACCGGGATGTCACCCATTGAAGTCGTTCGAGACCTTCGAATCGGTAAACTCCAGGAGTTCCTCATCAGCTACATGGGTCTGGCCGTTCTTGGCCTTGCCTTGGCGGTGCTGTTCAGGGAGGTGCGGTGGTGGGCACTCCCCGCCTTCTTGGCCCCGATGCTCCTTGCTCGTCAGATGTTCTTTCGTTCTCAGGCATTGGAAGTGGCGCACAAGGAGCTGCAGGAGCGTGAGCAGGTGCTCAGGCAGCTCTCGAACGCGATGGCAGAGGAGCGAGCCGACGAACGTCTCCAGATCGCAGGCTACCTCCACGACGACCTCGCGCAGATCCTGTTCCGGCTCTCGATCCAGGTAGACGTCGCACGCAAGCTCCTGGACAAGGCTGACCTCGAGAAGCTCGCCACACAGCTCGAGAAGATCCGGGTCTCGAAACAGGACACGTCGGATCGTATCCGCGCTCTGATCCGCGACCTCCACCGCTCGCCACTCGGAGCTAAGGGGCTGTCCGAAGCGCTTGAGTCATTCACAGACGAAGTGGGGCGGGACTCCGGTGTCGAGTTCCACAGGGACGTCGATGAGATCGAGATGCCTGCGCCGATCGCCCTGCTCCTGTACCACATCGCGCGTGAGGGCATCATGAACACGCTCAAGCACGCCCAGGCGACCGACGTTTGGATCGGCGTCCACGACGAGGACGACGACATCGTGCTGGAGCTGCGGGACAACGGAGCCGGCTTCGACACCTCGGCTCCCGGCCCCGAGGGCCACTTCGGCATGGCGATGATGCGCGAACGCGCCCAGGTCGGCGGCGGCAAGCTCGACGTCGTGAGCGAACCCGAGGAGGGAACCACGATCACGGCGCGGTTCCCGGTCGCGTTGCTCCAACGTGGGTCCTCGGAACAGACACCTCCAGACAAGCCCCCCGTCGGGGAGAAAAGCCCAGACACCACCGAGCAGAGCGCCGACGAGCGATCGCGCCACTCCCTCTCCGCCTGACCGCCTACCCTCCCAGGGCGATGGGTGACCACGTGGAGACGGCCGACACCGGCTACTTCGGGCCGGACAGCGTGAGCTGGCAGGTACACCGTGAGGTGACCGTGCTGTTCGGCGGCGCCCGCGCCCTCCTTATGCAGGCTGCGCATCCGCTCGTCGTCGCGGGCGCCGCCCAAACCGGCATGGTTGACCGGAACCCGTGGAAGCGACTCCAACGCACGCTGATCCTGACCTACACGCTGACCTTCGGAACGAAGGTTGAAGCTCACGCAGCGGCCGATCGGATCAACGAGATCCACGCCCGCATCAACGGGATCGACCCGGTGACAGGTCTGCGGTACGACGCGCTCGATCCGGAGCTCCTCCTCTACGTCCATGCATGCCTCGTCGACTCCGCCCTCCTGTTCGAACACCTGACCGTTGGTCGTCTCGACGAGGCGGGACGGCAGCGGTTCCACGAGGAGCAGATGCTTGCCGCCGAGCTCTGCCTGGTTCCGCGCGAGCTGATCCCTCCGACCGTGCCCGAGCTGCGCTCGTGGCTGGCCGATGTGGCGGCCTCCGGGATCCTCCGGGTGACCGACGAGGCGAGGCGAGTGGCCGATCTGTTCCTGGATCCCCCGCGGGAGGCTGAGTGGCGGCCTGTGCTCGCAGGTGTGTCCCGGTTGGCGTTCGGGACGCTGCCTGCGCCGTTGCAGCGCGCGTACGGTTTCCCGCCGACCCCTGCCAGGCGATCGGGAGTCCGCGCCGGACTCGCCGTCACACGCGCGCTGCGGCCCCTGCTCCCGCCGAGGTATCGATTCATCGCGCCCTACAACGAGTGGCGCCTGCGGTCGAAGGGCCGTTCCGTTCCCGAGGGCTCCGTGGAACGCTCCCGTCGCTCGGTGGGCATCCGGCTCTAGCGCCCGCTCGCCGTTCGCCCCGAGCGTGGCACACTCGATATCGATGAACCGCGTCGACGGCCTGCTCCTCGACATCGACGGTGTGCTCGCGACCTCGTGGCAAGCGCTCCCGGGCGCCGTCGAGGCGATCGGGTCCTTCCGCCGCGACGGCCTCCCGTTCCGACTCATCACGAACACGACGACCAAGACGCGAGCCGACCTCGCCGGCACCCTTCGCGACGCAGGCTTCGACATCGAGCCGAACGAGATCGTGACCGCGGTGGTCGCGACCGCCCAGTACCTGCGCGAGAACCATCCCGACGTCGGCGTGTTCGTGCTCTCAGACGGTGACGCCACCGACGACCTCGAGGGTGTGCAGCTGGTCGACGTCGACCGGGCTGACGTCGTGGTGCTGGGCGGCGCGTGCGACGACTTCACCTATCCGACCATGAACCGGATCTTCCGTCGGCTGATGGATGGAGCCGCGTTGATCGGGATGCACCGGAACCTCTACTGGAAGACCGGACAGGGTTGGGAGTTGGACGGCGGTGCGTACATCGCGGGATTGGAGGAGGCGTCGGGGGTTACTGCAGCGATCTGCGGCAAGCCGACCGCCGCCTACTTCGATGGGGCGCTCGCGATGCTCGGCGTTGCCCGCGACCGGACCGCCATGGTCGGCGACGACATCGTGAACGACGTCCTCGGGGCCCAAGAGCACGGCATCGCCGGCGTGCTGGTCCGAACGGGCAAGTTCCAGGAGTCGGATCTGGCCAAGGGCGAGCCCGACGTGGTGCTGGACTCGCTGGCCGACGTTCCGGGTTGGCTGGCCGGCAACGGATGATGGCGCCTGGACGGCGGACGAACCTGGCGCTGCTCGCGGTGTTCGCGGTGGCGCTCGCGACCGGCGCGGGGTCGTTCGCGACGGGCGCGAGCGCCGGGCGGTGGGTGATATGGGCGCACGGCATCGCGGGTCTCGGGGTGCTCGTCCTTGCGCCGTGGAAGACACGGATCGCTCGGCGAGGAGTTGCTCGGCGGCGGCCCGGCCTGTCCGCATCTCTCGCCTTGGCTGTGCTGGTCGTCAGCGCTGTCGTGGCAGGTCTGGCGCATTCGTCCGGCGCGCTCCGATCGATCGGACCTCTGACGGCGATGCAGGTCCACGTCGGAGCCGCCCTGGTGGCGGTGCCGCTGGCCGTGTGGCACGTCATCGCCCGGCCCGCGAGGCCACGCCCCACGGATCTCTCGCGGCGAACGTTGCTGCGGACGGGGGCCTTCCTCGGGGTCTCGACCACCGCGTACATCGCGGCCGAGGGCCTCGTCCGCGCGACCGGACTACCGGGCGGTGATCGCCGCTTCACCGGTTCGTTCGAAACCGGATCGTTCCAGCCCGAAGCGATGCCGGTCACGCAGTGGCTGAACGACGCGGTGCCGGCGATCGAGGCGGATCGATGGCGACTCGTGGTCGCGAGGATGGACGGTGAGCGCTCCTACGACTATGGCGCCTTCACGAGGTCCGACGGAGCCGTGCGGGCCACCCTCGACTGCACCGGCGGCTGGTTCGCGGAACAACGATGGGAGGGCACGTGGCTGTCGCATCTCCTCGGCGATGCTGACGTCGGAAGGAGCGTGCTGGTCCGATCGGTGACCGGGTACCAGCGCCGTTTCCCGGTGAGCGACGCGGACCGCCTGCTGCTCGCATCGCGGGTCGGCGGCACGCCGCTGTCGGCCGGCCATGGCTTCCCGCTGCGTTTGGTGACGCCGGGCCGGCGGGGTTTCTGGTGGGTGAAGTGGATCGACAGGATCGAAGTCGACGACACGCCGTGGTGGTGGCAGCCACCGTTCCCGCTGGCGTGAGCAGGGGCTAGTCTCGCGGTCGTCGTGGACTCCGACCGCACTCGCCACGCTCGCGCCCTCTTCGCGGGGATCTCCCTCCAGTACGAACGGATGGGCCGTGTCCTCTCGCTTGGGCAGGAGGCGAGGTGGCGCCGATTCCTCGTCTCCACGATGCGGGTTCGGCCGGGATCGCTCGTGCTGGACATTGCGAGCGGCACGGGGCTCGTCGCACGGGAGCTGGCCGTTCGAGGCGAACTCCGGGTCGTCCAGCTCGACCCGAGCGAACCGATGCTTCGCGCCGGGCATGAGGCGACACGCTCGGCAGGTCTCGCGGATCAGGTCGGCGCGGTGCTCGGGCGGGCGGAGCGTCTGCCGTTCGCCGATGAGACGTTCGACGGTCTGGCGTTCACGTATCTGCTCAGGTACGTGGATGATCCGGCTTCGACGATGCGCGAGCTTGCGCGCGTGGTCCGACCCGGCGGGACGGTCTCGTGCCTGGAGTTCCACGTTCCGGATCATCCGCTCGCACGCGCGGGGTGGCGGCTCTACACGCGGGGCCTCATGCCGGTCCTGGCCGCATCGGCATCCCCGGCATGGGTTCGGACCGCCCGGTTCCTGAGCCCGTCGATCCTCGGCTTCTACCGGCAACATCCGCTCGCGGCCCAGGTCCGGTGGTGGCACGATGCCGGGATCGGCCACGTGCGAACGCGGACGTTCCTGTTCGGCTCGGCGGTCGTGATCCACGGGGTGAAGCGTGACTCTTGAGGACCGACCGGCCTTCTACGTCCTGGCTCCCGGTGGCTGGCGGGATTACTGGAGCCTGCTGCACCCGCCCTACACGGTCTGGCACCTGTCTTACGTCGTCATCGGCGCGGCGACGGCGCCGGCCGTGAACCTCCGGTGGCTGGGGGAGACCTTGCTGGCGTTCTTCTTGGGGATGGGCGTGGCTGCGCACGCCCTCGATGAGTTGAACGGCCGGCCGCTGCGAACCCGCATCCCGTCGAAGGTGCTCCTGGGTCTTGCGGCGGTGGGGCTCGCGGGTGCCATCGCGCTCGGCGTCGACGGGATGGCCGAGGTCTCGGGGTGGCTCGGCGTGTTCATCGGAGTCGGCGCCTTCCTGGTCGTGGCGTACAACCTCGAGTCGTTCGGGGGAGCGTTCCATTCGAACCTGTGGTTCGCGTTGGCCTGGGGAGGGTTCCCGGCGTTGACGGCGGCCTTCGCCCAGACCGGTCGCGTCACGGTGGCCGCCTGTGCAGCGGCGCTCGGGTGCGCGGCGATCTCGGCGGCGCAGCGGGTGCTGTCCACGCCCGTTCGCGAGCTCCGACGTCACGTCGAACGGGTCGAAGGGGTGCTCGTCCGTCGTGACGGCTCCACCCGCCCGCTGGATGCGGCCGCGATCCGGTCGGCGCCGGAGGGGGCGCTCCGGTGGCTGAGCGTCGCGATGCCACTGCTCGCGATCGGTGTCTTGGCCGCGCGGCTCGGGTAGGCGGGTCCCGCCCGTAGGATTGGCCGCCGTGGGCGCCGTTCATCGCGTCGTGGGGTTCGGGGTCGTGGCGGTGTTCACGGTCGGATGGGTCTGGGGAGGTTGGGCATTCCTGCGTAAGCGCCCGCCCGCCGACCGGTTCTGGAGCTGGCTCATGGCCGCGCAGGTCGTCGCCGGAGCTCAGGCGTTGCTGGGGATCGCGCTTCTCCTGCTCGACCGGCGCACCAGCGGGCTCCACCTCGTGTACGGGTTCGGGCCGCTCGCGGTCCTGCTGGTGGCGCATCTGGTGGCCCGCGAAGCTCAGGAGGAAGGATCCCGGGGGCCGCCCCTCGAGCCGTGGATGCCCTTCGCGCTCGCATCGTTCGTGTGTTTCGGGCTCTCGCTCCGGGCGTTGATGACCGGGCTGGGGCTCGGCTGAGCGTTCCGGAGGCGGAGGTACGCTGCCCTCCGTGGGTCGGTCCCAGAAGCTCGTGGTGTGGATCGTCGTGTTGGCGGCGTGCGCGGGCGTGGGCGCGTTCATCGCTTCGCGTTCGAACCCCTTCCCGCCGGGCGTGGAGGACCCTGGGGTCCGCCCGACGGCGCCCACGGGGAGCACACCGCTGGAGAGGCGTTGGACCGGCTCGGAGGTCGTGCGAACGTCGCACAGGCTATTCGTCGGCGGATCCTGCCGGACGAGCTGGCGGCTGCGCGTATCGGTCTTGGAGGAAGGGGATCGCCTCACAGGTCGAGGGTCGGCGACGCTCGCGGGCGCCGCCCGGTGCGACTTCCCGACGGTGCAGACGCAGACGCGACACCTTCTGCTACAGGTGGAAGGGCGGATCCGAGGCTCGAAGCTGAGGCTCACGTTCGCTGAGCGGGTCCGAGAACCTGCTGGCTCGATGGACCTCGGAGGGCTGCTCCCGCTCCTGGATCGGCTCCGTCTTCGCCTCGAGGAGTTCGACCCGGACCTGCACCCCGGCGTCGCGCTCGGCGGGTTCAACCTGACCGTTCCCGACGGCGATCGGGGATCGTTCACCGTGCGGTGCGGGTACCAGTTGGTCCGTCAGCCCTAGAGATGGGTGTCCCACCAGAGCGTCACGACGATCTGGTGGGACGGCCCCGCCGACCACAGGCCCTCCCGCTCACGCAGCCGGGCGCCGAGCGCGACGGCGATCTCGCCGTCGCGCTCGGCGCCCAGGCACAGCCGGCGGCGGACGACCGCGATCGCGTCCTCGCGGCGGGCGAAGCCGCTCCCCGCGACGTCATCAGTCACTTGGCGTTCCTCTCGGTGCGGCGTGAGCCCAACCTCGGCGAGCACGGCAGCGGCGTCCTCGGCCGACGGCCGGTCGGGCCGGCGCACGTCGTGCAGGGCCATCCACAGGTCGTTCATCCACGAGAGCGGATGGCGCTCCGTCAGCTCCATCACCACGCGGCGGCGGGCATGGTCGTGCAGCGCTCGGACGAACGGGGCGAGGTCCGCCACGTTGTAGGCCACGTGCCCGCAGACGACGACGTCCGCGACGGGCGCGGCAGCGTCGATCGACGGCCAGCTCCCCGCGACGACCGCCGCCCGTGCGCCCGCGCGTTCGACGGCCTCGGCGAAGCCGGAAAGCATGTCCTCCTGAGCGTCCACGTCGGTGATCAGCGCGGCCCGGGCGGCGAGCGGCAACGAGGTGGCGCCTCCCCCCGCTCCCACGTCCAGCACGGCTCCCCCTTCGGGGAGCGTTTCCAGAGCCCTCAAGGTCGTCGGCGTCGGCGGTCCCTCGAGCGCGCCCCCACCCCGCCGGCGGAACGCTTCGGCCGGGAAGCCGAACGGTGACTCCGGCGCGGCTGCAAGGATGGCCTCGGGGATCGCCCACGAACGGAGGTCGGCCGCCCACCGCTCAGCGGCGTTCATCGATCCAAGATCTCGCCCGTGTGTTCGCCGAGCAGCGGTGGTGGCAGGCGGGTCGCGAGCGGCCGGCCATCGATCCGGATCGGGCTCCGAACCAGGCGGAGCCTGCCGCCGCGGCCGGGATCGTCGATCTCCTCCACCAGCGCCGCACCGTCGGGCGACGCGAACACCTCGTCCATCCGGCGGATCGGCGCGCATGGGACCGCCGCAGCCTCAAGGAGGCGCAGCCACTCGTCGGCCGGACGGACGGCGAACGCCTCCTCGAGCACGGGGATTAGCGTGTCCCGGTTCCGGACCCGCCGCTCGTTGGTGACGAACCGTTCGTCGTCGGCGAGCTCCGGCCGGCCGAGCACCTCGCAGGTTCGCTGGAACAGACGGTCGTTCCCGCCCGCCAGGATGAACG